>OHIK01000631.1_pt1 | contig 18159 bp, 14 predicted proteins | sample 1568241 | NCBI WGS metagenome assembly OHIK01 (sample SAMEA3879567, study PRJEB24766) | human gut metagenome | biome: human-associated habitat; feature: feces | place: USA | collected 1985/1987 | reverse complement strand
TGGATTCCAGATCAACGAGCTGTATGACGATGAAGCCAGCCTGCGGGAAAAAGTAGCCAGCGTGCTGGAAATCAAGAACGCTACCTTAAAGAATCTTTATCATAAGGATCCTCTTTCTGTAGAAGAGATTTTTGGAAAACTAATGGAATATAAAGAAGCCATCGCCCCTTATGTGGCGGATACTTTTGAATTTATGTATTGCGCTTTGAAAGAAGGAAAGAATATTCTGTTAGAGGGACAGCTGGGTGCCCTGAAAGATACTGATTTTGGTATTTATCCCATGGTCACGTCTTCTAATACCATTGCCGGTTACGGTGCGGTAGGCGGCAGCGGCATTCCTCCTTATGAGATTAAAGAAGTCATTACTGTTGTCAAAGCTTATTCCAGCGCGGTAGGCGCCGGGGAGTTTGTCAGCGAAATCTTTGGGGAAGAAGCGGACGAATTGCGGCGCAGAGGCGGCGACGGCGGCGAATACGGTGCTACCACAGGACGCCCCAGAAGAATGGGATGGCTTGATTTAGTGGCTACCCGTTATGGATGCCGTGTCCAGGGCACTACTTGCGTCGCCTTTACTGTTTTGGATGCTTTGGGCTATTTGGATGAAATTCCGGTTTGTGTCGGGTATGAGCTGGACGGCAAGCGGGTCGACTCTTTCCCGTCTACCACTAAATTGAAGAGAGCAAAGCCTATCTTGGAGGTTTTGCCCGGCTGGAAGTGCGATATCCGGGGAATTAAAAGGTATGAGGATCTGCCGGAGAATTGCAGAAAGTATGTGGAATTCGCGGAAAAAGAAATTGGAATACCGATTGGGATCGTTTCCAATGGACCTGCCCGTGACGATATTATTTACAGGAATATTTAAGCATAAGCTAAAAAAGATTGAGATATGGGGTGATCTATTTTGTGTGGGATCGTTGGTTATATTGGCTATGAACAGGCTGCGCCTCTTCTGCTGAAAGGATTGGAAAAATTGGAATACCGCGGATATGATTCCGCTGGCATCGCTGTTTATGATGGTGACGGCCTTGAGATTTATAAGTCTAAGGGACGTTTGAAGATATTGAGCGATATGATTGACGGGGGAGTCAAGGTCAAAGGAAGCGTGGGAATCGGCCACACCAGATGGGCCACTCACGGGGAGCCTTCTGATATTAATTCCCATCCTCATGTGAGCAATTCCGGGCGTTTTGCGGTTGTCCACAACGGCATTATTGAGAATTACATGTCTTTAAAGGAATATTTAATTCATCATGGGGTGAAATTCGTTTCTGAAACGGATACGGAGGTTATTGCCCAGCTGTTTGAGTATTATTATAACGGCGATATGCTGGATACGATGATTAAAGTTCTCAACAAGGTGGAGGGCTCCTATGCTATCGGTGTTATCAGCCAGGAACATCCGGACGAATTGCTGGCGGTAAGGAAAGACAGCCCCTTGATTGTTGGAATCGGGGAAGGGGAAAACTTCATCGCTTCCGATATTCCTGCGATTTTATCCCATACCCGGGATATTTACCGGTTAGAGGACGATGAAATTGTCGTTTTAAAATCGGATCAAATCACCGTGTATAATATGGAAAAGGAAACGGTTTCCAAAACTCCTTTTCATGTGGATTGGGACGTTTCCGCCGCGGAAAAGGGCGGTTATGAGCATTTTATGTACAAGGAGATTATGGAGCAGCCGGAGGCAATCCGGAAAACCGTTAGCCCCCGCTTGAAAAACGGGAAGGTTGTCTTGGACGATGTCTCTCTTACCAAAGAAGATTTGGAAAAGATCAGCAAAATTGTTATCTTGGCCTGCGGTTCCGCTTATCATGTGGGGATGAATGCAAAGTATATTTTAGAAAAGATCGCCCGGATTCCAGTAGATGTGGATTTGGCATCTGAATTTCGCTACCGTGATCCCATCATAGATGAAAGCGTTTTAGTTTTGGTTATCAGCCAGTCCGGAGAAACCGCCGATACCCTGGCTGCTTTACGAGAAGCCAAACGGTTAGGCGCAAGGGTTTTATCTATCGTGAATGTGGTGGGAAGCTCCATTGCCAACGATTCTGACGATGTTCTTTATACTTGGGCCGGTCCTGAAATTGCTGTAGCCACAACGAAGGCTTACAGCACCCAGTTGGCTGTGGTGTATTTGCTGGCTCTTTATATGGGCGAAAAGCTGAATACCATTACACCGGAGCAGCTGGCCCGGTATATTAAGGGGCTGGAGGCGCTGCCGGACCAAATTCAGGAGATATTAGACCATCAGGAAAATATTCAGCATCTTGCTTCACGGTATTTTAATGCCAGGGATATTTTCTTTATTGGAAGAAACCTGGATTATTCCATGTCTTTGGAGGGATCTCTTAAACTGAAGGAAATCTCCTATATCCATTCAGAAGCTTACGCCGCGGGAGAATTAAAGCACGGCACCATTTCCTTGATTGAAGAGGGAACCTTGGTAGTGTCCCTGGCCACTCAGGATTTGCTGTTCGATAAAATGATGAGTAATGTGAAAGAGGTAAAAGCCAGAGGAGCGGTTGTTCTGGGGCTGACCACCAGAAAGCACAATGAGATTGAAAAAACGGCGGATTATATGTTTTATATTCCAGAGACGGAAGATATTCTGTTGCCTTCCTTGGCGGTAGTCCCGTTACAGCTATTCGCTTACTATGTGGCCTCCATGAAGGGCTGCGATATTGATAAGCCTAGAAATTTAGCGAAATCCGTGACTGTTGAATAGAGGGGAATGTCGAAAATTGTTAGGAAATGAATCTATCCTAATTTTAGATTTTGGCGCACAATACAGCCAATTAATCGCCCGCCGCGTCCGGGATTTAAATGTGTTTAGCGAAATTAAATCTTATCAAACCTCGGCGGAGGAAATTGCAAAAGGGAACTATAAAGGCATTATTTTTTCTGGCGGGCCCAATAGCGTATACGCGGAAAAGGCTCTTCGCTGTGATCCCGGTATTTTTTCGCTGGGAATCCCAGTTTTGGGGATTTGCTACGGCGCGCAGTTGATGGCGTATTTTTTGGGCGGAAATGTCCAGCAGTCTGACGCCAGGGAATATGGTAACACAATGGTTCACCTGGAAACAGACTCGTCGGTGTTTTTAGGCGCGCAGCAGGATAACATCTGCTGGATGAGCCATACGGATTACATTTCAAAGGCGCCGGAAGGCTTTCGGGTAATCGCTAAAACGGAGGGCTGCCCGGTCGCCGCGATGGAAAACCAAGAACAGAAGCTGTATGCGTTCCAATTTCATCCGGAAGTGGAGCACTCCAGAGAAGGCAATCTGTATTTAAAGAATTTTCTTTATAAAGTCTGCGGTTGCCGGGGAGACTGGGTGATGTCTTCGTTTGTAACGGATACGGTCGAAAGCTTGAAGGAAAAAATCGGCGATAAAAAGGTGCTCTGCGCCTTATCTGGCGGAGTAGATTCTTCGGTAGCCGCTCTGCTGATCCATAAGGCAGTAGGCAAACAATTAACTTGCATTTTTGTAGATCACGGTTTGCTGAGGAAAGATGAGGGCGACCAGGTAGAGACGATATTCCGCAGACAGTTTGATATGAACTTGATTCGGGTCAATGCTAAGGAACGGTTTTTATCTAAGCTGGCCGGGATCTCTGAACCAGAGAAAAAGCGTAAAATTATCGGTGAAGAATTTATCCGGGTATTTGAGGAGGAGTCTCAAAAGCTGGGTAAAATTGAGTTCTTATGCCAAGGGACTATTTATCCCGATGTAGTGGAAAGCGGCGAGGGAGAAGCGGCTGTAATTAAAAGCCATCATAATGTTGGCGGTTTACCAGAGGATGTTGGCTTTGAGGGGATCATTGAGCCCTTAAGGAACCTATTTAAGGATGAGGTGCGCCGGGCCGGTTTGGAACTTGGGATTCCGGGTCCTTTGGTTTGGCGTCAGCCTTTCCCCGGCCCAGGTCTCGCGGTTCGTATTATGGGGGAAATCACCGATGAGAAGCTGGAAATTCTAAAGGATGCAGACGCTATTTTCCGTGAGGAGATCGCTTCAGCAGGGTTAGACCGTAAAATTAATCAGTATTTTGCGGTGTTGACTGGAATTAAAAGTGTTGGTGTGATGGGAGATGGAAGAACCTATGATAATATCATCGCCCTCAGAGGAGTTACTACTTCTGACTTTATGACGGCGGATTGGGCTAGAATTCCGTACGAAGTTTTGGAAAAGGTGTCGAATCGTATTATCAATGAGATAAAAAGTGTAAATCGTGTGGTTTACGATATTACCTCAAAGCCTCCCGCCACGATAGAGTGGGAATAAATTGTGGTGTAAAAAGGCAAAGGTTACTTTTCTGCAAAGAACAAATACGACGACTATTTTCTAAGAAAAAAACTCGAGGAAGAACGCGTAATGTCCTTAACAGAGAAATAAAAAAAACGAATAGAATAACGCAAAGAACACAAAGCAGATTAAAATCTACTGTGTGTTCTTTTTGTTTTAAATTTAATTTTTTATGTTGGAACTCTGTATCCTGTCATCTTGATACTCCACGTCGTGTAATCTCTGATTGTTTTCATTTGCTTTTAATTTATAGTTATTAACCATGGAGAGAATCACATTAATCAGGTTCAAGATGTTGGCACAAAGTTGGATTGTAGTAAGGATGAATGCCAGAGTCGTTTGTTCTATATTCATAATGTTTATCCTCTTTCAATCGTGGTATTCATAATGGAAGTAATCCGAAATTCAACCGTTTTTTCTGTGAATAATCCTGCCAACTCATGTCGTTACTTCCATTATTTATAAGGCTGTTATCAGGGAGAAGTGGGCTGATGCCACCGCAGGTGCAATACGGACAGATACATCAGTCCTTGTCACAATTAAGCCACTCATATGGTGGGCATACAAAGAGGCCGTAATTTATTTGGATCCGGCGGTAGGCGTTGAACTTATCCTTGGTACAGGGGATGCGCTCTTTGATGAAACGCAGATCGATGTAGTACTGTTTGTCCTGGTTTTGCATAAAATCGGCTCCTTTCGAATTCGTCAGGATCCGCAAGAGCCGATTTTTATGTCCAAGGAGACAGAAAGACGGCCATAGATATAGTTCTCTCGACGAGGAGAGAGACTAAAATCCATGGCCGTCAATGCAGCTCTGCGGACTCCGTGTTGATTTGTTGTGCTACTTTACGCAGCGGTTGTGTCAACTACTGTAAAAACAGTGGCAGTGCGGGTCACAAGTGAAACGATATTGTCACGAGTAACGGTGAATGTGCCGCCTATCGGGATGGTGAAAACATAGCTAGCTTTGTGTGGGCCTTGAGTTTCCACCACGCCGGTTTGATCGTCAGCCTTGCATAGTAGGCGGTTCATGCCATTTCGTATCTCTCTAAACTGTGTACCTATAACTGTATCCTCCTTTCTCGATTTCTGATAGCAGGTTAATTTCATCTTCTAACGATATCATTATACAACTATTTATATAATATAAAAAATAAATATATTTGGTTTATGGTGGCAAATTATAAAAAAATATAAATTATATTTAAAATCATTTGAAATTTGGTGGCAAATGGTGTATAATAAATAAATTAGGAGGAGTGTGCCTTGGGAAAAAAGCTATATACAAAACAAGATATCTCCAAAGCCAAGACAGAATGGCTGGGCATACCCGAACTCGTAGTATTAAAAGATAGTAGTGACGATGTTTGTTTAGAGGTTGTACATCGTAGATACTTCGAGGGGGAGAAACTACCGTGTCCTGCCTGCCAGTCCCTTAAAACACGCTGTTCTAAGATTGTGGATCGAAAACTCAAAGATCTATTATGGCTTGATGACAACCACAAGGAATTTCAAATTATCGATCTGCTCTTTCACCAACGTTATCTGCGTTGTGATAACTGCGGACAGAGCGTTTTCTCTGAGCCTACAGAATTCGGGGAAAAGGGATGTAGATTTTCAAACCGGCTATCAGATGCCTTGGCGGATGAGACATTTCAATTTTCATATAAAAAAGTATGCCAGCATTACGGAGTTCCAGCTTCGACTGCTTCGGTCGGTGAAATAATGCGGCGAAGAATACAATATCGCGAGTCTTTACTACCGTTGCTTAGGACACCGCACATTATTAGCATTGTCGAGGTGTTTTTTTTCGGCGAACTCTATCCCGCCGTTTTAGGTGTTTGGGATGGCGAGGTCTATTGCCTGGACATTTTGCGAGACTCATCCGAAGAAACCTGTGGCGTATTTCTGAAATCATTAGATGCAAACCAGGTTGAAACGGTATATGTAGACCCAGTCGACAGCCTGTTCAATGTCGCAAATCAATATTTTCCGATGGCTTCGATTGTAGTGACTGATGAGGCTATTAAGCGGTATGCGAGAAACGCCATGCTTGATATTATTCATTCCGATGGAAAGCGGTTTCCGGTAGTGCATAAAGACCGGCGCCTGACTGTGTTGTGCAAAAATTTGGATGACAAGAGGGTCATTCCCAGAATCAAGGAGGGCATGAAGAGTAGGCCGAGATTAAAACTGGCTTACGATCACCATCAGCGACTGTTAGAACTTATGGAAAAAAAGTGGTCGATGGACGAACTTCGGGAATGGGCAGAACAGATTCCGGCAGAAGTAAATGAGTTTTTCACGGTTGGTGATGTTATTGATGTCTTTGATAAGCAATTAAGCAACTTTTTGGCCCTGGGAGAAACACCGCCCAACAATTATCAATTTGCGGTACAGGGCATTTGTGATGCTATTAAGGATATGCCGCACTGCATTTTCGATGTAATGCGTGGCCGCTGTATCTTCTCTACAACTCACGACATCGTAGAGGAAAATGGGGAGCTACAGCGATACGGTATCAAATCAAACAGGTTAATTGAGAAGATCAACGAAATCTCGAAGAATATCAGGGAGGAATGAAAATATGGACTCGAATGATAAAATCAAAGTCGTTGGAATTAATATCCAGGAAAAAGCAAATTTAATATGGAATGTGGCAAACAGCCTCTTTGGAGCTTATAAGCCTCATGAATACGGACTGGTTATCCTGCCGATGGTTGTAATTAAGCGTTTCCATGACTGTTTGCTCCCGACCAGAGAAAAAGTGTTGGCTACTTATGAAAAGGTGAAGAAGTTAGCCGTCAAAGACGGTTTTCTGCGCTCTGCAGCCGGGTATCGGTTCTATAACATAAGTCAGTACACCTTTGATCGCTTGGGGGCGGATCCGGAAAACATCAAGGCAAACTTTGAATCATATATCAATGGCTTCTCTGACAATGTCATTGATATTTTGGCCAATATGGGCTTCTTTACGCAAATCGAGCGCATGGCAGATGCGGGGGTTCTGTACCAGGTCATCAGCGACTTTACTGCTGACAATGCAGACATGAACCCGAAGAAAATCTCTGCAATCGATATGGGTTATGTATTTGAAAACCTTGTTCAGCGTTTTTCTGAGAGTTACGATGAAGAAGCCGGTGCGCATTTCACCAGCCGCGACATCATTTATTTGATGTGTGACTTGCTTACCATGAACGCAGATTTTTCCGGCGAAGATGCCCCGACCAAGACCGTGTACGATATGGCGATGGGCACCAGCCAGATGCTTACTTGCATGGAAGAGCGTGTCCACGCCCTTGACAAAGAGGCTGAAATCATCTGCTATGGCCAGGAAATCAACCCGTTTACTTTTGGTATTGCCAAAGCGGATATGCTGATCCGTGGTGGTGATCCTGAAAATATGCAGTTCGGCAACACCCTAAATGCGGATAAATTCAAGGGTTATACCTTTGACTATATCATCTCGAATCCTCCGTTTGGTATCGATTGGAAGCGAGAAGCTGCCGATGTGGAGAAGGAGCACAAACTTGGCGACGCTGGCCGGTTTGGCGTTGGCTTACCTCAAAAATCCGATGGTCAGATGCTGTTTTTATTGAATGGTATTTCAAAGTTGAAGGATACCGGCAGAATGGCCATCATCCAGAACGGTTCCTCTCTCTTCACAGGTGACGCGGGAAGTGGCCCCAGCGAAATCCGTCGCTATATCATTGAGAATGATTGGCTGGATGCCATTGTGCAGCTTCCCAATGACAGCTTTTATAATACCGGCATTGCGACCTATGTATGGATCGTGTCCAAAGACAAGCCAGAAACACATAGGGAACGCATTTTATTGATTGACGCCAGCCAGTGTTGTGAGGCCCGCAGACGGCCTATCGGCAACAAGCGTGTAGATATTACCGAAGCTTGCCGCAATCTGATCATACAGGCGTATGGCAAATATAGAAGTGCGATTTTCACAAAGACCTTGGAAGATAAAAAGATAGTACTTACTTGCAAAAGCAGAGTGCTGGATGCCATATCTCTTGGTTATAATAAAATTACAGTCGAAAGTCCAGCTTTGGATGATAATGGAAAACCGATTATAAAAAAGGGGAAACCAGTGGCCGATACCTCCAAGCGTGATACCGAGAGCGTCCCTCTCGACGAAGATGTGGATGCCTATTTTGCACGGGAGGTCCTTCCTTATCGCCCGGACGCATGGATCGACAAGGCAAAGACTAAAGTAGGATACGAAATTCCGTTCACTCGTACCTTCTATGAATATGAAGAGCTGGAGCCGGCGGCTGATATTGCAGAACGTATTGCCGCACATGAAAAGGTGCTGATGGAAAAACTACAGGCATTGTTCGGAAATGGTGGTGAGTAGGATGAGTAATGTTGCTACCTATAAAAAAATGAAGGATAGCGGTATCAAATGGATCGGTAGCGTTCCTTCTCACTGGCGTGTCCACACTTTGTATCAGCTGGTGACCCAGGTCAAGGAGAAAAACAGTGGCCTTCAAGAAAAAAATCTGCTGTCTTTGAGTTATGGTAAAATCAAACGTAAAGATATTGATTCCCCGGATGGCCTTCTTCCTGCATCTTTTGATGGTTACAACATCATCGAAGATGGGGATATAGTCCTTCGTCTGACGGATTTGCAGAATGACCATACGAGCCTTCGGGTAGGTTTGGCCACTGAACGTGGCATCATCACCTCCGCCTATACGACTCTGCGTCCCATTGATAGAGCTACATCGAAATACTTATACTATCTCATCCACGCTTTTGACCTGAAAAAAGGGTTTTACGGCATGGGCTCCGGTGTACGGCAGGGGTTAAATTATGCAGAAGCGAAAGAACTTCGTGTCGTGCTTCCGAATCAAGATGAGCAAGAGGTTATTGCACGTTTTCTTGATGAAGAATGTACTCGGATTGATGCCATCATTGATGAGGTCAAAGCCAGCATTGATGAATATAAGAAGTGGAAATCATCTGTTATTTTTCGCTGCGTGACCAAAGGGATCACATCTGATACAACTTATAAAGATTCTGGAATTACTCGAATAGGTTCTATTCCAGCAGACTGGAGCACAATACGCCTTAAGTATGTTGTTGAATTTGAACCAAGTTGTTCAAAACCAAATATTTCTCCTGAAGGTATGGTATCATATGCACCAATGGAGTGCATTCGGACTGATCGCCGGATACCCCGTACCGCTCCATTATCTAATGATAGTAGTTCATACAGTAAATTCAACAATGGCGATATTGCACTTGCTAAAGTGACGCCATGTTTTGAAAATAGGAATGTCTGCATCATGAACAATCTTGAAAACGGATACGCCTTTGGCAGTTCAGAATTGTTTAATATAAGAGCAACACATATTAATCATCGTTTTCTTTTATACTGGTTGCAGACAGACGAATTCATTTCTGGTGGTGTTGCTAGTATGACAGGTGTTGCAGGATTAAAAAGAGTGTCTCCTGTTTATGTAAAAAATGCTTTGATTACATTCCCGCCATTGACGGAACAGGAAAGAATTGTGACTTATTTAGATGAGAAATGCACAAATATTAGTTCTCTTATTTCTGAAAAGCAAGCATTGATTGATGAACTTGAAACCTATAAACGTTCCCTTATTTATGAGGTGGTAACAGGAAAAAGAAGGGTGGTGTGACCATGAACGAAACAGAAAAACGCTTTGAGGAATTCATAGAGACTTATCTTATTTCCGAAGAAGGCGGATGGACAAAGGCGACGGATTTAGGTTACTGTAGCGATGAAAGCAAAGATATGTTTCTGGACATCGTCACTCTGACTAACTTTGTGAAAAGCACCCAGCCTATGGCATGGAAACGCTTTGAGAGAATGTGTACGATCAGCCCGATTCGACAGTTTTATAAGGCGTTTGAAAATGCCGTCACGCAGGATGGTTTGATTTCTGTCCTGCGTCACGGCTTCAAGCATCGTGGCATCAATTTCCGTGTATGCTACTTTAAGCCGGAGTCCGAGCTGAATGAGGTGTCCATCACCAACTACCAAAAGAATGTCTGCCAGTGCATCCGCCAGTGGCATTATTCTAAACGCAATACAAATACAATCGATATGATGCTGGCTGTCAACGGCATCCCCGTTGTGGCGATTGAACTGAAGAATCAGCTTACTGGTCAGTCGGTGGATGATGCTTTGCGTCAGTGGCAATATGACCGCAATCCGAATGAACCTGCATTCGGATTTAATAAGCGCGTCCTCGCATACTTTGCCTGCGATCTCTACAATGTATATATGACCACCCAGCTGAAAGGCTCGGCGACTACTTTTCTTCCTTTCAATCAGGGCAGTGCCGGCGCAGGCAAGGATGGGGGTGCAGGTAATCCAAAGAGCATAGATGGCAGCTATGTTACTTCCTACTTCTGGGAGAAGGTTCTCCAGAAGGACAGCTTGTTGGATATTCTGCAAAAGTTCATCAACTACGAAAGAACAGAGAAAACAGAGACTTTGCCGGACGGTTCCACAAAGAAAACCGTCAGCAGTAAAATCATTTTCCCGCGTTATCACCAGTTGGATGCCGTTCGTCAACTGGTGAATCATGTTAGAACAAATGGTGCTGGACACAACTATCTCATCCAACACAGTGCCGGTTCCGGCAAGTCCAATTCTATCGCTTGGACGGCTTACCGTATGGCCAGTCTCCACAATGAAAACAACGATGCAATTTTTAACAGCGTAATCATTATTACAGACCGCCGTATTCTCGATCAACAGTTGCAGGCCACGGTTTCCAGCTTTGACCATACTTTGGGAAGTGTGGTTACGATTGATGAGAAGAAAAACTCTGGCGCTCTGCGTGATGCCATTAACGATGGAAAGCGCATCATTATTACCACTTTGCAGAAGTTCCCGGTGATTTACAATGAAATCGAGTCCGCTGTTGGTAAGCGTTATGCGGTTATTGTGGATGAAGCACATAGCAGCCAGACTGGGCAGAGTGCATTGAAGCTAAAAGCTGCTCTTGCCGATGTGAGCGATGCTCTTGCAGAATATGCTGAACTGGAAGAAAAGGCTATCGAGGAAGTCGAGGCAAACGATATCCTTGTACAAGAAATGCTTAGTCAAGGTAAGCACAGCAACATTAGTTTCTTTGCCTTTACCGCAACGCCTAAAGGAAAAACCCTGGAGATTTTTGGTGAACCACAGCCTGACAGCACTTTCCGCCCCTTCCACATCTACTCGATGCGGCAGGCTATCGAAGAAGGATTTATCCTGGATGTCTTGGCCAACTATACCACATACAAAATGTGTTATAAAATCGCAAAAAATGTCCAGGACAACCCGGAAGTTCCTACCTCCAAGGCCATCAAAACCATTCGTCGCTATGAGGAACTGCACCCGCATAATCTTCAGCAGAAAGCGGCTATTATTGTAGAGACCTTTCGTGAGACCACAAAAAAGAAAATTGGTGGACGCGGAAAGATGATGGTGGTTACTGCATCCAGATTGGCGGCAGTCCGGTACTATCATGAAATCAAGCGTTACCTCGAAAGCAACAATTATGGCGATGTAGAAATCATGATTGCTTTTAGTGGAAGCCTAAAAGACCCGGATGATCCGACAGGTGTAGAATATACCGAAAGTGGCATGAATGTGGATCGCAACGGCAATCGCGTGAAAGAAAGCCAGACAAAGGCTGTATTCCACGAGGAAGGTGATATTCTCATCGTTGCAGAAAAATATCAAACAGGCTTTGATGAGCCGCTTCTTCACACGATGATTGTTGACAAAGAACTTCGTGATGTGAAGGCTGTTCAGACTATAAGCCGTGTCAACCGCACCTGCCCAGGCAAAGAGGATACCTATATTCTTGACTTTGTAAATCCGATTGAACGCATTCGTAAGGCTTTCCAGCGCTTCTATCAGGAAACCAGTCTGGATGAAGAAATTAACTTCGATCTGATTTACACAACACAGAAAACGCTGCGTGGATTTGGCATCTATACGGCTGAGAACATTGAAGAGGTTTCCAGCATTTATTTCGACCCGGATATACGAAAAGCAAATCTGACTCAAGGAAAGATATCCAACGCACTGAAACCTGTGGCAGATAAGTACAACGAACTTAGCCAGGATCAGCGTTATCAGTTCCGCCGGGAAGTCCGTGCGCTTGTGAGGTGGTACAATTATATTTCGCAGATTACCCGTATGTTCGATATAGAACTGCATAAAGAGTATGTTTTCTGCTCCTACATGGCAAAATTGATTCCCTCCGATCCCGTGCAGCCCTTTGACCTTGATAACAGAGTCAAGCTGGAGTACTATCGTCTGGAAAAGACATACGAGGGCGCAATTGAACTCGAAAGAAAGCCGGGTTCTTGGAAACCGACTCAGCCGAAACGAGCTGGAGGTCAGAAAGATCACACCAGTCCGCTGGATGAAATCATCCAGCGCATTAATGAAGAATTCTATGGTGAGTTCACAGATGCAGACCGTGTAATGGTAGATACGCTGTATCAGAAAATGCGCAAAGATGTTAAAACAAAGAAAGCAGCCAAGACAGGTGACCGCCAGGTTTATGAACGAAGCATTTTCCCTGGCATCTTTGATACCACTGCTCAAGAGGCTTATATGGAGAACACAGAAGCCTATGAGCAACTGTTCCTGGATGCGGACAAATATCAAGCTGTTATGAGAGCATTGGCAGATCGTCTGTATAGAGAACTGCACGATGGTAAATAAGGCGGCAGGCATAGCACTACTTCGTTGTTATTCCTGATTGTTTGTAATCAGAGCTCAAATGATAAAGTATCCTATCAAAGGGAATATTGGATGAGCAAAGCAGCTAAATATTTCCATTTTACCGTCAACAGCAAGGTTGTTCACACCTTGTAACCGATCGATAAACCATAATGCTCTAAAATAAATAAGAACTTTCGAAGTTTGCGATAGACCTCGAAAGTTCTTGTTTTATACTCTTTTTGGTGTTTCTGTGCCGAGGTAGGGCTTTCCCATGTGGCCTTTCGGCTTAATGGCCATTGCCGTATTGCAGGGCGTCGTTGACAATATGACTCTGGTGTGACGTTACGGTAATTTCTGCAATTATTTTGTTTCGCACGGCAGTGGCCAAAAGGCTGTATGTGAAATGCATGCATGCCTTTGGAGGCGATAGAAAAAATAAAAACAAGATGTGAATTTATAATTACCAATTCGTCATTTTCCTTGACACTAATCTGGAATCAAAGTAAAATATTAATGAAAGTGTAAAAAAGTTACCGTTGTAAGGAGGACGCTATGTCTGGTCGTTTGGACTGGGACGTGAAATCGTCTTATACTTATCAAGCATTGAAAAAAGCAAAAAATGCAGTGGAGCAAGGGCTGAATCAAGCTGCTGAAGAAATTCAGGACAAGCAGCGCAATAACAGCCGGAGGCCCCGCGGTTCCGGAGCGCCATATCAACAGCCTCCTTATCAGGCGGAAGGATACCAAGGCCATCAACAACAGCAGCCAGGAAGGGTTTACACCACGCCGCCAAAAGAAGCAAAAGCAAACGTTGGCCAGCAGCCTCCGTATCAGGTTTATGAACCGATCAAAACTAAGCGGCAAAAGAAAAAGGAAAAAAATGAGCGGCCAGTACCTCCCGGGATGATGGAGGTAAGACAGAAATCCGTAGCCTGTTATTATGGCGTGGGTATCTTTTGGCTCCTTTTTGGGCTGGCCGCACCACCTTACCATTTAAGTGACTTTGTCATTATGCTTGTTCTTTCTGTTGGCGTGTTTTTCCTTTGCAAAGTAATTTTCAGAGGGAAGCGCACCTTTGTGCCTATTCCAGAGGAAAAGGTCTCTACGGGAAATCAGGAGATTGACGAACTGATTTTGGAAGGCCAAAAATATCTGAAACAGATGCGGGAAGCAGATATTGCTATTGAGGATGAAACAGTTTCTCTGCAGATCCGTCGCCTGGAGGAAATCTGCAAAAAGATTTTTGAGTTTGTTGCGGAAAATCCTAAAAAAGCGCCTCAGATTCGTAAGTTTATGAATTATTATCTGCCAACTACCATGAAGCTTTTATCCTCCTATGATAAGCTGGAAGATACTGGAATTACCGGAACCAATATATCAGAAACCATGCTGAGTATCGAGCGCATGATGAACACCATTGTGATGGCGTTTGAAAAGCAGTTGGACTATTTGTTTGCCGATGAGGCGATGGATATTTCCACTGATATCACCGTCCTGGAGGGGATGCTTGCCCAGGAAGGGTTGACCGGCAGTGATTTCAAAAAAGAGAATTCGAAAGAAGCATAGGTTACAATATAAAGAAAAGGGGTATTTTGATCATGGATCAAGAAAAAATTGAGCTTACTTTTGACATGCCGGAGGCTCCCAAGGTTTCTTTGGAAACTAAGGCGCCGGAGCAGGCTGCGGACCAGGCTTTAGCTGTCGCGGAGCAGATGGCCCAAAGACTGACGCCGGAAGAGCAGAAAACGATTGATGATTTTTCCGATAAAATTGATCTTACCAACACCTCTATGGTAATGCAGTACGGCGCTGCGTCCCAGAAGAAGATCGCTGATTTTTCCGAATCCGCCCTGGCTAACGTCCGAACAAAGGATATGGGCGAGGTAGGGGATATGATTACCAGCCTGGTCACAGAACTGAAAGGTTTTTCCGCAAATGAAGATGAAAAGGGCGGTTTTTTTGGTTTTTTTAAAAAGACGAGCAATAAGATTTCTGCCATGAAGGCTAGGTATGATAAAGTAGAAGTAAATGTGGATAAAATTTCCGAGATGCTGGAGAGCCACCAGATTCAGTTGATGAAGGATGTGGCCTTGCTGGATAAAATGTATGATCTAAATCTAGTGTATTTTAAAGAGCTCACCATGTACATTTTAGCCGGTAAAAAAAAGCTGCAGCAGGTTCAGGAAAACGATCTTCCAATTTTGATGGATAAAGCCAAAATGTCCGGCCTGCCGGAGGATGCCCAAGCCGCCAATGATCTTTCCGCCCAGTGCGGCAGTTTTGAAAAGAAGCTCCATGATTTGGAACTAACCAGAATGATTTCCATTCAAATGGCGCCGCAGATTCGTTTGGTGCAGAACAACGATAAAATGATGACTGAGAAAATTCAGTCCACCCTGGTCAATACCATCCCCCTGTGGAAGAGCCAAATGGTGATCGCTCTTGGCCTGGCGCATTCTCAGCAAGCCATGGAAGCCCAGCGGGAAGTAACCAACATGACCAACGAGCTTTTGAAGAAAAACGCCGATGCGCTGAAAATGGGTACGATTGAAACCGCAAAGGAATCGGAGCGCGGAATCGTGGATATGGAAACCCTGAAGTATACCAACGAATCCTTGATTTCCACTTTGGATGAAGTAGCGAAAATTCAGACGGAGGGACATCAGAAGCGGATGGAGGCCGAAGCGGAGCTTGGCCGTATTGAAAATGAATTGAAACAAAAGCTATTGAGTATCAACGGCTGATTGTGATGTGATAACGGAGAGAACCATGAAACTATTACGTGAAAAGAAAATTGCCATTACCGCCATGGTGCTTATGATTTTTGCTAGCATTTTGTATGGCAGCTATTTATCCATTGCGCATGAACGTGATGCGGTGGTACAGACTTTTTATAGCGTAGAATTCGATTCATTACAGGGAAGTTTAAACCGCCGGATGGAGTATGCTCAAGATATGGTTTATATCGGAAAGCAGTATAATAAACTCCAAGAGTCTGCGAATCAGCAGGCGGATGTGGAAACCACCTTGCAGGCTATCGAATCGCTTCGTAAGGCGGAAACCCTTTCTGATAAATATGACGCGGACTTATCCCTGGACGAGGCGGTCACCGATCTATATATTTCGCTGCAGGGAACAGAGATAAAAGATTCCAGCGATAGAGATGTAAAGCAAGTTTATAATTCTTTTCAGTTATACAGTGATCCCCATTTGATCGAGGAATACAACAGCAAGGCGACAGCTTTTAATCTTCAGCTGGAGAAATTTCCCACCAATATCTTTAAAGCACTTTATCATTTTGATAAAGTGGAGCTTTATCAATAGCAAAGATATGAAAAAATCCCTTCACTGTGTCTTATAGAAGGGATTTTTTTTCAGCTTTCGCACATACTAATGGCAAAATTCTATTTTTAGGAGTGCGAAATCAATGAATTACAGCCAATCACAAATTAAACATTATATGGACGACCAGATTCATCAAATGGAGGAGGGCTTGGATAATTTAAGAGAGCGTGATTTTCAGCCTGACGGAATGGGCGACTTATATAATGGAATGCTGAAGCACACGGTTTCTTTTGAAATCCAGCACATGAGAAAATTAAGAGACGATCTCATTGAAGCGTTAGAAGATTAAAGCGGCATACGCCGCCTACATAGCCGGTTTTTTATTCTTATTATGGAAATACCCAGTTCACAGAAGAGTGCTATGCTGTTATTATCAAGGTTGGAGCGTGGCGTTATGAAATTATCTATGATTCAAAATTTAGCGATTTGGGGAGATTCCTTGCTAAAAGGCATCGTTTTAGACGAAAGTACCAGCAGATATAAGCCTTTGAAAACCTGTTCGGTCAATTTGTTCAGCAAGGCATTTCCCTTTACAGTAAAAAACAATTCCCGCTTTGGCTGTACAGCCCCTAAAGCGTTTGGAAACCTGGAGGCTTCCTTGGAAAACGGTCTAAAGGCTGAGGTTGTCCTTTTGGAGTTTGGAGGAAATGACTGCGACTATGACTGGGTGGAAGTCAGCCGGAATCCCGAGGCGCACCATGAGCCTCATACGCCGTTTCACACCTTTTGCTCCACTATGGAAAAAATGGCGGATTTGCTTCTTTCCCATTCCATCAAGCCTTTGTTTATGAATCTGCCCCCCATCGATGGGGAGCGGTATTACCGCTGGATCAGCAATTTAAATAATATCGACCCGGAGGCGGTCCTGAAATGGCTGGGAGGGCAAACGGACACTATTTACCGTCAGCAGGAACGGTATTCCAGGGCCATTGAACGGATTGCTTACCAGAAAAGTTTACCATTGATAGATGTGAGGGATGAATTTCTGTCAATTCATAATTACCGCGATTACCTTTGTTTGGATGGAATTCATTTAAACGAATCAGGACAAAAAATAATGGGAGACATTTTCCAGTCCTATGCTATGAATTATGCATAAAATTAAAAACCTTATTACTGGAAGAAATTAGGTAATAAGGTTTTTTCTGTTTCTTGTGTATGGGATAGAAACGTGTTATAATATTATCTAATGCCAGCTAATGAGGTGAGCAAGTGTTTCAATTTGGTCAATTTATCATTGTGTGCGGCCATTACGGTTGCGGAAAAACGAATCTCTCTTTAAATTTGGCAGTAAACCTTCAAAAAGCCGGAAGAAAGGTTACCTTGGTGGACCTGGATTTGGTTAACCCTTATTTCCGTTCTTCCGATTTTCAGGAAATCATCGATTCCAGCCAGATCGAGCTCATCGCTCCCATTTTCGCCCATTCTAATTTGGACTTGCCCGCCCTTCCGGCGGACCTGCACCGGATTTTTAGTATGAAAGACAGAACGGTGATTATCGATGTGGGTGGGGATGATGCCGGCGCTACCGCGCTGGGAAGTATCTCCAGAAGCATTCAGCAGATGGAATACCAAATGCTGTATGTGGTGAACCGATACCGGGCATTGACTCAAACGCCGGAAGAAGCCAGCCGGTTGCTGAAGGAAATTGAGGCGGCCTCCAGGCTGAAGGCGACAGGTGTGGTCAATAATTCTCATTTGCAGGGAGAAACCACACGGGACGATATTTTAGGGGCAATTCCTTTCGCCAGAAATACGGCGGAACTTTTAAGCCTTCCCTTAGCCTTT
>OHIK01000629.1_pt1 | contig 18176 bp, 22 predicted proteins | sample 1568241 | NCBI WGS metagenome assembly OHIK01 (sample SAMEA3879567, study PRJEB24766) | human gut metagenome | biome: human-associated habitat; feature: feces | place: USA | collected 1985/1987 | reverse complement strand
CCCGCCTTATGGAAGCGGTGTGGACCAGCTGGTGGAGGCTTCCAGGCAGCTGCGAGACAGCGGCGTGGATATCGTCACCATTTCTGATTCTCCCATGGCCCGGGTCAAGCTGGACCCGATGGTGTGCGGGGCCAAGCTCCAGCGGGAAACCGGGGTGGAGGTGCTGCCCCATTTTTGCTGCCGTGACCGGAACGTCAACGCCCTGCGCGCCATGCTGCTGGGGGCCCAGTGCGAGAATATCCACGCCATTTTGGCCGTCACCGGCGACCAGGTGCCGGAGCAGGACCGGGGCTATATCAAGCCGGTATTTAATGTGACCTCGTCTAAGCTGATGGAAATCATCAGCCATATGAACCGGGACCTGTTCCCAGAAACCCCCTTTCTCATCGGCGGGGCGTTTAATCCCAATGTGGCCAATCCCAAGGCGGAGCTGAACCGGCTGGAAAAGAAGCTGAAGGCCGGCGCGGAGTTCTTTTTAACCCAGCCGGTGTTTGATGAATCCCGCATGGAGGTGGTGGAGAAAGCCAGAAGCCTGGGGGCTAAAATGCTTTTGGGGGTCATGCCCCTGGTAAGCTACCGTAACGCGGTGTATATGAACAACGAGGTTCCCGGGATTCAAATTCCCAAGGCGTATGTGGACCGGTTTTCTCCAGAGATGAGCCGGGAGGCGGCGCAGGAAGCCGGAATCGGGATCGCTTTGGAGATCGCCGGCAGAATCAAGCCCTACGCTGACGGATTTTATTTCATGACGCCCTTTAACCGGGCGGAAATTGTGGCAGAGCTGATGGAGAAATGCCGGACAATGTAAAAAAGGAGTAAGGCCGATTGGCCTTACTCCTTTTGATTTCTTAGGGCGTTTAATAGTCGATATCCTTTTTTAAACGGTCAATGCAGGACTTGCAGATGTTACGTCCCCGATAGTTGATAACTTCTTTTACACTGTTGCAGAAAATACAAGCAGGCTCATACTTTTTCAGAATAATCGTATTTCCCTCGGTGTAAATTTCCAACGGATCACGATCATTTAAATCCAGTGTCGCTCTTAGCTCCTTGGGCAGAACAATGCGGCCCAAACCATCAATTCTTCTTACAATACCAGTAGAAGTCATAATCGAAACACCTCCAGTTTATATACCCAAACTTTCTCCATAATTTCCCAGGCTGTGACTTCCAATTATGTTATATTCTGGAAAATTATGAGATAATTATACAATTAAACCAGAATCTTGTCAATTCCTGTAGGCGCAAAGTTTTCAATTCATTCATAACTGTCCCGGTTCCCCTCATATCCTTGATTGAGGAAAGGGGAAAATTCTCTATGATGAATTTTATTTGGGGCGGTCTGATGCTGGTGAGCATTCTATGCGCTCTAGCTACCGGCCGTATGGGTGAGCTTTCTGGCGCGGTGCTTACCGGCGCCGCGGATGCGGTCCAGCTGGTAATTTCCCTGCTGGGAATGATGTGTTTATGGACCGGGCTGATGAAAATCGCGGAAAAAGGCGGCCTGACCGCCATACTGGCAAAATTGTTTTCTCCAGTGATGACCAGGCTGTTTCCTGGCTACGAAAAGGACAGTCCTGCGATCAAAGCAATCTGTATGAACATCACCGCCAACCTGCTGGGGCTGGGCAACGCCGCCACGCCTATGGGGATCGCCGCCATGAAGGAAATGGCCAAAGCCCGAAAGCTGGGGCCGCCCTCTACTGCCGATAACGGTATGGTGATGTTTGTGGTCATCAATACCGCCTCTCTGCAATTGATTCCCACCATGATGTCCGCCCTGCGGGCCAGCCACGGGGCGGCTTCGCCCTTTGACGTGATGCCCGCGGTATGGATCACCTCCATCTGCGGCCTTTCCGCCGGGGTGCTGATGGCGAAGCTTTTGGAAAAGAGGCGGGGCCATGACTGAATTCGGCAATTATTTGATCCCCTGCGTCATCGGATTGATTCTGATTTTTGGCTTTTTTCGCAAGGTGCCTTTGTTCGATACCTTTTTGGAGGGCGCCAAGGAAGGCGCCAAATCCACCTTTGGCATCATACCGGCCCTGGTGGGGTTAATCACCGCGGTGAGTATGCTGAAAGCCAGCGGCGCGCTGGATCTGTTTACCGCTTTCATTGCTCCCCTGGCGGAAAAAATAGGGCTTCCGCCCCAGGTGGTGCCTTTGATGCTGCTGCGCCCGGTGTCTGGCAGCGGCTCCCTGGCGCTGGTAGACCAGATTTTTTCCTCATCCGGGGTGGATAGCTTTGTCGGGCGGGTGGCGGCGGTGATGATGGGCTCCACGGAAACCACCTTTTACGCCATCGCGGTGTATTTCGGTTCCGTCAACGTGAGGAAAACCCGCCACACCATTCCCAGCGCGCTCACCGCGGATTTTACCAGCGTGGTCATCGCTGTACTCACCGTCAGGCTGCTGTTCGGCGGTGTTTAAGCTTATCTTTTCATAGGGCAAAAACATTTCATTTTACGGGGCCTAGTTATTAAAAAAGGCTCTGTGGGAAAAGACAGTAGCTCATAAGGAAACATTACAAAAACTATGAGTTATGCCAGGTAAACGGAAAAATGAAAACTCTATGTGATTGAGAAATCTTTCGCATAGAGTTTTTTCTGTTTTGATACAGTTTGTTTATTTGTTTTTCAGCGTTCACCGAACGCGCAGCCGTCACCGCAGGTGGCGATCTCAGGGGTTTGGGGATATGTCACCAACAAGCATTATTGCAGGTTTTCCGTTCCCGGTATTCCTGCCTAAAATACGCAATCTTACGGAAGATTGCATTGCTTGCTGGCATGTTGAACACGTATTAAGTATTCTATTTTTGTATACTTTTCCATAATATTTGCATCTTGGGCATATATATGGTACAATGTATTTTATTGATAGCAGAATAGGAGAAATGCGAATGGAACTTCGTGTATTACAATATTTTTTAACGGTTGTACGAGAAGAAAACATCTCACGAGCGGCTGATATTCTCCATATTACGCAACCAACATTAAGCCGACAAATGGCGCAGTTGGAAGAAGAATTAGGCGTACAGCTCTTTATAAGAGGCAGACATTTATCTTTAACCGACGCAGGCGTTATGCTTCGTCGCCGTGCCGAGGAAGTTGCTCTGCTAATTGACAAAATTGAAAGCGAGTTTGAAGAAAAAAGCGATTTAAGCGGTGTTATTTCTATCGGAAGCGGTGGATTGACTGCTTCGCAAATTCTACCCTCCGTAATGCAGTCTTTTCGTGAAAAATATCCACGAGTGCAGTTTCAGTTTTATACGAACAGTGCTGATTATGTGAAAGAACGGTTGGAACAAGGGCTTTTAGATTTCGGATTTTTACTTGAACCGATAGATGTTACCAAGTTTGATTATATTCGTATGACTGAAAAAGAAAAATGGGGACTTTTAATCCGTTCAGATCACCCGCTTGCCAAAAAAGAATGTATTACAAAAGATGATTTGCTTTCCATTCCTATCATTACGACAGATCGACTGCCGTTGCAAAAAGAAATGGAGCACTGGCTTGGCGCACCGCTGTCATCACTGGATATTTTTGCTACTTACAATATCATCACGAATGTGGCTATGCTGGTTGACAGCGGTGTGGCTTCGGCCTTGACAATAGAGGGGGCGGTTAATTTATTTGCAAACGAAAAAATGGTATTCAAACCTTTATACCCGGAACTTTCAATGACCTCTGTGCTTGCGTGGAAGAAATTTCAACCAAACTTTGGAGCAGCCGGAAAGTTTTTAGAACATTTCAAAAGTATGCTTTGATTGCATGCTTTTGTATCAAGCATAAGCATTGGACATACAAACGGAAGCGAACTAAAATATAAGTGTAATCGGAACGCAAATGCGAATCCGGCGGCACTTATATTTTTTTGTTTATATAGACAGGAGGCAGATTATGACATTGAATGATGCCGCTAAAAAATTTGATTTTCCTTTGGAAACACTGAAAAAATATATATCCTTGGGTTTTATCAGAAAAAATTCAAGTACAGATGGTACGGCACAATATAAAGATTCGGATTTTGAGCGTTTAGGACTTATTGATACATTGATTCAGTCGGGTTTTACACCAGAGGAAACAAAAAAGTATTTGGCACTTACCGAAAATATGGGGGCTGATGAAACACAAATCCGTATGCTCAAAAAACAGCGACGCTCTCTGCTCAACGACATTCATAAAAAGCAGCAACTTCTTGACAATCTCGACTATATGATTTGGCATAAGAGCAGCAAGGCGTGAAAGGAGGCGTTTTAATGAGCAGACCATATATTATTTGCCATATGTCCGTTTCGATTGACGGAAAAATCACAGGAGAATATACCGATTCTCCTGTGGCAGATAAGGCTTATAAAGACTACGAGAATATCAATCGTTTTTATTCCCCACAGGCTTGGGTAAACGGACGGATTACCGTTGATGAAAACTTTACCTTTTATAAAAAACCAAACTTGAAAAATCACTCCGAGCCAATCCCCTATACTGATTTTCTTTCTATTCAAGACGCAGAAAAGTATATTGTGGCCGTTGACCCGTGCGGTAAATTGGGCTGGGAGAACAATTATATAGAATATGCCGGACGGCCCAAAGCGTTTGTAATCGAGGTGCTCACCGAAAAAGTATCAACCGACTATCTGGCGTTTTTGAGAGAAAAGCAGATTTCTTATATTTTTGCCGGTAAGGATAAAATCGACTGTATACTACTCGTTCAAAAATTGAAAGAGCTGTTCCATATCGACACCTTAAAGGTATCTGGGGGCGGTGTACTAAACTGGTCTTTTGCACAAGCAGGATTGATCGACGAAATCAGCGTGGTGATCGCACCTGTTGCTGACGGTAATTCCAACACCCCAACATTGTTTGAACGGCTTGATTCTCCATTTGGGCAAAGTATCAAATTCAAAGTGAAAAGTGCAGAAATTACAGAAAACGGTTGTGTGTGGCTCAGGTATGTTTCAACAGCAAACGAGACCACTATCTCACAAAGAAAGGATTGAAAACCACAATGTTAAATGAAACTTATGTATTAAGCAATGGTGTTCGTATTCCGAGGCTCGGACTTGGAACTTGGTTTATTGACAATGACAAAGCCGCCGAAGCGGTCAAGCAGGCAGTAACTGTTGGGTACCGCCATATTGATACCGCACAGGCCTACGGCAATGAAGCGGGCATTGGAATCGGTGTGAGAAATTGCGGTGTTCCACGGGAGCAAATTTTTATCACAAGTAAAGTGGCAGCAGAACATAAATCCTATGAAACTGCCGCCAAATCCATAGACGAAACTCTTAACACAATGGGACTTTCTTATCTGGATATGATGATTATTCACAGCCCGCAGCCGTGGGCAGAGGTCAATCAATCGGAGAACCGCTATTTTGAAGAAAATCGTCAGGTCTGGAAAGCGTTAGAGGACGCACTCTCTGCCGGAAAGGTACGGGCGATCGGCGTATCGAATTTTTTACAAGAAGATATTGAGAGCCTTTTGGAAGCGGTAAGTGTAAAGCCTATGGTAAATCAAGTGCTTTGCCATATTTCCAACACTCCGTTTTCACTGATTGATTACTGCCAAAGGAATGGAATCGCAGTAGAAGCCTACTCGCCCGTTGCTCACGGAGAAGCCTTGAAAAATGCAAAAATGAAAGAACTGGCAGAAAAATATGGTGTGACAGTTCCGCAGCTTTGTATTCGATATGACATTCAGCTTGGCACAATCGTCATTCCCAAAACTGCGAACCCAGACCATATGCGTACAAATGCAGAACTTGATTTTGCCATTTCAGATGACGATATGGAAATCTTAAAGGCGATTCCCCAAATCAAGGATTACGGAGAATACAGCCGTTTCCCCGTATTCGGCGGCAAAAAGAAATAGTTAAGGAGAAGAATTATTATGACGAAAAAAGTTGCATTCAAAAATGGAATATGGGCATTATCGGGTCTTTTGTATCTGCCGGATAACTTTGAAGAAAATCAAAAATACCCTGCGCTGGTATTTGGCAATCCCGGAGGGAGCGTAAAAGAACAAACTCCTGCCGATTACGGAGAGGGATTGTCACAAGCGGGGTTTATCGTACTTACATTTGACGCTTCGCACCAAGGCGAAAGCGAGGGAGAACCAAAGCTATTGGATAACCCTTACGAGCGCACAGAAGATATTAAATGCGGTGTCGATTTTTTGACAACACTCCCTTATGTCAATCGAAACCGTATCGGGGCAATCGGTCAATGTGCAGGTTCAGGATTTGCAATTTTTGCCGCACTTACCGATCGTAGAATCAAAGCAGTCTGCGGTCTTTGCTGTACTAATCCCGGAGCTACAACAAGGCAAGGGTGGGACGGAAAACGAACTGTAGAAGAAAACATTAAAATTCTCGACCAAATAGCAGAACAAAGAACAGCCGAAGCAAACGGTGAGCCGGTAAAGTATGCTCATTATGTACCGGAGCAAGATGAAATCAATGAAAAAACCTATCCTGATATGGTAAAAGGAAATCAATTTTACCGCAGTGAAGCAAAACACCCAAATTCTCCGAACATTTTTCGTTTTACAGGACTTGCAAACAGAATGACATTTGACGCCTACGAATTCATACCGCAATATCTTGACCGTCCGCTCTTGGTCGTAGCAGGAAGTGAAGCGGGCTCGTTGTGGCAAAGTAAATTAGCTTACGAGCTTTCAAACGGCCCGAAAGAATTGTGCATAATGGACGGTGCCGGGCATTTCGATTTTTATGACAACCCGGCCTATATTACAAAAGCCGTAGAAAAAATTTCAGCTTTTTTTAACAGCAGTCTATAAAGTTTTTGGCAGAATTCGCATTTGAATGGGAGGAGTTTGAAATGGAAAAACAAACAGCCGGAAGAAAACAGTTAGGCAGCTTTGCACCGAAATTCGCAGAACTTAACGATGATGTTCTGTTCGGCGAGGTTTGGGCAAGAGAAACCGAATTGTCCCCTCGAGATCGCAGTTTGATTACCGTCAGCATTTTAATGGCAAAAGGCATTTTTGACAATTCGCTGAAAGTTCATATTACAAATGCAAAAAAACACGGAATCAGTGCGGAGGAAATGGCAGAAATTTTAACTCACGCAGCTTTTTATGCAGGCTGGCCTAACGCTTGGGCTGCGTTCAGACTTGCAAAGGAGGTCTATAACGATGAAGTATAACAACATATCGGATTTTGAAACAGAAGATATTTTTGGTATCGGAATGCCGAATGAAGCGTTTGCACAGTTTTTTGTCGGGGATTCCTTTCTAAAACCGCTTACCGATAAAAATTGTTCTCTCCACATCTCGAATGTAACCTTTTCTCCTGCTTGCCGGAATAATTGGCACATTCATAATGCTGCAAAAAACGGAGGACAGATTTTAATCTGTACCACAGGTGAAGGCTGGTATCAAGAGGACGGAAAAGAAGCCGTAAGTTTGACGCCCGGAACGATTATACAAATTCCCGCAGGCGTGAAACATTGGCACGGTGCGAAAAAAGATAGTTGGTTCAGTCACATTGCAATCGCCGTTCCCGGAGAAAATGAATCCACCAAGTGGCTTGAGCCTGTCGAGGACGAAGCCTATGAAGCGCTTTCATAAAATGGCAGCGATAACACTTGCCCTTTCAACTTGTCTTTTAAGTGCCTGTTCCGATCAGAGTAATCATACCGCCCGATACCGTGATAATCCAATTACAAGAAATGTTTTTGCGATGAATACCTACAACACCTTTACGGTTTATGACGATATATCGGGTGATGTTTTAGAATCTGCGGAAAATCAGCTCAAAGCCCTTGAAAGCCTTTGGTCGGTGACCGATGAGCAGAGCGAAATTTATGCAATCAATCACGGCGGAGGCCAAAGCATTCCCGTCAGCCACAGAACCGCAGAACTTTTACGGTTTTCGCTTGAAATGGCAAAACGAACAGACGGGAACCTTGACATTACAATTTATCCCCTTTTAACCGCTTGGGGATTTACAACGGACAATAAGCAAGTTCCGACCGATGAACAGATTGCCGCGCTTATGCAGTATGTGGGCTATGATAAAATTTCCCTTTCTGAAAACACCGTTACGCTTTTACCCGGAATGGAAATAGACCTTGGTGCAGTTGCCAAAGGCTATGCCTGCGATCTCGTAACAGAAAACTTGCAGGCAAACGGTGTTACTTCTGCTATTGTCAGCTTGGGCGGCAATATCCGGGTAATCGGCTCAAAGCCGGACGACAGCGATTGGAAAATTTCCGTAGAACACCCCGAAAACAGAAATTCGTTAGGTTTGCTTTCTTTGTCTGATGTAAGCGTTGTAACCTCCGGGACATATGAACGATATTTTGAGGACGAAAGCGGTAAACGATACGGACATATTCTTGACCCATCAACAGGCAAACCTGCACAGAGCGGTCTTGCTTCGGTAACGGTAGTAGGAAAAGAAAGCAAGGTTTGTGACGCTCTTGCTACGGCATTTTTTGTAATGGGCTTGCCCGCAGCGGAAGAATATTTTAGAGAGTACGGCGATATTGATTTTCTTTTGCTGACAGAAAACGGCGAAATTTATTTGACGAATGGGTTAAAAGACAAGTTCACTCTTTCTGAAGCCTATAAAAATATGTTTGTGAATGTGATCGGACAATGAAACGGATAAATATTGCCGAATGGCTCGGCTCTCTTGGATTGGAGGAATAGATATGAAAAGGTTAATCAGTATATTTCTAACGCTTTGCTTGTTGCTTGGGATAACGGCCTGTTCTGCTCCACAGCCGTCCGAAGAAATCAGCAGCGCAAACGGGAGCAATTCAGAATTGGAAAGTGATTCGACAGATAGTGCTGATTCATCGACAGATGTTGAAGAATCCACGCTCACCCAGCCGGAGGGAAGCGTCCCTCAAAACAATATTTTGATCGCTTATTTCACTTGGGCAGAAAATACTTCGGTCGCTGATCCCGATTCGGTTGATGTGGACGCCATTACCTCGGCCAGCGTACTTATGCCCGGAAATGTGGGACTGCTTGCCCAATGGATTGAAGAAGAAACAGGCGGCGACAAATTTTCAATCATCACCGAAGAACCATATTCCAACGATTATGATACCTGTTTGAATCGGGCAATCGAGGAACACGATGACAATGCCCGCCCTGCTATACAAGGGAATATCGAAAATATGGGCGATTACGATATTGTCTTTTTGGGATTTCCAAATTGGTGGTATTCCTGCCCTATGGCGATTCTTACCTTTATTGAGAAATACGATTTGTCCGGCAAGACAATTATTCCGTTTTGTTCCCACGGCACAGGTGGATTTGCCGCCAGCTTACGGGATATTGGAAATGTTCTGCCCGATGATTGTACTGTTTTAGAAGAATTCGGCGCATACCGCCCGGAGGTGGCACAGTCAAAAGACGAGCTGCTGGCTTGGATTGCCGAGCTTGATATTGCGTATTAAAGCGAGGAGGAAGAAAAGTGAAACCAAAACAAATTTTCAAAATATCGGTTGATGTTTTAATGACCGTATTGTTTCTTGCGCAAATGGCATACCACATTACAGGAAACAGCCTGCACGAATGGCTCGGGACAATCCTTTTTGCTCTTTTCGTTCTGCACCATATACTGAATCTGAATTGGTACAAAACGCTGTTCAAGGGCAAATATTCAGCCGTTAGAATTTTAATGACAACCATAAATGTGCTTTTATTTGCAGCAATGGTGGGTATGATGATAAGCGGCATAATGCTTTCCCGTGAAGTGTTTAGCTTTTTGAATTTGAGAGCCGGAATGTTTGGACGCAGATTACATATGATTTCGACCTCTTGGGGCTACCTGTTAATGTCGGCGCATAGCGGCCTGCATTTTGGAATGATCGCCGGAATATTCAAAAAGAAAATCAAGTTCCAAAACAAATGGCTCGGTATGGCAGGAAGAATATCCGCTGCCCTACTATCCGCTTACGGTATTTACGCATTTATTACAAGACAGCTTGCAGATCGAATGTTTTTGCTAATGGAATATGCGTTTTTCGATTATGAAGAACCTGCCCTGTTCTTTTTCGGGGATTATCTCTGTATTTTGATTTTGTTTGCTGCCCTTGCCTTTACCTTATCCAAAATATTAAAACCAAGAAAAAGGAGTGAACTCAAATGAAACGAATCGCAGCCCTTTGCTTATCTGTATTATTGCTGTTGTCACTTGCGGCCTGTTCGGGCGGTGGGCAGGAGAATCCTGCAAGCTCAGACAGCACCCCGCAGACCGCGTCATCCGAACAAGAAAACTCAGAACAGGAGGAAACTGATACGATACAATCATCCGAGCAGCCAACAGCCAACGAAGAAACAACCGGAGGGAAAACACTGATCGCTTATTTTTCACTGATTGATATTGTACCGGAGGGAGCTGACGCTTCGGCTCACGCTACACCATCAATCGGTAACACAGAATCGGCGGCAATGGAAATTCAGAGGCAGGTAGGCGGCGATCTGTTTGCAATAAAAACTGTGCAAACCTATCCCGTCAGCCATAGAGAAGCGTCAGCCATTGCGGAAGAAGAAATGCGCTCAGACGCCCGCCCCGAACTCTCCACTCATTTAGACAATATGGACGAATACGATACCGTTTATATCGGTTATCCCATATGGTGGTACATCGAACCAATGGCGATCCGCACATTCCTTGATGAATACGATTTTTCGGGCAAAACCATTATTCCGTTTTGTACCACAATGGGAGCGGGTGTTGAGGAAAGCGTAGAAAATATCACTTCTCTTGCAGACGGTGCAACTGTTTTAGACGGCGTTACGCTTCGTACCGGGCGTGAAGATCACAGCGAAGATATATCCGAATGGCTTTCGGATATTGGAATAAAATAAAAAGGAGATTTTGACTATGAAAAAAAAATTGTGTATCGCATTGGCTCTTGTTTTAACGCTTGCACTGGCAGCCTGCGGGCAGACTGAAAACGATGTACCCGCTTCATCAGATAATCCTCCCGTAAGTTCATCACAGCCGAGTGCCGATAATGAAAATACAAACGATACTGCGGGAAGCACACCCGTTACGCTTACCATTGGCAATACGGTTCTGGAAGCCTATTTGAATGATTCCGTACCTGCACAAAGTTTGATTTCGCAGCTTCCCCTTACCGTTACATTAAATGATTCCGATAATGATTTCTGCGGTGACAGCCTTGACATTGAATACTCTGAAAGTGATGTGACTTCCGGGTATCAGAACGGCGATCTTGTCTTTTGGACACCTGCAAGCAACTTCGTGATTTTTGTAAGCGGCGAGGAAAATTCCGCAAATACCGGCGACCTTGTAAAACTCGGTCACATTACAAGCCCGCAGGAAATGCTGGACGCTTTGGAGGGACAGATTGATGTGACGATTGCCCTAAAAGAAACAACCGATACAAATGAAACTGAAAGCAGTACACCAAATAGCGCGCCGGAAAATATCACTTCAACAGAATCCGAAACGCCTGCACAGGAGGAAACAGAAAATATGCAAATTAAAATTACTGTTGGCGATACAGAACTTTTCGCCACATTGGAAGATAACGCAACAACAAGGGCTTTGATTGAGCAAATGCCGATGACCTTATCAATGGACGACTTATACGGTCGTGAAATGTGCTACCGTTACGGTGCAAACGCATTGCCGACAGACAGCCTGCGTTCAGACGGATATGAGGTGGGCGATATTGCTTACTGGCCGCCGAGAGGAAGTTTGGTTATCCTTTATGAGCAGAATGGTGAGCAGTTTGAACGCCAGCACATCGGACATATCAGAGAGGGTGTTGAAGTGTTTGCCACAACCGGTGATGCTGAGGTGACTTTTGAAATGATTGATTAAATCTAAATACTATTATGAATTTATTTTGGAGGTAAAGTCATGGGAAATTAGTTGTACTGGATATATTAGAATCCGGAAAACAGATTGGCGAAAAATTGGTGCTACTACTAACTAAAACTCAGCGACAGGAACTTACTCATTTCCTTCTTGAATACTCTGAGACAACAGATGCCTGTTCTTTGTACCAACATTTTTCGAGATATGCCTGGAAAGACAGCAATCTTCTTACAGAAATACGGGAAGGTAATTTATATCTCTGTCTGGAACAACGACTTGTGACTGTTCGTGAACAGGAAATATGTCTGACAGTCAAAGAGTTTGATATATTGTTCTTGCTTGCCAGCAATCCAAAGCGGGTATTTACTTATGAACTTATCATGGATTTGGTCTGGAAAGAGGATTATACCTACTATTCACGAAAAGCAATTAACAACCATATATGTAATCTCAGGAAAAAATTAAAGATAGACCCAGGCGATCCCGACTATATCAAAAGTGTTACCGGAATCGGATATAAGTTTTCGTTGCCATAAATTCACACCATAGGGTAAAACCTGCGGTGTGAATTTTTTTGTATTTTCTCAGGACAGACGGCAACTTTCTCCTGAAATATGTACTGAATAATGGAGGGATTTTTTGGCTGCCACTTCTGATAGGGAAAATTGTGAATTTTTTGTAAATTTTTCAAAAAGACCCCCTATTTTTGCCCCAAAAATGTACGGAATAGTGAAGGGATATTTTTTGACAGTCAGGAGGTGAAACATATAAAAAACAAAATACCGGTCATGGATTACAGCCAATACCGGAGGGCAAGAAAATTAGTTCATGCGTGCTGTAATTACGATAACGGAAACTGCATCATGTTGGATGACGGGGCGGAATGCGTCTGTGTCCAGAGCATTTCCTATTCGCTATTATGCAGATGGTTTCGGATTGCGGTTCTCCCATTGGACAAGTCTTTAGAAACAGCCCTGTTATACAGAGGAAGTATGAAGCGGTGTGTTGTCTGCGGTCAGCCATTTCTCCCCGGTTCCAACCGGGCAAAATACTGTAAGCTCTGTGCGGCAAAGGTACATCGAAAACAGAAGAATGCCAGCGATCGTAAAAGAAGGCTCCTATGCGGACAATTAGAAGCGAAAAAACCTTGATATTGCTGGACGTTTCAATGCTTGTCAGCGGGCAGGCAGTATAAATCCCTTCTACATCCGGAAAGCAGGCTTGAAACTGTCCGAAGAGGTAAATTCACCTATCCGGGATTTTCCCGATTAGGTAGATGCCTGCTTCTCTTATATTTCATGCATTTTAGAGTTCGCTCAAAAACAGGGTTATCCTGTCTTGGAATTTCAGAGACTGGGAAAGCTGTCCCTCTGCACTGCCCCAAAGCTGTCTTTCCGGCAATGGATAATCCGACGCTTTGGAGAGCCGGAAAATAGACGGAAATTAAAGAGAAATAAGTAAATTATAAAATAGTCAATATCAATCTAATCAATCAGGATAGATTGATGGAAAGGAATAATGTATGCAGAATAATATTTTTATTCCCTACAAAGCTGATACAACAGTACCGCCGTATCTTCCGTTTCCGCGTTTTTTGGTAATGCTCAATTTATCCAATGACGCGAAGGTGCTTTATGCCCTGCTCTTTGATCGGGCAGGCATTTCAAGGGAAAATGGTTACATAGAAACAGACGGAACGGTGCGGCTGTATTTTACAGTAGAAGAAGCAAAAGGGAAGTTACACCGGAGCCGTCAGGTAACGACCCGTGCGTTTCAGGAATTAGAGCGCAGCGGACTGATTATCCGTAGGAAACAGGGGCTTGGCAGACCTGCCGTAATTACCCTAAAGATTCCGGCGGCAGGAAAGGAGAACTGACTGAATGGCAGATAAAAAAGATTTGAGTACACTTCCGCAATTTCTAAAACCGGAAGTGGCGGAACGTGTGGCAGAGCATTTCAAAGACGGCGTGTTTGAATTTGATTTTGATACCGAGGAACATATCGCCGTAGAGGGCAACACGGTTTACCATGTGATTCCCCATTATGCTGGTGATGATGCGGAAAGTGTGCTGAACAAGTTGCGCCGGATGATTGCAAAAAACTTGGAGGAGATGTAAATGAGGGAGGCTGAAACAACAGAAAGAATGCGTTATAATACAGATAACCGTTTACCTGGCTGTTATCCCTTTTTCGGGAGGAAAGGAGCTATTTATGAACCAGCAGCCAGATAAAATCACAGCTTTATATTGTCGTTTAAGCCAGGACGATGCCCTTGACGGAGAATCCAACAGTATCACCAATCAAAAGGCTTTACTCTCTAGGTATGCGGCGGAACACGGCTTCCGCAATACCATGTTTTTTGTAGACGACGGATTTTCAGGAACGAGCTTTCAAAGACCGGGATTTCAGGAAATGATGAAATATGTGGAGGACTATTCTGTTTCCACTCTGATTGTCAAAGACCTGTCCCGCCTCGGCAGGGAGTATTCCTATATGGGGCGTTTGCAGGATTTCATTTTTCCGGCCTATGATGTCCGATTTATCGCAATCAATGATGATGTGGACAGCGCGAAAGGAGAAAATGATTTCGCCGTTTTCAAAAATGTATTCAACGATTATTACGCAAAGGATACCAGCAAGAAAATAAGGGCGGTTGTTAAAATGCGAGGTGAATCCGGGGAACACCTTGCCAGTAACCCGCCCTACGGCTATATCAAAGACCCGCAGGACAAAAAGAAATGGATTGTGGATGAAGAAGCGGCTAAGGTGGTGCGGTGTATTTTTGACCTGTGTATTGCAGGGAAAGGTCCGATGCAGATAGCCAAAATACTGACAGCAGAAAAGGTGCTGACCGTTACCGCTTATCATGCCAAACAGAAAGGCTGGACAATGCCGGATGATTTGTATCAATGGTGTGCAAAATCTGTTTCTAGTATTTTAGAACGGCGGGAATATACTGGCTGTACCGTCAACTTTAAGACTTATACCAAATCCCTGAAATTCAAAAAGCGACTGCAAAATCCGAAAGAAAATCAACGGATATTTGAAGGAACACAACCGGTAATCATTGAGTACGGACAATGGGAGCGGGTACAGGCTCTCAGGGAAAATAAACGCAGACCGACCAAAACCGGCAAGACAAGCATGTTCTCCGGCCTTGTCCGCTGTGCTGACTGCGGAGCTAAGCTCTATTACTGTACCTGCAACAGCTACAAAGATGATTCGCAAGACCATTTTGTCTGTTCCAATTATAAAAGCAATACCGGTTCTTGCCAGATTCATTATATCCGTGAAATCACGCTGTATAAGCGGGTATTAGAATGTGTTCAGCGGACGCTGACCTATGTGCGGCTGTTTCAGGATGACTTCACACAGGAAATGCTGATGCAGGATGAAGCCAGCCGGAAAGCAGAACTGGCACAGAAACGAAAAGCCCTGTCCGGCGCACAGAAGCGCATGGAGGACTTGGATAAAATCATCCAGCACCTTTATGAAGATAATGTTTTAGGAAAACTGAGTGATCTTCGCTTCCAGAAGTTATCATCACAGTATGAGGCGGAGCAGGCAGAAATCCAGCAGCTTTCCGAAGTATTGGAGCGGGAAATCAAAGAAGAAGCCGAGCAGGTTTCGGATGTAGGGCGTTTCTTACAACTCGCAGAACGGTATTCCGATATACAGGAACTTGACGCTGTGACAGTCAACGAACTGATTGAAAAAATCGTCATCCATAACCCGGAGAAAATTGACGGAAGAAAACATGTGACGATTGAGATTTACTTTACTTATGTGGGTAAAATCCAGATTCCCCTTCAAAAACCGGAGCTGTCTGCAAGTACGGAAAAACCGGCGTGATTGTTACCACGCCGGTTCTACCGGGAAATTTCATTTACTTCCTTATGAGCCTCCGCCTAAGGGAGCCTCTTCTTTTTATTTCACGGATTCCTGTTCCTGAAGCCGTTTTAAAATCATGTTGGCGCATTGATAAACATTTCCGCCGCCCAGGGTCAAAATCAAATCTCCTGGCCTCGCGCGTTGGGTGACATAGCCGGTGATCTCCTCAAACGTATCAAACCACACGCTGCCGGGAACTTTATCCGCTAAATCCTTGGTGTAAATGTTGTAGGTGTTGACCTCTCGAACCGGCAGGATTTCCGACATCACTACCTTGTCGGGAATGGACAGGGCCTTGGCGAAGTCGTCCAGCAGCAAGGCGGTGCGGGAGTAGGTGTGGGGCTGAAAGACCGCCCAAACGGTCTGAAAGCCCATTTTCATCGCCGCGGTCAGCGTGGCGGAAAGCTCGGTGGGATGATGAGCAAAATCGTCGGCTACCATGATGCCGCAGGGATTGCCCAGCACTTCAAACCGGCGGTGAACCCCCGTAAAAGCGTGCAGGCTTTTGGCGATGTCTTCGGGGCTGACCCCTAAGGTATGGGCCGTGGCCGCTGCGGCCAGGGCGTTATAGATGTTGTGCTCTCCCGGCACGCTCAAAACGATGTCCGCCAGCTTTTCGCCCCGGTGCATCAGGGCGAATTCTTCGCAGACGCCCTTTTTTTCCGCGATGTTTCCAGCGTAATAGTCGTTAGTGTCCTTCAGGCCGAAGGTAGCCACAGGCAGCGGGATCCCTTCAATCGCCTTCGCGGTATTGCCGTCGTCCCCATTCACCACCAGCCTTTTGGTAGTCTGTGAGGCGAACTGGCGGAAGGAATGGATAATATTGTCCAGGGTTTTAAAGTAATCCAAATGATCGGCGTCGATGTTTAAAATCACCGAAACCGCCGGTGTGAGCTGCAAAAAGGTGTCCACATATTCGCAGGCCTCGCAGACCATAATCTCGCTGTTGCCCACGCAGCTGTTCCCGCCCAGAAACGGAAGCCTGCCGCCAATGATGGAGGTAGGATCCTTTCCGCTCTGTACCAGAATCTGTGTCAGCATGGCGGTGGTTGTGGTTTTGCCATGGGTGCCGCTTACCGCCACCGCGTCGGCGTACCGGCGGCAGACGATGCCCAGCATCACGCTGCGCTCCAGGGTGGGAATCCCCTTTTCCCGGGCGGCCGCCAATTCTGGGTTATCCTGCTTGACCGCGGCGGTATAGACAACCGCTTCCGCATCCCCAATGTTTTCCGCCTTGTGTCCCATATATACCGGGATGCCATAGGAACGGATCCGCTGCAGGGTATCGGACTCGAAAACATCCGAGCCGGTGAGGAGAAAGCCCTCCCTATGAAGGATCTCGGCCATGGGGCACATGCCGGAGCCGCCGATCCCAATGAAATGGAGCCGGTGAACCCGGTCCAAAAGGTCTTGATGTTCCAAACTGCACACTCCTGTCAAACTTTGCATATATTCTATTATATTGCTTTTGCCAGAGAATTTAAACACTTTTTTATAACTTTTATAAATTTATCACCGCCATGCCCGCCTCTCCATACTATAGTAAGGAGACGGGACATGGATTTCTCCAGGGGAAAAACAGGGGGAAGTCCCGAAAAAAAGGCCTGCGGTATTTGTGCAATGCCGGCAGGCTGAGCCTGTTTTATGGAGGTTGTACCTAATGATTAAAATAAACGGCTTCGGGGTTTTGGGCGGAGACCAGCGCCAGGCGGCTATGGCGGAATCTATGGCGGCGGACGGCTATCCGGTGCTCTGCGCGGGCCTTGAGCATGTAAAAGGGAAAAATTTGAAAAAAACAGGATGGAAAGAAGCGGTGGAAGCGGACTATATTATCCTGCCCCTTCCGGTGACCAAGGACGGCGTTACGCTGAACGCTCCCTACGCCGGGTCGGAGCTTTTGTTGAACCAAGAGCTTTTTGCGATGCTGAAGGGGAAAAAAGTGTTTTGCGGGATGAAAAACACACTTTTAAAAGTGGGGGACTATTTTAAGGAACTGACGCTTTTGGACTATTCCCAACAGGAGGAATTTGCCGTAAGAAACGCGGTGCCCACAGCGGAGGGAGCTTTGGAGATCGCCATGGGAGAATATGACGGCATGATCGCCGGTTCCAAGTGCCTGGTCACCGGCTTTGGCAGGATCGGAAAGGTCCTGAGCGGAATGCTCAAGGGCATGGGCGCCAGTATCACGGTCAGCGCCCGCAAGCCGGAGGATTTGGCCTGGATTGAAATTTACGGCTACACGCCGGTTCTAACCGGCAGGTTAAGCGACTATCAGGGGTTTGATTTTATTTTCAACACCATTCCCTCCATGATTTTTGACGCCCATACCCTGGCAAAAACCGCCCAGGGAGCCATCCTCATCGACCTTGCCTCGCTGCCCGGCGGGGCGGATCAGTAGATTGCACAAGAAAAAGCGAGACCGGGAGAAGTCGGCCTCGCTTTTTCTT
>OHIK01000620.1_pt1 | contig 18366 bp, 35 predicted proteins | sample 1568241 | NCBI WGS metagenome assembly OHIK01 (sample SAMEA3879567, study PRJEB24766) | human gut metagenome | biome: human-associated habitat; feature: feces | place: USA | collected 1985/1987 | reverse complement strand
ATTGTTTTAGGCTTTTATGCAGTAATTGTTGTCAATTTTATGATTGACAACGGTAAAAATAATAGACAAAACTCAATAATTCAGCAAAGGAGCAGTGATTATGAGCGAAAAAAAAATCTGGGTCGAAACGATTATTGATGCGTTTGATCTGGAAACGACAAAGGAAATCGCACGGAAAGCGGTGGAATTTGGCACCGATTGGATCAGCGTAGGTACCAATAACATGTATGCCTGCGGTTTTATGCATTCGATTCCCGCCGTTAAAGAGATTGCGGGAGATATTCCAGTAGTAGCGGATATTAAGATTCATGATGGCGGCAATGGATTTTCCGTACAGGCTCAAAAATGCGGTGCGGATTACAGCGTGGTCAGTACCCGGTTTAATTACGGCTGCGCCCGGCAGGCAATGATCGCTTATGCCAACACGGGAATTAAAATTATTGGAGATTTATGTACTGTTCCAGTAGCGGAAATTCCACACTATGTGGCGGAATTACAAAATATTGGGATTCATGCGGTTCGCGTTCACCAGACCTATGATGAGTTAAAATATCGTTATATGTTTTCCAGAAGCTGGGATGGCGTCAAAGAGGCAAAAGGGGTCGCTACCATTCCGGTAGGCTGTGTTGTGAGAACGAAAGAAGATATTATTCACGCTCTGGAAGATGGTGCGGATTATATCTGCTTAGCTGGAGATGTGGTAGATAAGGCGCCGGAACAGGGATATGAAGCCTTAAAGGAGTATATTGATTTTGTTCATAATTATCAGGGCTGTCAGAGTTCTAACAATCACGGCGGCTACAGCGGATATCAGGCGAAATGAGGAAAGGAGTTGTATTTTATGGAGATTTTTGGAAAAAGGCCTTGGATTCAGGCAGCGATTGATAAGTTTACTTTAGAGGAAGCAATTCCTTGTGCTCAAATGGCAGTAGACTGCGGTGTAGACTGGGTCGAGGTCGGTACTCCTCTGATTTATGGAGAGGGCTTGGAAAGCATCCGTGAATTGAAAAAAATTGCTGGGGATAAAGCTTCCATTATGGTTGATTTTAAAATTCGTACCAATGTTTATGACATTTTTTTGAAAGCGAAAGAAGCTGGCTGCGATGTAGCCACTATTTCTTGTGCAGGCGGAAATGATCCGGCAATTATTGAAGGCTTGAGAGCACGACAAGATTGTGGAATCAAAATCATAGCGGATTTGTGCGGCTCAGAGCTTCAGGATCTTCCCAAAAGAACAGAAGATCTGTGCGGCTTGGGAGTTGACGCAGTTATCTTACATTATGGAGATGACCAGTGGTTCTATAATTATGTCAGAGAAATGGCCGACGGTGTGAGAGAATGCAAAAAGGTAGCTGGTGATGTTCCCATCGGATGCTGCTGCGGTTACGCACCTCCTGGAAAGGGAACTGGACTAGACGCTTATGGAAACGTTATTGAGGCCATCAAGCAAGGAGTAGACTGGGTTGTTGTAGGCGGCGCTTTGACTGGGGAACATGATAAAAACGCATACGAAAGATTTGGATTCCTCTGTGAGTTCGTTCATAGCTGCAGAAAATAAAAATAGCTTAAACAGGATATCTTAGAAAAACATTCTCGGATTTAATAATCCGAGAATGTTTTTCTTTCATCTCAATATTTTTATCTTTGTTTATTACCGAAAAACAATTTGCCTGTTATAAGGGATCGTGATACAATAAAATTATAGGATTAAAAAATTGATGGAGATAGTTTAAAGAATAGCGATAACTATACAAAATGAATATTTTGTATAGTTTAGGGAGGAGAAAAATTGAACTCGAATCAACTTGCAGAATGTCCATTGGTTTTAAAAGAGTTTTTAGGCTATATGGAGACAATTAAAGGAAAATCTCCAAAAACTGTACAGGAATATTTTTTTGATTTAAGAACCTTCTTCCGTTATATGAAAATAAAGAAAAATTTGACTGCGGCTGATACAGAGTTTTCGGAAATTCCAATTGATGATATTACTATTGATTTTTTATCTATGGTATCATTAACTGACGTTTATGAATTTATGAATTTTGTAACGATAGAACGAGAAAATAAAAATGCTGCTAGAGCGAGAAAATCAGCAAGCTTACGGGCTTTCTTCCAATATCTTACTAATAAAACACATCAGCTAAAGGAAAATCCTGTTCAGGAGCTGGAAACACCAAAGCAAAAAAAATCGTTGCCTAAATATTTAACTTTAGAACAAAGTATCGATTTGCTAAACGCTGTCGATGGGCCTTTTCGAGAACGTGATTACTGTATCTTGACTTTATTCTTGAATTGCGGGCTGCGGCTTGCGGAATTGGTTGGGTTAAATTTAAATGACATTCGTCCAGACCATACGATGAGGGTAACGGGCAAAGGCAATAAAGAGCGTATGATATATCTAAATTCTGCCTGTCAGAAAGCTATTGAAGAATATTTAAAAGTACGGCCAAATCCTATGTCTGTCTCTGATAAAAAAGCTTTATTTATCAGCCATTTAAACAAACGTTTGGGAAGGCAAGCCGTACAAAATATTGTACAAAAATATTTAAAAAAAATTGGATTAGACGGCCAAGGGTATTCCGCTCATAAATTGAGACATACGGCAGCTACATTAATGTATCAGCATGGGAATGTGGATATCCGTGTATTAAAAGATATTTTGGGGCATCAAAATTTAGGTACTACTGAAATTTATACACATCTTTCCAACCAGCAAATGGAAGACGCTGCAGACGCAAATCCATTGTCCAAAGTAGAAATGTCTTCCTCAAAACATAAAAAATCAGAATGAATTTCTTCACGCAAAACTGTGGATTTAAAAATTAGAAGGTGTATCACCAGAATTAGCACGATAAAAAACGCTTAGCTTAAAATGAACTGCACCCTATTTGTTAGACAGTATGATATACTGAATAACAAGTGGGGTGATTTTATGACCAAAGGAATAGGGAACAAACGATATACACCAGAATTCAAAAAGATCGTGGTGGAGACCATGCGAGAGGAGGGACTAAGTTATAAGGAAACGAGACTTCGTTTTGAGATTGCAGGAGAAGACCGTGTGAGAAATTGGGAGCGAATCTACTTGGAGGAAGGGCCGGAAGGATTGGCTGTTGAGCGGCGAGGACGCAAGATCACTGGCCGCCCACGCAAGCTTCCCCAATCGACCGAAGAAGATCTCATTGCAGAAAATCAGCGGTTGCGTGCAGAGGTAGCCTACCTAAAAAATTTGCAAGCCTTGGTTTTGGAGCGAGAGCGACGCCAGCAGAAAAAACGCTGGTAGTCCAAAATCTAAGGCGAGAATTTGCATTGTCCCTTTTGCTTGAAATCGCTCAGCTGCCCCGTGCATCTTTCTATTACCATCTGAAGCAAATGAAGCGTGCTGACAAATATGAGACAGCAAAAGCAGAAATTACCGCTATTTACCACGAGAACAAGGGTAGATACGGATATCGCCGCATTACCGAGGAACTACGGAACCGAGAAATTTATCTGAATCACAAGACCGTTCAGCGTTTAATGAAACAGCTGGGACTTGGTTGCCGTGTCCGAATGAGGAAAGAAATTTTTACAAACTGCCAGTTTGGATTCTCCCGAATCATTGTTTCAAAGTAAGATTTCTGTGTTTCAAGACTTCCAAATTGTTCGGGATGATTCGTGCTTACTCGGCAGTAGGCTGTAACCCGTAATCTTTCTTGCTTGTGAGAGAAAAGAATCGTTTTTGTTATCATAGAAAAGCCCCCATGCTAAAAGTATAGCATGGAGGACATCTTTCTGTTTGAAAATATAAAAATATAAGAAAAAGCTACATCTTGATTTCTCAAAATGTAGCTTTTAACTTGGCCCGCCCGGAGGGATTCGAACCCCCGGCCTTCAGAATCGGAATCTAATATATCTTCCGATTATATCTAGTATTTTTAACATTCGATACACATTTTGATGCACATGTTAAGCCGTGACATATAATACACCATTGAATCCCAAAAGTCAATATGAAGCTTTATTTTGCAAGTATTCGTCCAATTTGCAAATATTTTTCTTTTTGTATTGCTGATCCAAATGAGTATATATTTCAAGCGTAGTTTTGATATCACTATGACCTAATTGATCCCTTGCTGTTAGTACATCAACTCCGGAAAGATAAAGCATCGTAGCAAAAGTATGCCTCAGCCAATGGGCAGTTATATTAGGAATTGTCAAAACAATTCCGTTACTATTATATTTTGATTTTGCTCTCTTGCCTTTTTTGTCAATGTTATTCCCATACTTAAAATTGAGATCAATTAGATACGATTCCCACATGCGGCGCCAGGCGTTTTCAGTCATCATCTTGCCAGATGCTGATGGACATACAAGAACGGGAACAGTGCCTTTTTCTTTTTCCTTTTTCAATTCTTCTTTTAGATAATCAACTAATATAATAGGAATATTAACTGTTCTATTTCCAGCTTGTGTTTTTGCACCAGACTTAAGAACAGAGCAGCCATTTACCATCTCAACAGATTTATTTACACGTATTGTCCGCTCCTTAAAATCGATATCTCCCCAAGTTAATGGGATCAGCTCTCCCCTTCTCAACCCGGAATACATCATAATCATAGCTGCTCTCTTTGCCCTATGAGGGGTATTTAAAATCCACTGTTGCTCTACTTCTGTCAATGCCCTACGTTGCTCTTTAGGCTGCCCGGCTGGGAGCTTAACCGCTTTAGCAGGATTATAGTCCATTATCCTATTATCAATCGCCAACTGCAAAATTTGTTCAGCGGTATCTCTATACCCTTTTAATGTTCTTCTTGAAGTAGGTTTATGAGTTTTTGGGTTTTTTCTTGCTCTTTCCAACAGCAACGATTGAATATCTGCTGCTTTTATTTTTTTTACTTCTAAATTATTTAAAGCGGATAATCCATCAACATAGCCCTCTAAATTTTTATACCATCTCTCAGATACTTCGGTTTCTTTAATTTTTAACCATTCTTTTGCCCAGTGTTCAAAGGTGTCATTTTGTGACGCAAGATTTAATCCCCGATGCAAAGCCTCTTTAACCTCTTGCGCTTTCCTCTCAGCTTCTCTCTGTGTTTTTCCATAGCAGGCTTTATATTTTGGTTTTCCGTCCACTCTGCCCAGATAAACGCGGACGCAGACACGTCCGTTATATTTTGCATTGCTTTTTGCCATAATAAAAACCACCTCCAAAGTAAGACTTGCCAAGCCTACCCCGAAAGTGGTATAATTTCGTTGTTCGGACGGAATTATCCACTTTGGGTAAGCTGTTCTATTTTATCCCCCATCGGCTGCAACCGGTGGGGGATTTTATAGTTTCAACTTAAATTTTCTCGATTTCTTAAGGTTCCTGTTTTTATCACACAATGCTTTTATAGCTTAACTTAGAATCATACTATTGGTTCTTTTATATATTCTTCATTGTTCATAGCGTTCTCAATATTTTCACATAAAGAATCCATTGCTTTGATAATCAATTCTGATACGCTATCCACATATTCTTGGTTAATAATAACACTATTATCTCCATGGGCAATTTTATTACGTAAATTAACGAATTTATTTAACTCCCCTTCAAAAGTTTCTCTGTCTAATGTATACACCTTGTATCTATAGCATATTTCTGTAAGACATTTAAAATCAACATTGGAATGTGTTGAAATATCTGTAGATATTTTTATTTTATTTTTAATATAATTATATATCTTTGATATAAATTCTTTCTTTTTGTCTATATTATTTTGAGGGGGATTCGCTAAACTTAAACATGCGTAAGAATTATGAGTTAGTATATGCGAATTGATATTAGTAAAACTCATCTCTAAAGAATTCAAAAAAATGATATATGTCTCAAAAGATTTAACTACAAAACTTTCCCAAACCGCATAAAAGGCTGGTATCGAATATTTACGAGCAGCAGCTTTTTTATGTTCACTCAAAGATAAATCAACTGTTATAGACTTAATTGTAGCGATTTCTGATATTCTCCAATCAATATCTGCTTGGATTTCACTGATTACTTTATTCATTTTAATAATCTCCAAAAATCTCCATGGCGCGACTAACATACAATTTAATTCTATTCTTACTATATGTAGCTGGTCCCGACAATTTTTTGAAGTCCACATCGCATTTTAATTTCTCTATTTTTTCAATAAGCTTTTCTGGATTGTTTCTATAATAATCAATATGTTCAAGAGTGCATATTGTTATAGCATCATATAAATTTGGTGAGAATTTACTATTAGGATATCTAAATATTTTTTTGTCGCCAAGGGAGTGAAGTATCCTTATCAATTCTCTAAACTGTCCTTCTTCTTCTTGGGTCAAATCGATTTTATTTTTCACCATATTTTTCATATATTTATCCATTTGTGCATCCGCTGTAGTAGACACATTTCTCCAATTGCTTGCTAAGGAAAAAAATCGTACTATTAACTCCTGATCATATAGTTCTAAAAGCTGCTTTTCTGATAATAGCATCAAATTTTTATAGTCTTCATTTTTACTAAATTCCTCTACAAAACGATAAAATTCAATTAGATCATTTCTATAAATACAGTTTCTTATTTCTTGCGGAGTTAATGTTGCACCTCCGGTATTTAAGCGGCTAAATAATTCATACCGCATATCATACTTGCTGTCCCATTTAATCACTTCTACCCTACATACTGCGCGACGGATATTTCTTATATATTTAATAGGTAAAGTCTCTGCTGTGTATCCTTGAAGTGAAGATATCAAGTCTCCTTCTAGTAGTGTCCAATTGTTTAGTTCTTCTTTTTCTGCTCTAAGCTTACCGAAAAATGATAAAATAGTAGATATTCTTTGAAGTCCGTCTACTATTTCCCAACGGCCGTGATCAGTCTCTGCAACAAAAATTGATGGAATTGGAATACCCATAAGTATGGATTCTATAAATTTTGTCTTTTGTTCTAAAGACCATCTAAATAATCTTTGAAAGGCTGGCGCAATTATAAGTTCTTCGGTTTCATACATGCTCATGATTTCACCATAAGACATATCCAACCTATCTGTTTTTAGGCTATTTCTGGTTTCGTCAATTTGGTAATCTAATTTTTGAGAATTTAAAGTTGTTTGATTATCCATGGCGTTATCCCCCTCCCACTTATTTTCCTAGAAACTCCTTCATATATCTGATTTAATTATTTTTTATCCAGTCCGGATCAAGAACTCCTACTACTTTACCAATGGCCCGGTTCATCTGTTCATAGGAAACGTGAATATTATCATAAGCTGGATTCAAAGAAATTAAGTCATATTCACCTCTTATTTTAAGATAGCCTTGTCCGTCAACAATAAAAACGCCTATATCCCCAATCTCCACATCTTCCAACTCTGCTACCATGATAATATCGTCATTATGAAATCTTGGCTCCATACTGTCTCCCCGGACTGTAAGGCAGAAACTAGCTCGTCTTGTATAGACATTGGAATACACTTCTATATTTTCAAAATTCTCATAAGGCTCAAGCTCCACACCTGTACCAGCTGAAACCGGCGCAAAGTATCTTCTTAATTCTATGACAGGCGTTTCATTTTCCGCCTCTTTACTCATTCTTTCTGTTTCTTCATTTAAAAGAATATCAACTACCTTTTTACCGTGATCGTCCAGATTGCGGTATTTTTTTATTATTTCGTGTTCACCAAGTGTAAGAGATATACTACTCATCCTTTTTCGCTCAGGAGTACCGTTCAGTTTTTCAAGAGAAACATTCAAGCCATCTGAAAGTTTGAATGCTACTTCGAGAGCAACACTTTTTTGTTTTCTGGTGATTATACCCCTGACAGTAGAATCTGGTAAACCACAAATCCTTGCTACCTCGGCAATTTTCAAGTTGTGTTCTTTCATATAGGATTGAAGAAATTTATATATCTCCATTCTTAATTCACCTCTTTTTAATTGCATTATATCACACTTTTCACGCATTGCAAGATTTTTTTCAAAAAAAGTGTTGACAAATAGCTCAATGTGTGATTTAATGATTCCAGAATCGTTCAACGAGTGATTCTGGAAGGAGGTGATCACACGTGGCAGCAGCCAATATTATATTTCCGAATCTTCGAGCGGAAATGGCACGGCGCAATCTATCTATTCAAGATGTCGCAAAAGCTATCAAAACTGGACGGGATACTGCCGGTGCAAAGCTATCTGGAAAACGTCCCATACATTTAGACGAAGCAATTACAATTACCGATACATTTTTCCCGAACGAAGATGTGCGACATCTATTTGAAAAAGATGAAAAAACAGTACATAAAAAAGTTTGAGCGCAGTGCCGCTAACACTACGCTCAGTCTGGTAGAGCTATTTACTTTTTGGGCTTTGCTTGAGAAAGTGCGCTTCCAGCAGTTGTTTTGCTCGCTTTGCTAGTTCGACCATCACGAAGAACTTTAGAAGCAATAGAAGCAACTCTATGGCTTGTTTGTTTTATGTTGCGCTTTGGCATTATGTCACCTCGCTTTCAAATTATTATGGTGACATTATACCACACCATCAAGGAAAAATCAATATATTGTGTTTTTTTACAATTCATTCGTATCATATAACAATATATTGATATTCAAATTCACTTTCGACGAAAAGGAAGCGGGGTGAAAAATTGAGGACAAGTAAAAGAAAAGCTCCTGCTGGTTCGGAGCAGGAGCAAATAGAATCATTACAAAAATCAGTTCATTACTTATGGATCACTAATATCATCGTCAATATTGCAATTATTCTCTTGACGTTCAGGGTCTTTATCTTCATTAACACCACTGGAAATATCTTCTATCGGATAGTTTTGATCCTTCAGCAACTGAGTCAGCTCTTGAATTGATAGTGATAATTCTTTTTGTAAACTTAAATCTGCTTCTAAATATTGGACTGTGGTCTGGTTATTTTCTTCAAAGCTTTCGGATTGATTGTTTGATGGAGGAAAAAGGCCAAAGTATAGTTCCAGCAGAATTGAAATCAATGCAAGCACGAATCCTATTGTGTGTTCGTGGGTTTTCAAAAAGTTTTCCAGTGATTGTTTTTCTGATGCCTCATCAGGAATTGCTGTTTCGATGATATTGGACACTCTCTCAACACTTTGGTCATCTAACTGGACTTCACGGTTGCTTGATGAATTCCAATCTAATGAATCTAGTGGAACATTTTTAAGGACCTCTAAACAATCAAAAAGTATTTTTGATTGTCTCTGTTCAAAACTTTTTGAAATGTTTATTAATGCAGATGTCATGGAATCTAAAATATTGAAACTAAATTTATCTAACAATGATTCCGCTGTTTCTGAAACCGAGATAAACCCTTTCATCAATTGCTTGTATTGTTCAGAATCAAAATAGTTTATTAAATTGTCAAATGATTCATTATTTTTAATCATGCTGTTCACCTCCTCCCTGTTGACATTTTACCACTCATTGGGAGGACAGGCAATCAAAGCAACGCAGAGAAAGCGAGGTAATACAATGCGGGAAAATCTACGTAAAGCAAGAAAAGCCGCTGGTATGACACAACAGGCTATGGCAGACAAATTGAAAATAAGTCTTGTGTATTATCAAAAAATTGAAGCAGGTGACCGCACAGGAGACTATTGGATTTGGGACACCCTTGAAGATATTACCGGAATACATCAACGGATACTCCGAGAGACTTCAAATAACTGTCACGCCCCAGCAAGTAATCTGTAGGCACCTCCAAAATATCCGCAATTTTTATAAGCATATCAAGTGACGGGCACCGCTCCCCTTGTTCATACTTTTGATAGGTATTAAGCGCGATATTCAACATATCAGCAAATCTCTGTTGTGTAAGTTTACGTAGCATACGCATTTCCCGGAGCCTTTTATTAAACATTATTTTTTCCTCCAAAAGCCTCTTGACATTACATACAAATTGTACTATTCTATATTCAAACAATCTACATACAATACGTATGTAACAAGGAGGACGAAATCAATGAATGTCAGCCAAAGACGAGACCTTTACTTAGCAAAAGACCCAACCGCTCCGTTGTGCGTAAACTGCAAACACTTTTACGCTCATTTTTTTCTAAACGGAGAATATGCAAATTCAGGCCATTGTGCAACGCCAAGGCTTAAATTGAAGTATGGTTATGACACTTGCAAATATTTTGTACACAAATAAAAACAGCCGCACTCAGGCGGCGGAAAGGAGAAACAAATGAAAATCTATCGTGATTGGTGTGACGTTCCCATCGTCTTAACCACAGAAATCGCCGCAGATATCACCGGTGAATATGTAAAAACCGTATCACGTCTTTGCCGGGAGGGAAAAATCAAAGCCGTTAGGCGCGGGAAAAGATGGTTTATTCCTAAAGAATCATTAATGGAATATTGCGGTGTTAATGGTTCTGTTTGGAATGAACCACAAGTAATAAAACCATAAAGGAGGACAAGCACATGAGCACAAAATTGATGGTGGCGTTTATCATAGTATGCGTTTACGGCGGATTAATTACATTTGGATACATAGAAGAACGCCACAAAAACAAAAAGAAAAGCCGCCCTCGCGACTGGCATCACGAAGAGCGGCAAAATAAAATATCCTAATCACATATTAAACCAAAACAGGAGGTTTGTCAAATGGACGATAAAGAGTTAATGATCTGTCTAATGAAAAGATGTTTGGAACTGGAAAAAGAAGTCGAAAACCAAAAGATAGCCGGAGACTATTGGTTCCGGGAATGTGAGAGGCTGAAAAATGAACAGAAGCAACGATAACGGCCTCTCCCGTGCGGAATTTGAGTACCTGTATGATACCGATAACGAAGAACCGGAAACGGATAAAAGCCCGGAATACGAAGTCCTGGAGTGGCTGAAGGAGGTATATTATGCCTGCCAAGAACGGCGTTGAATTTTACGCGAAAGGCAATTTAACAGAGCCGGTATTTTTCCCCAACGGCGTATTGTGCTGCAACTCCTGCTGGCTCAAAAAAAGCAAAACCACAAATAAACACCTGCGGATCATCTGCGCTCATACCTACGAATCCTTAAACGATATTGATATTTACACGCAGAGGGGAACCGACTGCCCTCTGGAAATCGAAGAGGAATTGATCAACGGAATTGAAAAATAAATTGAAAAATAAAAGGAGCTGTTAAACTATGGCAATTATCGCAAGAGAAAAAGGAACCGCTATTGAACCAATTACCGAGGGCGTACATACCGCTGTCTGCATCATGGTAATTGATCTCGGAGAACAGTGGAGCGAGGCTTTCCAAAAAACAAATCACAAGGTCATGATCACCTGGGAGGTTACGGACGAATCAACCACGATAGACGGCGAGGAAAAGCCGAGAGTGATCAGCAAGGAATATACTCTTTCCCTTTCCCAGAAAGCAACCTTAAGGAACCACCTGGAGGCCTGGAGAGGAAAGAAGTTTACCGATCAGGAATTGGACTGCTTTGATATGGTGAATATCCTCGGCACCAGCTGCCAGCTTCAAATTCTACATAACGATAAGGGATACGCTAATGTGGCGGCAATCATGGCCATGCCTAAAAACATGCCGAAAGTGAAACCGAAATCTGAAACAGTGTACTTTGATCTGTCTACACCGGAATGCCTGGCTTTCATGGACAAGCTTCCGGAATGGGTACAGGATAAGATCAAAAAATCAGAGGATTACAAAGCTCTGATCAAAAACAATCCGCAAACTGAGGAAGATTTTGAAGACGAAAGCTTGCCTTTTTGAGGTGCGCTATGAACATTTTAGAATATATCCCGTTTCGGGGTAATCCGCATGGACAGGCGGTGAATTTATGTCAAAAAAATATTTTTGCGCTTATTTCAGCTACTTGGATTCAATGGAAACCTTGACAGACGAGGAACGCGGCAGGCTTTTCACCGCATGTCTGATATATGGTGAGACAGGACAAGTTCCAGACCTTCCCGGCCACGAAAAACATGTATTTCCATCGTTTAAGTCCCAGATAGACAGGGACAACAAAGAATATGATTCATATTGCGAATCACAAAAAGAAAGAGCAAAAAAAAGATGGAATGCCAGTGCATGCCAAGGCATGCAAACGGATGCTAATGAGAAGGAAAAGGAGAAGGAGAAGGAGAAGGAAAATATTACATCCCCCCTTACCCCCCAAGGGGAAGCGGAACAGAGCGAGAGCCTAAAGGTTGAAAAGGCCAAAGGGACAGCAAAGGCTGTGAACCACTCCAAGACCTCTGTGCAGATCCGCTTTCAAAGCTTTTGGGAAGCCTATCCGAAAAAGAAGGCCAAGGGCGACGCTTTAAAAGCCTTTAACAAACTGAACCCAGACGACGGCTTAATGGAGAAAATGCTGTCCGCACTGGAATGGCAGAAAAAAAGCTTTGACTGGACCAAGGACGGAGGGCAGTATATCCCTCTCCCCGCTTCCTGGATACGGGGTATGCGCTGGGAAGACGAACCGGAAGCCGCCGTAAAAAAGGAGGGACGCAAATGGAAGATTTTAGACTGATCTATGATTTTCAGGCGGAGCGCTCCCTGATCGGCGCAATGCTGATCGCTCCCGAAAAGGTGATTCCGGAAGCTGCTTTGTCCTTATCCCCTAACTGCTTTTACCACGGCTTATGCCGTCAGGTGTATTCCGCCTGTGTAGAATATTTCAAGCTGGGAAAGCCCATTGACCCCATCACCGTATCAGCGAAAAGCGGAGGCTTCGACCGGCAGGAATGCCGGGATTTTTGCCTTGCCTGCGCTTGTGATACTCCTGCGGTTTCCCATTACCTGGAATATATCAGGATCTTAAAAGAAGCCCGCATGAAAAATGAAGCGCTGGCGGCCGCTGAATCCCTAATCGATGAAATCCAAAAGGGAGAAGATATTGAACGCTGCCAGTCTATGGCTTCCAGCCTGTTAAAATGCTTTGACCACAGCGTTAAGGCTGAAGGGTTGACCGCGAAAGAGGGCTATTTGAACTTTTCGACAGACCTCGAGGAGCATAAGGAGTACATACAAACCGGTATTCCCTGGATCGACCGAAATATCTTTATCAGCCCAGGGGATTACATCGTAATCGGCGGGGGACCGTCCTCCGGCAAAACAGCTCTGACACTTCAAATGATGCTGAATATGGCGAAAAAATACCAATGCGTATATTTTTCTCTGGAAACCTCTCCGGCAAAAATTTTCGAGCGGCTGGCTACATGCTACGCCAGGCTTGATTTTTCAAAGGTAAAACGCCGGGAGGTTGACGACGCTGACGCCGCTAAAATCACGGAAAAATACGAGAGCTTCCAGGCTTTAAAGCTGGAGGTTGTTTCGGCTGCGGGCTGGACAGCGGAGCAGATCAAGTCAAAGGCGGTACAGGCCAGGGCAGATGTGATTTTTGTGGATTATCTGACTTTAATGAAAGCCTCCGGGAAAACGCCTTACGAACGGGCAACGCAGATTTCAATGGACCTGCATACCCTGGCGCAGCAGATGGAAATCGCGGTCATTGCACTAGCACAGCTTAACCGTGCTGGGAAAGGAGACCCCGATATGACCAGCCTGAGAGAATCCGGGCAGATTGAGCAGGACGCGGACGCGATTCTTTTGATTCACTGGCCCGATCAGGAGGACAGCACCAGGGAACTGATTATCGCGAAAAACAAGGAAGGCGAAACGGGGAAAAATTTTCTCAGATTTGACGGGAAGCATCAGACCTTTTCTGAGTTTAATTTACGCCAGCCGGAATTTTAGGAGGAACAATGAAGCTGTTTATCGTTATTCCTGGCAAGCCGCAGGGAAAAGCCAGGGCCAGGACATGTAAAACCGGGCACAGCTACACGCCGGAAAATACAGTGCTGTACGAAAATCTGATTAAAACTTCATTTCTGGAACGGTATGGGGCCCGGGGTAAAATCAGGACTCAGGGAAAACAAAAGCCAGCGTTGAAGATGGAGATTTACGCGGGATTTCAGGTTCCCAAATCATTTTCCAACAAAGACAGGATCGCGGCGTTAAGCGGAGACCTTCTCCCCACAAAAAAACCTGATTCCGATAATATCGCGAAAGTGATTGCGGACGCTTTAAACGGGATCGCTTATGACGACGACGCGCAGATCGCCGATTTAACGGTTATCAAGCGGTACACGGAGGATCCCTGCGTAAAGGTAACCATCGAGGAGATCAGCCATGACCTTTGACGAGCTTTGTTCTCTCGCCGGAAACGGGAAGCCTCTTCCCCGTTCCGCGCTTCCTTTAGAGCGCGCTGCATACCGTGGGCTTGCCTGGCTGTATCATGCTTACCGGCGCGGTGCTTTTTCCAAGGACGAAGCCGCTGAGGAAAAAGAAGCCCTTAGGAGAGAGTACGAGGACGCGCGGAAAAAAGAGAAGGACGACCTGAAGCTTCACCAATACGTCGATCAAATCCGTACAGCGCTGGCAGGCTGGTTTAAGAAGGTGGAGCAGAGCGGCTGCCCTGTGTGCAGGAGGCTCATTGAGATTTTGGACGGGAGGAATTTACCTCTCTAAATAAGAAAGGAGATTAGAATGAAAGACTGTAAAAACTGTAAATATTTTTGTGGTTATGATTATAGCGATGGAACGCCAATCTGTGAACGTAATGGAGGTTATGAAGCGTGCCCCTATAACGACACTGCCGATTTTAAACTTAATGAAGCAAAGCTGGAAGTCGATATGACTAACCTGCTCGAATATATTACCCATACCGTTAAGAACTCAGTGGAAATGGGTATATATAAAACGGCGCATGACGAGATAGTAAGCTTAGTTAAGGATACTTATAACAAAACTTTTGAAAAATACACCAAGGAAGAGGTTGAAAAACAAATTTCCAATTCGGTTAACGAATTCATGGAAGAGACTGTAACTATTGGTGGAAATTGGAGAGAAGAACCAAAGAAACTTACTAGAAAGCAATACTTAAATGAATGCGTCAAGAACTCTTTAGAAGAAAAATTTGATATTGAACGCATGAGGACAACGATATTACAAACCGTTCAAAAAGAAGTAGAAAAAAAGGCAGATATTTTGAAACGCCAAGTAAATTCCGGAATTAAACAAACCTTTGATGATGTTATGGCTAAAACGCTGACGGATAATGTTGTTTCTATGCTTATGTGCAGCGATACTTATCAAAAGCTTAACGATTCCATGAAGCGTTTAATCCCTTGAATTTAACCCCGCCGCAAACAGGCGGGAAATAAGGAGTGATTTAGTTGCTTGAGATATGTCCGATAAGCTTAAAGGAGGCCAATGCTTTTGTAGAGCAGCATCACCGACACCATAAGCCTGTCACAGGGCACAAATTTTCTATTGGCTGCACCGACGGAGAAAAAATTGTGGGCGTTGCCATTGTAGGAAGGCCCGTCAGCCGTTATCTTGACGACAGCTGGACCTTGGAGGTTAACCGGCTTTGCACAGACGGCACACGCAACGCTTGCAGCATGCTTTATGCGGCGGCCTGGAGAGCGGCCAGGGCTATGGGCTATCATAAGCTTGTCACTTACATATTAGAAAGTGAGAACGGGGCTAGCCTGAGGGCTGCCGGCTGGAAATGTGCAGGCAGGGCTGGAGGGCTTCGATGGACCGGAAAGCGCCGTCCAAGCGTGGACTTATGTCCCGCACAGATGAAGCTTAGATTTGAAGTCACAGACGGGAACGGAGGGCAAAAGCAATGAGCATAAAAACTTATGACCAGCTTTTCGATGCAGAAGGAAAGTATATTACCGACAGCAGATACCAAGAGATTCATGTATTGGACAAAATGCTGGCAGAAGCTGAAATTCCACATACTATGAAGCCATTTATGGACGGATTTCAAATTTGTTATCCGGTTGAATCCCCGCCTGATAGAGTAATGGACGCTATAGAACATTATGGAAGTTATGGAAACGAATCGGATCTACTTGAAATTATGGGCCTTTTAACGCCGGAAGAGCAAGAACATGACAGCGTGCTTGGCTGTTTATCCGCAAAAGATGTTTTTAAAAGAATTGAGCGGCACTGGAAGGAGGCAAATCATGAATGAATTAAAACCACGTGGGATTTATCGCGAAGCTCTGAATAAATGGGGTGCTGAAGCTCAAACACTCATGGTTTTTGAGGAAATGTCAGAACTGCAAAAGGAGCTTTGTAAGCACGCCAGGGGCAAAGATAACCGTGAAGCTATTGCCGAAGAGATCGCGGACGTTCAAATCATGTTGGAACAAATGATGATTCTTCACGATTGTGAGGATTTGGTGGAAGTTCAAAAATTCAAGAAAACACACAGATTAAAGGTTCGCTTGGAACAGGAAAAGTGGGAATATGAACACGGTGCCTGGCAATGTTCAAATTGCGGCGAAGATAATCCTTATGGACTTGATTATGATACTGAGAAATTTTCAAATTATTGCCCTCGATGCGGCGCTAAGATGGATTTGGAGGATTGACAATGGCTGAGTACATCAAGAGAGAAGACGCACTAGGCTGCGTTCTAGGCGTATTTGACCGTCAAAGGATTAAAGAGCTTCCCGCCGCCGACGTTGAAGAGGTGAAGCATGGGAAGTGGATTCAAGAGCAAATTAAAATTGAAAATATGAGCATTGTTAGATATAGAAATACATGTTCAGAATGTGGAGGAAAGGCTGATTTTCTATTACGAGAATTGCATTATAGCTATTGTCCCCACTGTGGCGCTAAGATGGATTTGGAGGATTAGCTATGGCAAACAACGGCTGGATCAGTGTTGAGGACAGGTTGCCGGAAGATGGTGACGGTACAGTATTAGTTTGCTTTCCCGATATTGAACCGTATAACCTGAAGGAACATTTTGTTAATGCAAAACATGATACGAGAGTTAAAACTGCTGTGTATTCTGAATATAGCGGGACATGGATTATCGGTGATATGGGTGGGGTATCGAATATCCAACCAACCCATTGGCGACCGCTTCCAGAACCGCCTGAGGAGGAATGAGATATGGCACAATTTTATAAAATGACTTTATACGTCTGTGATTTAGAAGATGATTTGTCTTTAAAAGAAATTAAAACGTTAATTGACGAACGTGCGTTATCCGGCGTGTCGGTTAATGCTATTTGTCGGTTTTCAAATGAACAGACGGGAAAACAAATTGCATGGCATGATGATGTTGATATTAATAAACTGGATTGCCCTATATCCGCTTGGGAAAAGTATTTCGATTCAGAAACCACCTGAGGAGGATTAGTTATGACAAATTTTGAAAAGCTCAAAAATATGACCCCGGAACAAATTGCGGCAGAATTTATGATTTTTAGGCCGTCTGACGCCTGCTTCGATGACGAAAATAGGAATTATTACGCATTAGACGGAAGTTGGCACCAATATTCGCAGGATTGCTTTCAGGCAAATGTAAAGTGGCTTAACGAGGAAATTCCATATATTAAAGAACTGGAAGCCGAACTCTACCACCTAAGACATGAAAGAGATCAAGTGGTAAAGGATTTGTTGGATTACGAGGCCATTGGCCTTAAGCCGGAAGAAATAAAGGAAATTCTAAATGCGGTTAACGGAGGATTAGCCGCTAAAAATGGAATTTGGTGTCCTAAGTGTGGTGATGCTCTTGATATTGATATCGTTAATGGAGTTCTTGCTATTGGCTGTTTTGGCTGCGGAGAGTATACACCAGTATCGGAATTAATGAAGCTGCATTTAAACGACGCTGTCCCCGTAGTTAGGTGTAAGGATTGTATAAAATGGGAAGCAGATGGAAGTTACGAATTTGATGATGACGGAACAAAAAAGCTATGGGTTGATTGTTCAAATTCTTTGCATCATTGTAAAGATAACCATTATTGCAACTATGGCGAAAGGAAGGAATCAAATGAATGAAGAGCATTATTTCCTGCGACCCCCGATCATCATAAGCGAAGAGGAATTAAAAAGGCAAAAGAGAGATCCTAAACTCCTGATAGAAAAATTTGAACGGCTGAGACGGTGCGAATTAAATTCCGGAAAGTCTGAATCTCACCCGGACGTTATGAAACTGTCTGAAATGATCGAGAAGTTAAGAAAAGAGGAAAAATCATGAAAGGACTTGCCCGCTTCACAAAAAACAGACTTTGTGTGGTATGGCTTATCATTACCGCCTGCGCCTTATGTGATCTTTTCCAAACCGTTGTTAATGGAAACACGCAAAACACTTGGATTAATTTTATCATGAAGCTGATATGGTCTATTGGAATTGCACAGGCTTATGAATTTGGATTTAGAAACGGAAAGGAGAATTAATATGACAGGCTGGCAATTATTACTTTTAGGTTATTTTTTAGGCACACCGTTAGGCTTCTTGCTTTGTTCCGTTCTGGTGGCAAGCAAAGACCCGCCAAAGCCGCACACCACTTGCAAGGACTGCGTACATAGGAACAC
>OHIK01000610.1_pt1 | contig 18559 bp, 19 predicted proteins | sample 1568241 | NCBI WGS metagenome assembly OHIK01 (sample SAMEA3879567, study PRJEB24766) | human gut metagenome | biome: human-associated habitat; feature: feces | place: USA | collected 1985/1987 | reverse complement strand
CTCGTCCAAAAAACTTCCTCCGTTCCAGCGATATCCGCCTGATTCTATTCGTTGTTTGTTCCATCTTACTCCCCTTTCTCTTTCTTGTCCAGCTTTTTCCGGCGTTTGGAAACTTTCCTGTAAAAAGACTAGGCGGCTGGTGGTCTTTTCTGCTATAATAGTGCAGACGGCAGAAAAAATGCCTGTAAAAATCGAAACACAAGGAGGTTTTTGCACCATGAAAATACAAACACTGGAAATTGGCAACATCGGCACCAACTGCTATGTAATCTCTGACGACAAAGGCACATGTGCCATCATCGACTGCGACGGCAATCCCCAGCCTTTGTTCCGCTATATCGAAGAAAATAACCTGAAACCCACCCATATCCTGCTGACCCACGGTCATGACGACCACATCGGCGCTGTGGAGATGGTAAAAGAAAAATACGGCTGTCCCGTTTACGCCTGCAAAAAAGAAGAAGCTCTGCTGGCAGACCCTGCCTTGAACTGCTCTCTTTACATGAGCGGCCCCACTTCTCTTTCCGCTGACGTATGGGTACAGGAAGGCGACGCTGTGAAAGTTGGCGATCTGGAATTTACCGTACTGGAAACCCCCGGTCATACAGCCGGCAGCGTATGCTATCTCATCGGCAACAACATTTTCTCCGGCGACACCCTGTTTCAGGGCTCCTGCGGCCGTACAGACCTGCCTACAGGCAACTGGGGCGAGATCATCGCTTCTCTGAAACGTCTGCGGAACCTGCCCGGTGACTACAATGTATATCCCGGTCACGGTCCTGCCACTACGCTGGAAATCGAACGCCGCATGAACCCTTATATGTAACGAAACGCTGTCGTCAAAACCTCATTTCATTCAAGGTTTTGACGAGTAGACAGAAGTATAAAACCGGAGTTCCATCAGCTCAAAAGCCTCGAAACTCCGGTTTTTCCTCGTCGGAACTAAATTCCGACTGTGGATTCCAGTTGGGGAACCCCACACCGCAAGAGATGCGGACAGCCATTTATGGCTGGCATTTGCGAAGCAAATGTGTTGACCCCTTTGTTCCCCAAACCCTTCCGCGTTCATGCAAAAAGTATAAAAATTACTTTATCTATAGTCTGAGCCCCCTTTGGGGCTTTTCCCATGAAAAGGAGGATTTGTATGCAGTATATTATGTCTTTGGATCAAGGAACCACCAGCTCCCGCTGTATCCTCTTTGACAAAAACGGTGCAGCTGTCAGCACTGCCCAGAAAGAATACCGTCAGATTTATCCCCAGCCCGGCTGGGTGGAACACGATCCCATGGAAATCTGGCAGAGCCAGCTGGAAGTGGCACAGAAAGCCTTGGAACAGAAAGGGCTTACTGCCGCTGACATTGCCGCCATTGGCATCACCAACCAGCGAGAAACCACCATCCTCTGGGACAAGCGTACAGGCAAGCCCATTTACAACGCCATTGTATGGCAGTGCCGCCGCACCGCAGAGGAATGTGAAAAGCTGAAGGCCGAAGGGCTGGAGCCTTACATCCGGGAAACCACCGGACTCATCATCGACGCCTATTTCAGCGGCACCAAAATCAAATGGATTCTGGACCATGTGGAGGGCGCCCGTGAACGGGCCCAGCGCGGGGAGCTTCTGTTCGGCACGGTGGACACCTGGCTGATTTGGAACATGACAGGCGGCAGGGTTCACGTCACCGACTACACCAACGCTTCCCGCACGATGCTGTTTGACATCCATAAGCTGTGCTGGGATGATAAGATTCTGGAAAGGCTGCAGATTCCCAAATCCATGCTGCCGAAGGTCTGTTCCAGCAGCGAGGTTTACGGCACCTATAACATCAGCGGCGTAGAGGTTCCCATCGCCGGGATCGCCGGAGACCAGCAGGCGGCGCTGTTTGGCCAGACCTGCTTTGACAAGGGGATGGCGAAAAATACATACGGCACCGGCTGCTTCCTGCTGATGAATACCGGTTCCGAGCTATGCGTATCCCAAAACGGGCTGCTGACCACCCTTGCCGCCAGCCTGCCGGGCGACCTGCACTATGTGCTGGAGGGCAGCGTATTTGTCGGCGGGGCGGTGATTCAATGGCTGCGGGATGAGCTCCGTTTATTCGACGAGGCTCCGGACGCGGACTATTTCGCTTCCAAGGTAGACGATACGGCCGGGGTATACATCGTGCCTGCCTTTACTGGCCTGGGAGCGCCCTACTGGGATATGTACGCCAGAGGCGTCATTGTGGGCCTGACCCGGGGCGCCAACCGGAACCATATTATCCGGGCTGCCCAGGAGTCTATCGCCTATCAGACCAAGGATGTGCTGGATGCCATGATCGCGGATACCGGTCTGGAAATCCAGGAGCTCCGGGTTGACGGCGGCGCCAGCCGCAGCGACTTTTTGATGCAGTTCCAGTCCGATATTATGGGACGCTCCCTGCGCCGGCCCATGATCCGGGAAACCACCGCCTTAGGCGCCGCCTATTTGGCGGGCTTGGCCACCGGTGCGTGGGACAGCTTGCAGCAGATCAAGGAGCTTTGGGCCATCGATAAGGTTTACACGCCCAGCATGGACCCGGAGCGCCGGGAAAGCCTGCTGAAGGGCTGGAAAAAAGCCGTCACCAGGGCCAGGGATTGGGCCGAGGATTGAGTTTGCAAAAAAACGGCTTGGGACAGGACTGTTAATGATTTCTCAGCTTTTAAACAGAAGCCTGGAAATTCCGCTGTTTCTTAGCAGGTTCCGGAAAAGATCCGGGATTCCTGTATATTCGCGGCTAAAAAGCACTTTATTTGTTCAAAAAAGGATGCGGATTTCTCCGCATCCTTTTTCCTGTTTTTTCGTATCGGAACATCGGTCAAGCCAGTTAGGCGGAAAACAATTCACTGAAAGCTCCGGCTGCCCGCAAAGCAGGCGGTTTCCAGCAGCGCGCCGCATCCGTGAAAGGCACAAAAGCTCCAAGAGCGCCGTAAGGCGCCCTTTTTCAGCCGCGTTTCCTTTTCCGGAGCAGCGGCAGCCCGCACTGTTCTTTCCGGATTGCTGATCCGATAGTTTATTGGAACTCCCTCCGCCGGTTCCGCTTGCTTGAGGGGCCGCGTTTCCTTCGCGGCCGCACGCGCAAGGGCTGTGAGACCGGGGACTCCCATGATTCTTTTTACGCTTTCTTCGGCTGAGGATAAGTCTCCCCAAACGTCTCTACCGTGACAGACCTCATCCTCTGCTCCTCCAGAGGACGGTCGCTGTAATTGGTAGCGACGGATACGATCTGATCCGCTACCTCAATTCCTTCTATTACCTTACCGAAGGAAGCGTACTGGCCGTCCAAATGGGGAGCATCATCCACCATGATAAAAAACTGAGAGCCAGCGCTGTCCGGATGGCCGGACCGGGCCATGGAAATAACTCCCTTGGTGTGCTTCAAATCGTTTTGAAACCGGTTGGCGGTAAATTCCCCCTTGATCCGGTAACCGGGGCCGCCCATGCCGGTGCCCTCCGGATCGCCGCCCTGGATCATAAAGCCGGGAATTACCCGGTGAAAGATCGTTCCATTATAAAATCCCTTTTCCACCAGGGAAATAAAATTGGCCACCGTATTAGGCGCGGTCTCCGGGTACAGCTCCACCTTCATCACGCCGCCGTTTTCCATCTCAATCGTCACTACTGGGTTGTTTTTCATTGCGCTTTCTCCCTTTTCTTATTTTTTTCGGCATTGCGCCGGCTTCCTGCTGCTCTCCTTCCGGAGTCCTCCCGCCTGCCTTCTCTCCGGCGGGCGCGGGCTGAGCCGGCTCCCCCGTCCGGGGCTCATCCCCATGGGCGCCGTCTCCTTCGGCGGCCTGCTTCTCCGCCGGGACGGGAGGTTCTTCTGTTTTAGACGGTCCCCTTTCCGCCTTTTTCCCGGCGGGCGCGGGCCGGGACGGCTCCTCCGTCCGGGGCTCGTCCCCATGGGCGCCGTCTCCTTCGGCGGCCTGGGTTTTCGGATTATCCGTTTTCTCTTCCGTTTGCCCCTCTGGAGAGACGTTCTCCTTTTCAGGCGCGGAAGCGCTTTTCTTGACGCTGTCGTCGGTTTCCGACGCCTCGATCAGTTCCCGCATTTCCTGAACCTGATTTTCCGTCAGGTTCTTTTTCCTGCGGTGCTTTTCACTTACCTGTAAAATAATTTTCCCGTTTTCACGCATCAAAAACTCAATTTTTCCCTTTTCCAGGGCCTCCAAGGTTTCATTCTCCGCCTTCACGGTAATGACTGACCGGCATCTGGTGCCCGCAGCCTCCAGCTCCGCCCGCAAAAGCTTCGACGCGGATTTTCCCTCCAGGCCGCAGGAAAGCAGGCCGTAGGTTTGCTTTCCCTCCAGCTGGTACTGACGGATAAACCCGTTGAGCACCGGCGCCGGAGCGCCTCCCCAGACCGGGCCGGAGACCACCACGCAGTCGTAGGAATCCACATCCACGTCCTCCAGGGGTAAAATCTCCACCGCCCTCCGGCGCTGCGCCAGCAAGAGGCCCACCGTATAGGCGGCAAACTTGGATTTCCACTTCACCGGTTCCAGAGACACATAATCGGCCCCAAGAGACTTAGCCAATTTTTTAGCGATCAGCTCTGTTTTTCCAGTAAGGGAAAAGCACGCAACCAGAATTTTCATCAAAAAGTCTCCTTTGATTCCCCGCCGCCTGTATGAGGCCTGGGCATTTTCAGCTCCTCCGTCTCGGAATCCTCTTCCGCCTCCTGGGCCTGAGCCACAAAGGGATGGTACACGGGGCTTTCCTTCAGGTTCTCCGTGAGGACATCGTCATTTTCCTCGTCCTGCTCCCAGGCCTGGGTATTTTTCACCTTAGCTTTTCCGCTTCCCTTGGTAGGCTGGCTTTCCGCCGCAAGCTTCTCACGGGCTTTCAGGATTCTCTCTTTCGCCTGGTCGATGGCATTGCACAGAACCGCCTCGTCTCCGGCGGCCTGGCTCCGAAGGTCGTTATAAAAGTGCTTTCCCAGGGCGATGTAGGCCCGGTTGATGGTAGCCAGCTCGCTGCGGACAACCGCCTTCAGGCGGTTGTTCACCGCTGCCTGCCGGTTCCGGTTTGCCACTGCCTCATAAGCGGCGGCAACAGCGCAGCTAATCGTATTGAAAAGATCCATAGTTTATCCCTCCGTTTATGGCATTTACCCTTTTAGTTTCTTCTATTATACTTCACCTGGAACAAAAATTATAGCATTTCCTGGGAAAAAGGCTATAAAGTTCTGCCCCGGCGCTGAAACTCCAAAATAATTTTAATCATTTTTATGCCCACCATAACGCAAAACACCATAATTCCCAGGCAAAACAGGCATAAAAACACAGAGAGCCACGCCTGCTGCCAGGCTGCCAGAGCGTCGTCTCTGGATACAAACTCAATTCCCTGCCGCAGGGCCTCGTTAACCCGGGAGGCATAGGAAAAGGCCGGCGCCACATAATTGACCCCCAGCACAAAAAAAGCGCCGCTCAGGGCGAAGCCCGCCAGCAGAATAAAGCTGTTCGCATAACGGTTCCCCTGGGTCAGCAGAAAATATCCTATTTTGGTCAGGGGATGAACCCTTTTTCCTTCTGATGGTTTCGCTTCCTTCATTCCCAAGCCCCCTTTCCGGCTGTATCCCCATTATGTCATGTTTTTTAAACAAGGTCAATAACTAACTCGATTATTTGCTTTTCATTCTCCTGTTTCTGTGTTACAATAAAATTAATTATAATAGTTATCAATTGCGGAGGAAGCTGTCATGTCCAGAACTATCAAGAAAGAAATCACCTGTCCCGCCTGCGGAGAAAAAGCGGATGCGAAAATGTGGGCCAGCGTCAACGTGACCTTGGACCAGGAGCTGCGGGAATCCGTGCTGGATGAAAGCCTGTTCACATGGACATGCCCCCAGTGCGGCCATAAGGCGCTGCTCAGTTACCCTTGTTTATATCACGATATGGCCAATAAATTTATGATTTACCTGGTACCCGGCGCAAAGCAGGAGAGCCTGAACGACGCCGAAGCGGAAAACCGCTACCCGGAGCTTGGCGGCGTTACCAAGCGGCTGGCGGCGGATTTGAATGAATTGAAGGAAAAAATATTAATTTTTGAAAACGGCCTGGATGACCGGGCGGTAGAGCTCACCAAGCTGGCGATGTCCAAGGTGGCTTTGAAAAAGCACGGAAAGGAGCTTGAAAAGGGTTATTTCTGCGCCAAGGATGGGGAAACCGGGCATTTGGCCTTTACCTTTTTTGTAAAGGATACCGGAGAGCCCTATCACAAAACCACCCGTATGGAGGCCTATGAGAAGTCCAGGGAGGTGGCCAAGCGTTACAGCGGCCAGTCTGTGCCTCCTGCCGGCTTTTTGCGAATAGGCGCTTCCTGGGCGCAAAAAGCCCTGGAATCCTTATAACCTGTTTGGAGGCTGATTATGGTTCGAAAAAGAATACTTCAAATCGCTACGATTCTATTGGACGTGCTGGCCCTGTCCGCTCTGTTCCTGCCTGCCTTTGAAAACTACGGCGCCACCGACAGCCTGTGGACCCAGATTACCGAGAACTTCCTGACAGGCTCTCCCAGCGGCATTTTAACCGACGCCATCTACTATCTGCCGATCATTGTCAGCGGCATTCTGGTTGCTTTGCTGGAAAGCAAAATCCGGTACGCGGTAACTCTCTTTGCCGCCTCCGGCGGGCTGACCCTGCTGCTTTCGCAATATCTGTTCCCCGCGGTGGAGCAGGCCTATTTAGGCGCCGTCTACCAGGTCGGGCTGTACGCCTTGCTGGCTGTACAGATTGCCCTGCTTCTGGTGAGCTGCGCCGGTATCTGCCTGAAGGAGGAGCCTAAAGGCCAAGGGCCGTCTATCGATTTCAAACGGGATACCCTGGAATTACCTATTGCGGACATCGACCAGGCTCTGCTGGACGGGGAGACTGTGGATCAATAACGCGGGGGCCGGAGGGAATGGGCGGCGCCTCATTGCGTTATCGTAAAAGAAAAAGGCCGGCGGAGGCTCTCTTAAGGGAGGTCCGCCGGTTTTTCTGAAAAGGCCGTCCAGAGCGGAGCCGGAGCTCCTATTAGGGTCTTGTTAAAAACGCTGCCGGACAGGCTTTCACAGGACAGCGGCCCGGCAGGATCAATCCTCTGGGCGGCCCGCATAAAAATAAAATAGAAAGGGAGGTCTTCTCATGGATCAGGAAATCGCCAGGCTGAAGGAGCTGACGGAGAAAAGCCGGGCCATGGTCTTTTTCGGCGGCGCGGGGGTGTCAAAGGAAAGCGGCATCCCCGACTTTCGAAGCGTGGACGGGCTGTATCATCAAGCCTACCGTTATCCGCCGGAGACTATTTTAAGCCGTTCCTTTTATGAGAAAAACCCAGAGGAGTTTTACCGTTTTTACCGGGACAAAATGCTGTATCTAGACGCGGAGCCAAATCCCGCCCATAAAAAGCTGGCCCAGTGGGAACGGGAGGGACGGCTGCTTGCTGTGATTACCCAGAACATCGACGGCCTGCACCAGAAGGCGGGAAGCAGGAATGTGCTGGAGCTTCACGGTTCTGTCCACCGGAATTACTGCCGGCGGTGCGGTAAGCTTTTTGACGCCCAATACCTTCTCCGCTCTTCCGGAGTTCCCCGCTGCGACCAATGCGGCGGCGCGGTCAAGCCTGATGTAGTGCTGTATGAGGAGGCGCTGGATCAGGCGGTGCTTCAAAAAGCTGTAGGCGCTCTCCGCCAAGCGGATCTTCTTATTGTGGGCGGCACGTCTCTCACAGTTTATCCGGCTGCCGGCCTGCTGCGTTATTTCCAGGGCAGCCGCCTAGCGGTGGTAAATCAAACCGCCCTACCCCTGGATCAGGAGGCAGACCTGCTCATTCAGGGGCAAATCGGCCAGGTCTTTTCCCAGCTCTGATTCTGCCTTTATTCTCACTGGACGGCATTTCTCCCCGCCGGGCGTTCCGGCGACGTTTTCTCTGGGACTGCCTCGTTTCAGCTTCTCTCAGGCGGCGTTCTTGCTCCGCTCCTATGAAAACGGACAAGCCCGCGTATCACTATAAGATAAAGCCCTGGAAGGGCATGTGAGCGGCTGCCGCCGGAAACGTGCGGATTCACTTTCCGGGCTCCGCCGCGCCGCGGACCAAAAATGGACAGAAGTTTACGGATTGAAAGCGCTGTGTTAATCCCAGGCGTTTGTTGCGGGCCCTCCGAGGCCGCTTAAGGGCCGGCCGCCCTTCTCGGCTCTTTCCCTTGGACCATGCCGGATAACGGCGCATTGGACGTTCCAGTCATGATGCCGTAGGCGCTTCCCGCTAAACATTAAGAGGCTCTGGGGCAGAACCGCCCCAGGGCCTCTTAATGTTTAGCCTTTGCGAAAAAGCCTCCCGGCTTTGCCAGGGAAACCGATTTTTCAGCTATTCCCGATCCAAAATCATTTGATTGTACTCCAAGGGCACAAAGCCCAAGGAAGCGTACAGCTTAGCCGCCCCGGCGTTCGCCTTGGTTACCTCCAAGCGGAAGCGTTTCACCTGGGGGTACTCCTGGAACAGCCAGCGGAAAAACTGCCTGCCAAAGCCCTTTCCCCGGCAGCTTTCCTTTAAATAAATTTCCTCAATCATCAGGGTCTTTCCCCCGCACTCGCAGGCGTAAAAGCTGGTGAGATAGCTGAAACCAACCGCCTGGCCGCCATCCCACAGAACCAATCCCCACAAGCTCGGTTCCTGACCCACCGCGTCTAAAAAGGTTCTGTGCAGCACCTGGTCGCCTACTACGTGATCCACGGCGTCGCTGTGGTAAAAATCCCTTACCATCTCCATCACCTGGGCCTCGTCCTTAATGGTCATGGGTTTTATTTGCAGCATGGAATTCCTCCTTTTTTTCAGTAGTCTGATTGTACCATACCCGCCGCGGGAAAGAAAGGCTCAATTTGTAAATGATCCTTTTCCCGGTTCCTCGGGCCGGCAGATTTCTCAGACGCCTTCCGCTCCGCGGCCGGCAGATTTCCCGTACCGCTCCTTCCCCTAAAGCGAAAACTAACGCTTTTTCCCATCCCTACATCAATGGATTTTCTATCTAAAAAGGAAGCCGGACTATAGTCCGGCTTCCTTTTCGCACTAGCTCATGGGCTCCCGCCGTTAGGCAAGGATATAAACGCTTAGGGTTCTTCTTCCGAAGCCGTAGCACTCGCTCAGCGTATCAAAATACACGTCTACCAAAGCGCTTCCGCTCATCAAGGCCCCGCCGGTATCCGCCGCGACGGCATAACCGTAAACATAGGAGCCGTCAGGAGAGCAGATATAAAGCCGGGAGCCATAAGGAATCAGATCGGGATTCACCGCCACGTTCCCATACTGGGCCGGACGTCCGGTGGCCGTAAAGGAGCCGGCCGGCGCCGTATAGGCGGTAGCGGAGCCTGTATACACGGCGGTATAGGCGATCTGGTTGCCGTCATGGTCCACCAGCACGCCGCCGGAGGTGGAGGCCGCGCCATAGGACGGAGCGGTTTCAACCTCACGGGTTCCAACCAGGAGCACCTCGTTTACAGGCTCCTTCACCACGGTGCTGCTGATTTCCTCTGTTTCCACCACCTGGCCGTTTACCAGCTTTTCCCTGGTTACAATTGTACGGGCGCCATTCTCGCCAGCGGTTTTCACCTGGGTATCTCCCAGATCCAGCTCGCCGGTCTCCTCCTGCGTGGATTCATAAGGGATTTCCTGAGTGGTTTCGGTTTCCCGATAGGATACCCTGTCAAGCTTGATGGTCATTCCCGCGGAAACGGTATCTGTTTTCTCCGCGCTCAGGACATCGTCCTTGCCGACAGTAAAATCGGCGGCGGCCACAGCCGCTTCTACCGTAGCGGTTACCGGCACCTTCACCTTCACGGATTTCCCGTCAGCCTCTACGGTGACCTCCACGCCTCTGGCAACCTTAATTTCCATATCCGGCACCAGGCTGGTAGCCGCAAAGGGAACTACCTGGTCCCCTTCTTTCAGATCTACCTTGGATGCCTCCAACGCGTCTGCGACCGTACCCTCGGTCATGGTTACTGTTTTAGCCTTTCCATCTACCTCAACGGTAACATCAAACGCCCGTTTGATGGTAATCTTAGCCGCCGCCTCGTCGAACTCGATGGAATCCTCCGGGGAAACCTCGATTCCCAGGCGGTCCAGCACCGCATCCGGATTGGCGTTGAGCGTGGTAAGGCCGTACATTTTATCGCCGTCTAAAACGGTGACGTCTCTGCTCAGTGCGGTTACGGTAATAACCCCGCTGGTGCAGATTACACACATGAGCACTAGCGCCACAACTTTTGTAAGCCGCTTGCTTACAATTTTCTTTGTGGTCTCTTTCATACGTTAATTCTCCTTTATGCGCCGTTACTTTTTGAATAGGTTCCATTATATTTCTATTCACGGCTTTCAGGTGACAATGGCATTATATGAGAAGTTTCACGATATGTCAATTATTTCGGATTCTCATTTTTGTTTGATATGCACAACAGTAATTTTATTTTAATTCTTATTTGGAATATATGCACCCTAAAAACCCCAAAATATTGTATGGATTACCGGAGGAAAACCAAGGTTCTCTGTGCAAAATATAAAAAAATAAATATTACAATCTTGTTACAATAAATTACAGCTTTGTTTTCATTGGATAAGCCGCTTTTTTGGTGAGAAACTTTATGATAAACAGACTGTCTCTGGTCCTATATAGTTTTCTATCTTTTTCCCTGAAAATACCAAGAATACCTTGACTTTTTATCAAAAAAAAATTATAATATTGATAATCATTATTAAATTAATGAAATCAATCCACAGTAAGGAGTATTGCTATTATGGATAAGTATGTATGCGATGTATGCGGCTATGTTTATGATCCCGCGGTAGGCGATCCCGACAATGGAATCGATCCGGGTACTTCCTTTGACCAGCTTCCTGAGGATTGGGTGTGCCCCCTGTGCGGCGTGGGCAAGGATATGTTCTCTAAGGAATAAACAGCGTCCGCTTACCTCCATGGGATTGAAAGGCCTATGGAGGTTTCCCTTTAAAGGCGCCTGCTTTCGGCGGTACCGGTGGCTCTGTCAGGCTGTGAAGCGCCTGTATTCTGAGGGCTCTGGGTTTTTCGCTGCAGAAACGCTGCAGAAAATTTAAAACGCGCTGGGAGAGTATGTCTCCCAGCGCGTTTTTACAGTTTTTTCTTCTTTCTACTCTTTCTATATTATTATGGAATAGACCCCCATTGAGTATCACTTCGGCGAGTGGTAAAATACAAATCCGTTTTCTATTATCTTTTTACAAAACACGCTGATCCGTCTTTTCCGGCAGGCTGCATTTTGGACGCGGTCCGTAAGCTAACCGCTTCCGCCTGCCTTTGCCAGCTCTACATAATGGGGGAAAATGCAAAGAGAAAGGATAAAAATAAGGCTATTCCTCCCACAGAGCAGCACACGGCACAGAAAATCCGGGTGCGTATTAGCTCTTTCCTCTCGTAAAGCCTTACAAAATAGCGGGCATCCACCTGTAAGGCCACAGGCTGATGCAAGCGGTAGCGGGGTTCTCTGGTTCCATAGTGGGATTTTCCCTGATAACGGCAGCCCTTTATTTCAAATTCAAAGACCGGATAATAGCGTTTCGTTTTGCGCCGTTGTTCCACCTGAAAGCCGCTGACCGTCCCTATAATTTTCAGGCCGCATTTTTTTCTTACAGAAAAAAGATGTTGGAGCATAGTTCCCCCGATCGACAGCAAAATAGCCGCCAATAAGATAAACACGCCGCACAGCAGCACCTTAACCATGGGGCAGCCCTCCAAACAAGTGAACGGTGGATAAAAAAACAGCCACCCTATTGGGTGACTGCTTTGTGTTGGCATCTCCCTATTTTCCCGGGCCGTCACCAGCCAAGTATCTTCGGCACCACTGAGCTTAACTTCCGTGTTCGGGATGGGAACGGGTGGACCCTCAGCGTCATCAACACCAACTATTCTTTTTTATCGCTTCTTTTGGCGACTTGTTTATTATATCATCACGTTTTGCAGAATGCAAGTGTTTTTTTTAATTTTTTTAGATTTTTTTGTAAAAGGCCGGTTTTACGCAAAACCGTCAAAAGGGTTCCTGATTCACAGGGCTTGCCCAGAGCGGCCGGCTGCGTCTGGACAAGCCTTACGAATCGCCGCCGGGATACCCGCGCTTTTTTAAGGGTTTCATCACAGCGCGGCCAGCACATCCAGCGGAGCTTTGGCAAAGCAGTCGGCGCCCGCCTCCTTCAGCTCCCGATAACCCCGAAAGCCCCATTCCGCCCCGCAGCAGCGGATTCCGGCGTTATGAGCAGTCTCTACGTCTACATTGCTGTCTCCCACATAAAGGCAGGCTGGTTTCTCCGCGCCCTTCTGGGCGATCAATTGATTCAGCGCCGCCGGGTCCGGCTTCTTGGCTACGCCGGGCCGTTTGCCAACAGCCGCGAAAAAGAAGATCCCGGGAAAATACCGCTTCATCAAATCTCCCACAAACTCATCCGGCTTATTGGACAGCACCGCCGCTGGGATATTCCTTTTCGCCAGCGCCTCCAAAAGCTCCCTGGCGCCATCATAAGGCCTGGTTCGGTCAAAACGGTGAACATTATAATACCGGTCAAAATCCGCCTTAAGAGCTTTGACCAGGCCTTCGTCCCCGCTTCCCGACGCCCGGCGGATCAGCGTCAGCACGCCGTCCCCTACAAAATACCGGTAGCTGTCGATGGGATGCTGGGGAAGCCCGTTTTTCTCCAAGGCGTAATTCACGCTTACCGCCAAATCCTCTAAAGTGTCTAAAAGGGTGCCGTCTAAATCGAAAATACAGAATTCTGTCATAATTCTCTTCCTTTATCCTATTGTTGCAGGCTATCGTTTATTTCTCCCGGCTGGGGCCGCGGCCGGCTACAGCTTTGATAGAATATCCTCTACCGATTCCCTGGCCTCCTCCGGGGTTTCCCCGGGCAGCTCCTTTTTCTCGGCAAGCTGGCTGAGAACCCCTTTTGTGCTTTTCCCTTCCCGGATTGCCCGGCGGCGCAGGAAAACAATCAGCGTGACTACGCCGGCCACAACCAATACAGCGATGGTAAAGTAGAATACCACGCCCCAGAACCGGGGCTCAGTGCCGTTATAAACCACCCGCCCGTTTCCGCCGTCCAGCTGGAAGGACTCGATCACGCTGCCGTTGACGATCTTAATATCCCGGTTCCTGGATTCCCCCTCGTAATGAAGGGAGGTAAGGCTTTCCTTGCCGTTGGTCTGCACGGTATAGGTGACAGGCACCCCCTGATGCTCTCCCTGGAACAGCCGGCCCATTTGGATATTATCTATAATAGAAACCTCCTGGTTTAAATCAACGCCCTGGCCCTGGCTCTGATAAGAGAAGGAATTCCCGGGGCCGAACAGCATTTTCACTTTTTCTGAAATTTCCTCCGCCGTGCCGGAAAACGACACCCGGCACACTAAATGCTCCTCATCCTCCAATTGAGTGATCTCCAGGCTGGCGTCCTTCTTCTTCAGCATCTCCTGGGCATATTTCGCCCCTTCCTTCCCGTCCTTGGGGAATAGGAAATCAATCTGCCGGGTATAATTTCCATTGCCAAGGCAGATCAGGGTAATCCTGGCCTCATCTACCGGATAATCCCATCCATCGGTGATCCGGATCTTCATGCCCGTCCCGGTGGTTTCCATACGCACGGTATTTTCCCCCACCGCCCCAAAGGATTCCCACTGTCCCTCCTGATAGCGCTGGGGAGTAAACAGCTCCAGCGAGGACTTGTTTTCATACTCGTAGCTGATTTTTATTTCGCCGCCATCCTCTCCGCCGTAGGCGGACAGGTCCAAGGTTTCCTCAAAGGCGGCCCGTTTGGAAAAATACGTCTCCGCGTCCTGCTGGGCCGCATAGCTGATTTGGGAGCAGGCATCCGTATTCATCAGCAGGTCAGTGATCTCCTCCAGCCGTTCCAGGGAAACTCCATGGAAGGCCGCGGTGTAAATATTCCCCGAGGGAAACTCCTGCCAGTCCACGGAGTCCGCTCCTTCACTTCTGGCGTTCATATAGGTAACCAAATCGTTTCCCAGCGCCAGCACCGTGCTTTTGGGAATATAAAAGGAAAACGTCCTGTCATAAACCCCGCGGCCATAGCTGACAGTGGAGATTGAAATCTCATCCACGGGCTGAAGCTCCTCCACCTGGTTCACGGTGATCCGGCCGGGCGTGGGCAAGGCTTTGCCATCCAGGACCACTGACGTTTTTCCGCACTGAAGGGAAAACCCCGGCTTCTCCTCCGGTTCCTCAAGCATCCAGGCAAACAAAGCGGCACTGTCAAAGTCCTCGTAAATCCGGGTACCCTTGAAAAAAATACTGTCCGTGTGAGAAAACACCCCATAGGGCGCCGACCCCATCAAGGCCTCCAGCTTTTTCTGATAATCCTCATGAGACGTAAACTCAAGGGTAAAAACATATTGAATCTGGGAATCCTTTTCCTGCTTGCCGTAGGTCATGGCGCTGGGACACCGGGCCATCATCCCATCCAGCGCCGCCCGGGACTGCTCATCCGGGTAATCCGCGGCGGAAAAGGCAACCGTCATCACCCGGGAGCCGGACCAGGACGAGTCCACCGTGAGCACGGTATCAACCGTTACCGTCCGCGCCTGGCAGCCGGTAAAAAGGGATAACACAAGGAAGGACCCTATCAGCAAAAGGCAAGCTCCGATTTTTTTCATAAAACCCCTCCGAAACCGTTTCTATAAGGAATAAGGACAGCCCGCCCGCTTTCCGCCTTTGGGGAATGGATCATCGGGCGGCGAAATAAAAAATTCCGCAATGCTTATTGCCGGAAAACCTAAGGATATTCAGCCCCGGCGCCAAACCGGCGCGGCGCCACGGCGCCTCCCCCTCTCGTCCCCTGCGGCAAACTCTGGCACGGTAAGCCGCAGCCGTTAAAAATCGATGGACAAAAGAAGCCCGCCGCTGTGCTTTTCCAAAAGCTAAGGCTTTCTTTTATTTTACCACAAACAAGAAACCACTTCAGCACTATTTTTTGAATTCTTTTGTTTTGTTATTGACAAAACGTATTGGGTCATGTATATATAGTATTGTATAATGTTTAATACTAAACATAAAAGGAGGTGCTTCGCAGGATGAACATCCAATTTAAAAAGGGCGTGCTGGAAATGTGCGTGCTTGTGATGCTGGAATCCGGTGACCGCTACGGCTACGATATCGCCAACGAGCTTTCTCAAAGCATTGCCATCTCCAACGGCACCGTATATCCGATCCTGCGCCGGCTGAAGCAGGAGGAATACGTATCCTCCTATTTAGTGGAATCTCCCGGGGGCGCCCCCAGAAAATATTATGCCATCACCCCTCAGGGCAAACGTTTGGCAGACTCTTTGAAAACCGAATGGCTATCCTTTTCCGAAAGGGTCACAGCCATGATCCAATTGCTTCAAAAGGAGGGCGGAGGAAAATGAGCGTCGCCGCAAAGCAGGATTTTTTAGACCGCCTTAAGGCTTCCATCAGCTGCCTGCCTCTACAGGATCAGGCGGATATTTTAAACGATTACGAGGAGCACTTCCGCATCGGGCTGGAAAACGGCAAAACCGAGGCGGAAATCGCCGGCTCTTTAGGTTCTCCGGAGGAGCTTGGCGCTTCCTTTGTAGAGGAAAACGCCCAGCCCGTCCCGGCGCAGGAGGAAATCTTCTCCCACTCTCAGACAGCCCCGGCGCCGGATTCTCCGCAGGCGGCAGGCCCTCAAAGCTCCCCGGCCCCCTGGCAGGGACAGGCAGAGGCGGCGCCGCAGGCGCGTCAGCAGTCCCAGGCCGAACCGGAGGCGCCGGGTTTCGGATCCTCTCAGGGCGCTCAGCACGAGCGGACGCATCATCAATCTTATGAGTCCCAGCAGGCATGGCCCCATGAGCGATCTCAGGACGCCTGGCAAACGCACTCCTTTGAGCAGGCTCAGGAGGCGCGGCAGCCACACGCCGCCCAGCGCACCCAGGACATCTATTCGGCGGAACCGCAGCAGCAGCCTCCTTATCCTCCCAATGAGGGAAGCTATTCTCAGCCTCCTTATGAACAGGCTGGCTCCAAGGGCGGCAGCTCTGTACGGACCGGCCCGCTGGTGGCCATGATTCTTTTGACAATATTCATTATGATCCCTGTGTTTTTCGGCGTAATCGTGGGGGTCAGCCTGGGCCTGGCGTGCTTGTGCTTCGCTCTGGTTCTGGTTTCCATGATTTTATTCTCTCTCACCCCCTTCCACTTCGGCTTCGCTATGCTGGGATTGGCGCTGATCTTTCTTTCCCTGCTGGCGCTCTGCGGCTTGATTGGGTTCCTTTATGGTATGGTGAAAGCGATTATCGCCTATTCCCGGTGCTTCGCCCGTGTGATTCGGGGAAAGGAGGCCCAGGCATGAAAATCTTAGGAAAAATCGCATTGATTTTTACCGGCTGCTTTTTGCTGTTCGCTGTGATCGGCAATATCGCTCTTTCCTTCAACGGCGGCGTTAAGGCTTCCTTCCAGCAGGTATACGACCGCCTTGAGGAGGTTTGGCCTTATGAACTGTTCGGCCGGGCGGAGGAATCTTTGGACCAGATTGCGGATCGTCTGGATCCGCCCCAGAAAGCGCCGGACAGCTCTTCCAGCGGCAGCGGCTCCAGCAGCAGCGGCGGTCATGGCTCCAGCGGCTCCCAGGATACTGTAAGCGGCCAAGACGCCTACCAGGTGCCAGCCGGCGGCCTATGGGAAATCGACGTAAAGGCCCAGGGCTGCTCGGTAGAGATTGCTCCTGGGGACCCCGGCAGTCAGGTTTCCGTGGTTTTGGAACGGAAAAACGACCAAAAGCTTCAGCTGGAGGTATACCAGGAGGAGGAGGAACTGAAAATCCGCGCCACCAAACGGGGCCTGATCCCCTCCGCCAAGCAGGACGCGGTTCTGAGGGTTAGTATTCCTTCTGACTACAGAGGCGGCTTCTCCTTTGAGGGAGACGCCTGCTCGGCAGTTCTCCGGGATATCAAATTCTCGGGAGAAATTGACCTGGAATTGTCTGCCTGCGATCTCCAGGGAAGCGGCCTTCAGGGAACGGAGATTTCCATCTCCGCTTCCACCGCTACCATCTCCCTTTCCGGGCTTCGCGGGAAGCTGGATTTGGAGCAGAGCCTGGGCGACACCAGCCTAACCTTCGCGGAGGTGGCCGGGGATATCGAGGTGGAAAACAGCCTGGGAAACGTGGATCTGTATTTTCCTCCTAATTCTCCCATTCAAATCAACAGCGCCTCTTCTTTAGGAGAGATTCATAGAAACCTCCAGCACAGTGGCTCCGGTCAGGCTTCCGGCCCTCTTTACCAGGTGGAGATCGCCTCCTCTATGGGTTCCGTAAGCCTAAATGACGCGGAGTAACAAAAAGTTCAGGGGAAAGCCCTGCGGCGAGTGCCCTCGCTGCGGGGCTTTTTCCCTTTTCCGCTTTTCTTTTTCCCGAATATAGAGTAGAATAGAATGAAACCGCACAGCAGGTATTTTGCATGTGCTACGATTCTCCGCACCAGCTTTCCCGCTATAAGACCTTTCCCCGATCCTAGGCGGGTTCTGGGTTTATTTCCTCACGACGCCCACGCCCCCGGACTGGCGGACGGCGTACTGGGTACCGTAAAAAAAGCGGTAATCAAGGTAAAGCTGGAAAACAGCTGAATAAAGCCATACAATAACCGGCACTGGCAAAATTTGTAAGCAGGAGGGGTTTCGCTGTGAAAATTATCGCTTTAGATATCGGCGGCACCGCCGTCAAGTCCGGACTGGTGGACAACGGCGTTCTCAAGGAGCACCGGGAAACGCCTACCCCCGCCGCAGAGGGCGGGCAGGCTGTTGTGGCGCTGGCCAAAAAGCTGATCGCCGCTTATCTGCCGGAGGGTGCGGATGGCATCGGCATCAGCACCGCCGGGGTGGTAGACAGTAAAAGCGGCTCCATTCTTTTCGCAGAGGACTGTATCCGGGGGTACACCGGCATACAGGTGAAGGCTTTGCTGGAGGATGCCTTTTCCTTGCCCACCGCGGTGGAGAACGACTTGAACGCAGCCGCAGTGGGAGAAGCGGCCTTCGGCGCGGGCAAGGGCTGCAAAAGCCTTTTATGCGTAGGCTTCGGCACCAGCGTCGGCGGCGCGGCGGTGCTGGATGGCAGGCTTTATACCGGCTCTCATTTCGGCGCCGGCGAGTTCGGCCACATGGTCACTCACGCCGGGGGCCTTCCCTGCGGCTGCGGCCAAAGGGGCTGCTTTGAGCGGTATGCCTCCGCCTCGGCCTTGGTTCGGCAGGCTCAAAGGCTGGATCCTTCTCTGGACAGCGGCAGGGCGATTTTCCGCCGGCTGAGGGAGCCCCGGGTAAAAGCGGTGGTGGACAGCTGGCTGCGGGAGATTGTGTACGGTTTAGCCTCTCTGATCCATCTTTGGGATCCCGACTGCCTGGCGCTTTGCGGCGGCGTCATGCAGCAGTCCTACCCCGTCGAACAGCTGAAAGCGCTGGTTCCTAAAAGCGTGATGCCCGCCTACCGTTCCGTCTCAATCCAGGCTGCTCAGCTCGGCAACCAAGCCGGCCTCCTGGGGGCCGC
>OHIK01000604.1_pt1 | contig 18615 bp, 20 predicted proteins | sample 1568241 | NCBI WGS metagenome assembly OHIK01 (sample SAMEA3879567, study PRJEB24766) | human gut metagenome | biome: human-associated habitat; feature: feces | place: USA | collected 1985/1987 | reverse complement strand
CTCTTTAGTACGCATCAGCAGTCCGCCTCCTTGCGCAGCCTTCGTTTAGAGCAGTAACCTGTATCCGAGCACTGATAGCTGACAGCGCCTGTCTCTCTGTCGATAAGCTCGTCAAAATAAACATTTTCCGCTCCACATAAACGGCAGCGGCGACCTTCCATATGTTCGATCTCAAAAGGCACATCGTCAAACGCCAGCGACACGACCTTTGTATGAGGCGGGATCGCATAAATTTTCTTCTCGCGCCCTGCTCCGAATAAATACAGACATTCCGACTCATGCAGTCTGGGATTGTCATATTTCGGGATCGGACTGGGGTTCATAACATATCTGTCCTCAACAGTAACCGGATATTCCGTAGCAATCGTGACCTTGCCATATTTCATAATGCTTTCATAAAGCTGCAGCCAAATGCCCGTGTAATCTGCTTCTGCATGCATCAGCTTCGTTGCTTCCTCGCTTGGTTCTATCACCCGCAGCGGTTCCGGCAAAGGCACCTGAAAAACCAGCAGCTGGTCATTACGCAGCGGTTCCTCGGGTATACGATGACGCGTCTGGATCAGGGTTGCTTCCGTACTGTCTGTAGTAGTCGCCACATCGCTGCACAAATTGATAAATTTCTTGATATTGACAGCGTTGACACTATCGTCGCTGCCCTGATCGATAACCTTCAAAACATCACGCGGGCCGATCAGCGACAAAGTGAGCTGAATGCCTCCCGTCCCCCAGCCGCGCCCTATCGGAAGTTCGCGCGAACCGAACGGCACCTGATAACCGGGTACAGCCACCGCCTTTAAAATACTGCGCCTGATTTCCCGTTTAGAACCTTCGTCCAGGAAAGCAAAATTATATTCAGGATTCATGCTCCGGCTCCTTTCTGGTCTTGCGTACGCTGTCCAGCTTAGACTGGAAGGTAACGTAATGCGGCAGCTTCAAATGAGAAATAAAGCCGTTCATCTCCAGCGAATCACCATGCAGCAGTACAAATTCTTCATCCTGTGCAGGAGCAGGCCCTTCTGTTTCCAAGGAAGCGTCCAGCACCGCCATCGAGATCGCCTTGTTTTCGTTCCGCCCCAAAACTGCACCGTAGCCTACTGCCAATTTCAGTTTCTTATCGTCATCCTCAGGAATAAAGCCCTCTACTTCCGTCAGCAAAATTTCACCGATGCAGATGCTTTCCGTCTCGTCAAACAAATATGGTACTTCCAGCTCCACATAGCCGCAGCGCAGTTCACCTACAGTTGGATGTACGGCGCCATAACCACGGATCGAACTATACGCCAGTCCGCCGATAAAGCCCCCGTCAGCCCGGGTCAGAGTCTGCAGACGTGCGCTTCTGTCAGCAGGGAATTCCAGAACATTCTTCGTTACATCCACAGGTTCCATATCATCGATCTCACAGCTGTCGATCAATCCCTCTGCCTTCAGGTACTCCGAAACCCGCGGCAGCTTTACTACCGGCACAGGCTTCGCCTCTTTAAGGCAGCACTGACGCCGGGCGCATAATTCCACTGCCGACGGCTGTTTAAATTCAATCAACCGATGTGTATAATCATAGGTCGCTCCCAGGATCTGTCCGCCCTGAATATCCTTAAAGGCTGCCGAGATCCTGCGGACAGCGCGCATCTCTGTCCCGCTGGCCGGCAGGGTATAATAATTGCGGCTCAAAGTCGAACGATAAGCCCGCAGCAAAAACACTGCTTCTTCGATACTGCCTTCCGCCTGTTTCAAAGCCAGTGCTGCATAAGCCGGCGCATATAAGCCAGACTCGCTCATTACCCGGTCCACTAAAAGGCCCAGCTTTTTTTCTATCGCTTCTACTTCCAGCTCTTTAAAAGTACTACCGCGCATACAATGCAGCAGCCTGATACTTTCCTCTATTGCTTCCTGACCGCCGGAAACTGCCACATAAGCCATCTGTTCACCTGCTTTCTATTCTTGTTTTACGTGGTATACCCATCAGGCAGCCCCGCTGATCCAGCACAAAAAAATCAAGTCCCAGCGGATACTCATATTCCTGCTCATCACGTTTCCCCAAAGCCGCCCGCAGTTCCGGGCACATAATGATTTCCTGGACAGCCTTGATCCCGGGCCCGCTGATCCGCTGCAGCTTGCCTGCCTGCAGATCCGCTGTGCACAAAATGACAGTCGCGCTTTTATGAGGATCGCGCAGTGTACCGCACTTAGCAGCCTGTACTGCTTCCTGCCAATCCGCATTCTCCGTCACAAAGATATAATCCGCTTTACTCACAGCAGCTGTTTTAGCCAGAGTCAGCTCAGTAATTTTCTCTGCCAGCGCAGGAGAACCGCAGACTGCAAAACTGACCTCATTGTCCAAAAGCACTGCCGCCACAGTCAGCGGCATGGCATAAGCTCCACCCAGCTTCCGGGCCAAAGGTCCCAGATCAACGATGCGTCCCGGATTGCTCAGCGCTTCCAGCAGCAGACGAAAAGCAGCCTGAGTGTCATATACAAAATCAAATTCATAAGCTTTCTGCATTATCTTTACTCCTGATCCATAGTCTGAAAATCAACCATCGTTTTGGCATACAATCCGTTTTCCAGTTCCTGTTCCCGCTGCTGCCGCATAGACAGCCGCTGCAGCACTGTCTTCAGTTCATCCAGTTCGCTGACCTGCCTGTTAAAAGCAGCATCGATCACCGCCATGGAGCTGACTTTGTCAAAATCATCACCCAGCACAACAGCTGTCCCTTTAGTGCCGCCCAGTTCCACAACTGTATCGCACACCAACGCCTCACCCAGATAAAACAGACTGTTTTTTACCGGCTCACGCAGCTTGATCATCGCCAGTGTTTTAGCAGGCGCCTTCACAACGCTGACACCATATTTTTCAGCCAGCGGCTGAGCCAGCTCACGCAGCATACTGCCATCGGCGGCCGCCATAATCCGGAACAACTCTTTTTTCTCCATAACATCACCCTTTATCTGTCAGATATAGTTTTTCTTGATTGTTGTAAAAACCAGCTCCACGCAATAGGCAAATACAAAAACCAGTACGATCGCCAGCCCTGCGGCCCCAAACTGATAGCCCTGGATATTATTCGCAATCGCAAAGCCGATTCCGCCGGCACCGATCATCCCCAGGATCGCTGATTCAGAAAAATTTATTTCAAAACGCAGACCAGTCCAGGCCATGATCTGCGAAGCTGCCGCAGGCAGTATCGCCGACAAAAAAATATGCAGCTTACTGGCTCCTGTTGCCTCAAGCGCCTCGATCACTTCCTCAGGCACATCTTCAAAGCTTTGCGTAAAAGCCCTGGCAAAAAAAGCTGTGGCATGCACACACAGTCCTACGATACCCGCAGCAGGCCCCAACCCCAGACAGACCAGCGCCAGCAATACCCAAACCGGTGTCGGTACGGCACGCAGAAACGTAAAGAACGCGCTCAGAGCATACGTCACAAATTTATTTTTCATCAGGTTACGGGCACCAAAGGCAGCTAATACCAATCCCAGCAGAACGCTGTAAATAGTTGCCAGCACAGTTATTGCCACTGTCTGGGAAAAGGCCTCCAGCGTCAGCCCAAAATCGTGAAAATCCAGCAGCGCCAGCAAACCAAAGGTCTTCCCCAGATCAGGCAGCCTGGAAATAAGCTTCAGCCAATCCAACTGCAGATAATATAACGCCACTATCGAAACGACTGTTACAGCTGCTAAAAACCAGCGCAGCTCACTATCCTGCCCGCTGCGGGCAACACGGATCCTGCCGTTACTGAACTCAAGACACTGCACCCTCGCCTGTACAAAAGTCTGCTCCATTTTATGTCAACACCTTTCTTCGCAGATAATTAGTTAAAAATTCCACCATAATGACCATCGCCGCAATAGCCAGAATAATTCCTGCCGCACCGGCATAATTAAACGACTTGATATAGGAAAACAGCACCAGCCCGATCCCCCCGCCGCCTACCATTCCCACAATAGTCGACGCGCGTATATTAAGTTCGATGCAGTACAGGAACCAGGCGATAAACTGTGTCAGGCAGGTCGGTACGATACCCTGACAGACCTTCTGCCAAAACGTACCGCCGCAGGCCGTCAGCCCTTCCATTGCATCACAGGATACCTCGTCGATCACTTCAATAAACGCTCTTGTCATAAAAGCAAAGGTCGAAATCAGCAAAGCAATAAAACCAACCCCGGTACCAATACCCAGTGACGAAAAAAGAATAAAAGCCCAGACCAGTGTCGGGATATTCCTCAGAAAAGTGGCAAACCCCCGGATCGTTCTGGCCAGTCCCTTCCAGGGTGATAAAGAAGTGCTGCCGAACACAGCGAAGAGAAAAGCAAACACTGCCGCAACGAAGCTGGACGAAACCGCCAACGCAAAAGTTACAAGAATCGATTCTACTACTACCGGCGAAGCATTGAAGCGTGGCGGCAGGAAATCCTGAAACAGAAATTTCCAGAATTCTCCCTGTTCCCAAAGCAACTCCAGCGGATTAAAACGGGAAATATAAGTCGCCAGGCAGAACAAAACCAGCACGACCACTAAAAACCAGGTATAAACCTGTTTTTCACGGGGATTCATTATACTTATTTTTTCAGGCATAATTTTCACCCTGCTTAATGATCAGATTTTCCATCGAAGTATTATAAATTTTCTCTATCACTGCATTATTCAGCTGCTGCGGGGTTCCGTCAAAAATCATTTCTCCTTTTGCCAGACCGATGATGCGCGTAGCATAACGCATGGCCACATCCAGCTGATGCAGATTGACGATACAGGCAATATTACGGCGCTGCGTCATCTGATAGATCAGATCCATGATGATTTTAGACGCATTAGGGTCCAGTGAAGCGATCGGTTCGTCACAAAGAAGCAGCTTCGGTTCCTGCATAATCGCCCTGGCAATGCCTACGCGCTGTTTCTGACCGCCCGACAGATCACTGGCACGGTTATATAAACGATCGCCCATCTCGATTTCCTGCAGCAAGTCAATCGCCTTACGTTTATCCTCTTCCGTATAATTACCCAGCATCCCGTCCAACGCCGACATATAACCCAAGCGCCCATGCAGCACGTTCTGCATTACCGACAGCCGCTGCACAAGATTATAATGCTGAAAGATCATCCCGACTTTACGCCGCAGCAGCCGCAGCTTTTTGCCGGACGCACCGGTAACTTCCTCGCCGTCGATGTATACATGACCTCCGCTGGGGACTACCAGCTGATTGACCGTTCTCAGCAGAGTGGACTTGCCCGATCCGGAAGGACCTATAACAGCGACAAATTCTCCGGCGCTGACCTCCAGACTGATATCATGCAAAGCGCGGACCTGATTGCCATAAACTTTCTCGATATGCTCCATTTTTAAAACCGTGCTCATGCTTCCTCCTATAAAAAAGGCCGGACAGCGCCGGCCTCTGCTCCAACTTATTTACTGCTGCTCAGGGCTTTGTTCAGATCAATGATACCTTTGTAATCTTCAATACTGCATTCTACGAAACGCTTATCCTCTGCACCCATTACCCCTTTGTAGTAAGCGGCATTGTCATAGCTCAGGATAAAGTTTTTTACCTTTTCCTTCACTTCTGCCGGCAGATCCCTGCGCAGAGCCATCGGTTCGGACGGGATCGGATCAGAAGCGAAAATAATTTTAACGTCATCTTTGCTGACACGTCCCGCATTGATCTCAGCCGCCAGAATTGCATCAGAGATAGGAGCTACCTGCACATCACCCTTGACTACAGCCGCCAGACCTGCTTGATGCTTGCCGGAAAAGCTGACTGCCTGGAAAAATTTGCCATTAGTATGCAGATCATCCATCGAAAGCTTCTCACCGGGAAATGCTTTCATAATCGCCGCTGAAGGGATCAGATTGCCGGAAGTGGAATTCGGGTCAACGAACGCCATCGTTTTCCCTTTGATGTCCTGGATACTATTGATATCAGTATTCTTGCTGCTCGTAACCAGAACAGACTTATAAGTCGCGTTCTTTTTATCTTTATCCTTGGCAATCATCCCGATCGGTTCTGCACCTGCACGTTCATAAGCCAGGCAGAAGCTTAACGGTCCAAAATAAGCCATATCGGCTTTACCGGTACGCATAGCCTCAATCACCGCATTATAATCGTTAGATACCAGCTCTGTGACCTCCATTCCCAAAACCTTGCTCAAATCGCCCGCCATACCTTTTCTGGCATCGGCATTTTTATCTGTCGATTCATTCGGCAGATAAGTGATCACAAATTTCTTTTGCTCAGACTGACCGCCGCAGCCGCTGAACAGCAAACAGCTCATTACTGCCAGCATCAGCAGGGCGCAGACCTTGAATAATTTTCTTGATTTCATTTCCTTCTCTCCTTTTTCACAAGTACTGAAATTTTGCTTGCATCTGGAAACACTGTCATCATAACAAAGCTTTCTTTGCTTTGAATTAAGAAGGCTTTAAGTTCTTGTAAAGAATTTCGCCTTTCTTTAAAGGTTTGTTAAAGCATGACCCTTAAAATACCCGTACAAATAAAAAAAGTCCGCAGGCTGACATACATCAGCCTGCGGACTTGCACTTTTTAAATTGTTTTAAGCTGTTAGATCTTTACATCAATCTGGGCCGATACGCCCACACCCTGCACGCGGTTGATACCGCTGATAGCGACCTTATCGACCGGGATCAGCGCTTTCGCACGGAAGCTTTTAAAGAAGGAAGCCTCCAGCTGCAAAGCAGCCTGACATTTATCTACCTGCTCCTTCGGTCCCGATACCTGAGCAGCGCCGGCATAACTTCCGTCACCCACGGTAATGATCGGCACTACCTTGGTAGCGTAATCGCTGGAGATAGGATATTTTGCCGTCAAAGTATTGATAGCGCTGTTCAGCTGGTCGGCAAACTGGCTGACCAATAACGATACAGCGCCGCCTTTAACTACGGTACCCAAAATACCGGCCTGCGCCGGAGCCGTTCCCTGTCCCAGTAAAAATCCGCAGACCAGTGCCGCGGCGATCCATTTTTTCCCCTGCATAATATTACCTCCTCTGCCTGAATCATTTCAGATTTATCGTTTCAATTCGACATCAACAAACAAAACTCTTGCTCTTTTGCAAATTGTTCACCAAGAAATCACAAAATATTTCTCCTTCCGATAATTTTATGAAACTTCTGCATTTTACAAACTGCCTGTTTTGCGATACGATAGGTTTAAGAAGATTTTACAGCGGCAGCATTTGCCGCAGCAAAGGAGCTGTTATTATGGAACAGTTTAAATATTACGCACCTACAAAAATACTTTTCGGTAAAAATACCGAAGCCGAGGTTGGTGAACTCTGCAAAACGCAAGGAGCAAGCAAGGTCCTGGTACACTTCGGAGGCAGCAGTGCCAAAAAATCCGGTCTGCTTGATCGTGTCTGCGGCGCACTGCAGGAAGCAGGACTGCACTATGTGACCCTGGGCGGCGTTGTGCCCAATCCTCGTTTAAGCAAGGTTTATGAAGGTATTGAAATCTGCAGGCGGGAAAAAGTTGATTTTATTCTCGCTGTAGGCGGCGGCAGCGTCATCGACAGTGCCAAAGCCATTGGTTATGGGATTACCAATCCCGGCGACGTCTGGGACTACTACAGCGGCAAAGCGCCGCAGGCCTGCGCCCCTATCGGCGCCGTCCTTACCATTGCCGCGGCCGGCAGTGAAATGAGCAATGCGTCAGTCATTACCAATGAAGACGGCTGGCTGAAACGCGGACTGCAGTCGCCCTATGCCTACTGTAAATTTGCCGTTTTAAATCCCGAGCTGACCTGCACTCTGCCGCCCTACCAAACAGCCAGCGGCTGTACTGACATCATCGTCCATACTTTAGAACGTTACTTTACCAAACCCGGCGTCACCTCTCTGTCCCTCACTGACGGCATGGCCGAAGCTCTGCTGCGCAACGTCATGCGTAATGCCCGACTGGCTTTACAGAAGCCTGCCGACTATGACGTCCGCGCCGAGATCATGTGGGCAGGCACGCTTTCCCATAATGACATCACCGGCGACCGCAGTCAGGGCGACTGGGCTTCCCACCAGCTGGAGCATGAATTGGGCGGTATGTTCGATATTGCTCACGGCGCAGGCCTTGCAGCGATCTGGGGCAGCTGGGCCCGCTATGTGCTCAAACAAAACCCCTGCCGTTTCGCGCAACTGGCAGTTAACGTACTGAATGTTCCCTACAGCTTCGGCAATGACGAAAAAACAGCGCTTGAAGGAATCGCTGCCATGGAAGACTTTTTCCGTTCCATTGGTATGCCTACCTCGATCAGCGACATGGAAATCGAACTCACCGACACCCAAATCAAAGAGCTGGCACACAAATGCAGCTTTATGGGCAGAAGAACGATCGGCGGCTTCGTCACCCTGAACGCTGCCGATATGGAAAATATTTACCGGATGGCCAGATAAAACAGTATAAAAAACACAAAGACGCGTCTGCCAAAAGGCAGGCACGTCTTTTTTACTGCGCCCTAACGCATATTATTTACTTTTGAATCAGTTTCCTACGCCGGCGCCGTAATTATCAGCCTTTGATATCGCCGGCCTCTGCCACCATCAGCTGATCGACAAACTGCACCCTGACCGGTACTAAAAGCTTCTGTCCCGGTTTCAGGTTAGTATTCGCCAGCGCATTGGTTTCGCAGATACGGTAAATGACTTCGCGTACATCTTCGTCCTGATCGGCCCAGCGGTCAGCGATAGCCCACATGGTATCGCCTGTATGTACAGTGATCTGTTCGTAATGATAAACAGTATCATCCTGTAAAAAATTATAGCCTGTATATAAAATAGTGGTCATCAGCATTAATACAAACAACTTCTTCATAACTCCACGACCTTTCAAAACATCTGTTCGTTAAACATATAATAAACCGAACTGTTTTGTTTGTCAAGAGTTTTTCTAAAAATTTGTTCGTATTTTAGAGTTTTAAGGCGAACGTTTCTGCAATCAGGCGAACAGATCTAACCACGCAGCACCCACATATAAAACGGCGTCGTTATTACTGCCAGCAGTGTACTGACCACCGTCAGCATCGCCGCATACTTGTAATCGCCGCCATAAACCTTAGCTACAATAGAAGTGTTCGTCATCGCCGGCATAGCCGCCTGCATAACAAATACATCGCTCATCAATTTCGGCAGCGCAAAAAACGGCAGACAGACCATAACGCACAGCGGACAGATCACAAACCTTCCCACCATTGCCGCCGTCAGCTCTCTGTCAAATTTGATCTCGCTCCAGGACGCTTTACTGATCGCGATACCGATAAACAGCATGGCCAGCGGCGTCGTCATTCCGCCCAGATAACGAAAAGAAGCTTCGATCGGCATCGGCAGACGCCAATCAAGCATTACTAAAATAATTCCTGCCAAAAAACCTAACAGCGGCGGGTTCAGAACCACTTTCAGAGTCTTTCTGCTGAGCCACGGTGCCGCCACACCGGCATCAGACGCCATATCGTGCACTGCTACGACCCAGAACATCGTAGTATTGACCATATAATACAGCATGACATAAGGAATACCTTCTTCACCGAACAAAGCCAGCGTCATCGGCAGGCCGATAAAAATCGTGTTGGAAACAAAAAAGACAGTACAGAACACGCCGACCCGGTCACGCCGCACCTTCAGCAGCCGTGCTGCCGCATGGCCGATAAAATAGCCCAATGCCATGGAAATGATCGGTACCGGCAGACCGCCACTCATCTCGATCAGCTGATCGTGGCTGAAATTGACCGTCAGATTGACGATCATATAGGTAGGCAGGCAGACCTTGGTCACCAGCTGGGCCACAGCCGAGCTGAAGCTTTCAGAAAACCAGCCCTTACGGGACAGATAAAAACCGGTAGCTATCATAATAACGATAGTCAAAATCCCCTGCAGTGCATGTAAGATCGCTGCCATAAAATCACTTCCTTAAAAATAAAAAACACCGAAGCCTTCGCCTCGGTGCCGCTCAAATCAGTTTTTGGCCTGTTTCGCTTCTTCCAATTTATGCTTCATCCAGTCGATCATGGCCAGTTTGCCGAATTCATGCCAGGTTTTACATTCAGTATTCCTGGCAATATATTCGTTCCATTTATCCTGGTTCACCTGTTCTACCTCCAGCAGATTCATGATACCGAAGCCGCTGCGCCAGATTAGATCGTCCATCGAGGTATATTTACTGTTTTCCGTTAAAAATTTATCGTTGAACAATTCCTGAAAAGATACCTTTGCCAAAATCTTTCCCAGTTCCTCGTCATGGGTAAAGATCTCCAGATAATGCTTAAACTCTTTTTCAATATCGATTGCTGCCATTGTTTCATCCTCCGACGGTAAATTATTGATTTTATAATTTATACTTCCTATTTTACCACAAAAAAGCCGATGGTGCTAACCATCGGCTTTTCTGTAAAACTAATGTGAATAAAAGGAGGGGTTGGAGATGAAAAATCTTAACAGTAAAACAGCTGTCAGTGACCGCAGTCGTGACAGCAGCCGCTGCACACTTCAATACCTTCGGTCGACATACCGTTTTTGACCTTATAGTCATAAATCGCGGCACGCAAGCCGTCAGCTGCCAGGTTGGAACAATGCATCTTGATCGGCGGCAGTCCGTCAAGTGCTTCAGCTACCGCCAGATTAGTCAGTTCCAGCGCTTCCTCGACAGACTTGCCTTTAGCAAGCTCTGTTGCCATACTGCTGGTAGCGATAGCCGCACCGCAGCCAAAAGTCTGGAAACTGATATCGGTAATGATATTGTCTTTGACTTTAATAAAAATCTTCATGATATCGCCGCATTTGGCATTGCCTACCTCGCCGACGCCGTCGGCATCGGGCATCACACCCACATTACGGGGATTCATAAAATGATCCATTACTTTTTCACTGTATGCCATAAACTACACCTGCTTTCTTACTTGTGGTAAAGAGGCGACATCGCCCTTAATTTTTCAACGATCAACGGTAATTGCTCCAAAACATAATCGACATCGGCACTGCTGTTTTCTTCCGACAAGGTCAGACGCAGCGAACCATGCGCGATCTCATGCGGCAGTCCGATAGCCAGCAGAACATGCGACGGGTCCAGAGACCCGGAAGTGCAGGCACTGCCGCTGGAAGCCGCGATACCCATATGGTCAAGCAGCAGCAGCAGGCCTTCGCCTTCAATATATCTGATGCTGACATTTACATTATTCGGCAGTCGGTCAGTAGGATGTCCGTTTAACCTTACTTCAGGTATCTTTGCTAAAATCCCTTCGATCAATTTGTCACGCAAAGCACGTGTTTTTTCGGCATTGGCTTCCATATTTTCTTTCGCATAAGCAGCTGCCAGCCCCATACCGATGATCCCGGCTGTATTTTCAGTGCCGGCACGCAGGCCTTTTTCCTGCCCACCGCCGACGATCAGCGCCGGTACACGCACACCCTGACGGATATACACCGCGCCTACGCCCTTTGGTCCATGAAATTTATGCGCCGTCAATGTTAAAAGATCGATATTGTCGCCGGTAACATCAATAGGGATATGACCTGCCGCCTGTACTGCGTCAGTATGCAGCAGCACCTTGTGCGCGCGGCAGACTGCGCCGATCTCTCTGATCGGCATTATCGTACCGATCTCATTATTGGCATACATCACCGAAACAAGGATCGTATCGTCGCGTAAGGCAGCCTCTACCTGGACCGCTGTAACCCTGCCGAATTCGTCTACCGGCAGGTAGGTGATCTCAAAGCCTTCCTTCGCCAGTTCTTCACAGGTATGCAGTACAGCGTGATGCTCGACCTGCGTAGTGATAATGTGCCGTCCCTTCTTGACATTGGCATGAGCCACGCCTTTAATAAGCATATTATCACCCTCACTGCCGCCGCCTGTAAAAATGATTTCCTTCGGCGACGCGCCGATCAGATCCGCAACCTGCTGACGGGCAGCGGCAATAGCTGTTGCCGCACGCTGTGCTGCCTTATATATACTGGAAGGGTTTCCATAATTTTCTACCATAGCCTTTGCCATAGCCTCTGCTATTTCCGGTCTGACCTTAGTCGTGGCCGCATTATCTAAATAAACTTCCCGCATTGCGATCCGTCCTTTCTTAATTCCTACTTATTTAGTATGATTACACTTTCAGTATAGTAATTCCCAGTATTTTTGTCAAGACTATTTTGTGAATTTTTTGTGTAGGAAAAATTTTTTTGTTCAGCTATTGAATTCCTAGTAAACTAGTAGTAAAATAATGTCAAGCTTTTGAAAGGACGTGTGCTTATGAAAATCTCTACCAAAGGACGTTATGCTTTGCGGCTGATGCTTGACCTGGCTTACAATCATACCGGCAGCTTCATCCCCATTAAAAATATCTCCCAGCGGCAGGATATTTCCGACAAATATCTGGAACAGATCATTACCCAGCTGAGCCGCGCCGGACTTGTCAAAAGCGCCCGCGGCGCCCAGGGCGGCTATATGCTTGCCAAAGAGCCGCAGGAATATACTGTAGGCGAAATACTGCGGCTGCTGGAAGGCAATCTGGCCCCGGTAGCCTGCGTAGACGATAGCAAGGAAGCCTGCACCCGTGCAGACGAATGTGTAACCATGGAAGTATGGCGTGAAATAAAAGACGCCGTTAATAAAGTAGTCGATAACATCACCTTGGCTGACTTAGTGGAACAGCAGCGGCAGAAATGCCGATGTTGTAAGTAAATTACCCCTTGCAGCATAATTTATTAAAGAAAGGTTTTGATATCATGACTAAAATTTACCGTAGCCTGACCGACTTGATCGGCAACACCCCGCTCTTAGAGCTGACCAACTATAACAGGAAATTTGCTCCGCAGGCGACTATCATCGCCAAGCTGGAATATTTTAACCCGGCCGGCAGCGCCAAAGACCGTATCGCCATGGCGATGATCGACGACGCCGAAGCCCGGGGACTGCTGCAAAAAGATTCGGTCATCATCGAACCGACCAGCGGTAATACAGGTATCGGCCTGGCCAGCGTAGCCTCAGCACGCGGTTACCGTACGATCCTGACCATGCCTGAAAGCATGTCTGTTGAACGGCGCAACCTGCTGAAGGCTTATGGAGCCGAGCTGGTACTTACACCCGGTTCTTTGGGTATGCAGGGTGCCATCGACAAAGCAGAAGAACTGGCAGCAGAAATACCCAATGCTTTTATCCCCGGACAATTTGTTAATCCGGCCAATCCGGCCATCCATAAAGCAACCACCGGCCCCGAAATCTGGCGCGATACCGACGGCGAAGTCGACATTTTCGTTGCTGGCGTAGGCACAGGCGGTACTGTCAGCGGTGCTGGCGCTTACCTGAAAGAAAAAAATCCGCGCGTCAAGATCGTCGCCGTCGAACCCAGCGATTCTCCCCTGCTGTCCGGCGGTAAGGCCGGCCCGCACAAGATCCAGGGCATCGGCGCCAACTTTATCCCCAAAAACTTTGACCGCAGCGTTGTCGATGAAGTTATCGCTATCGACGCGGCAGATGCTTTCAGCACCAGCCGCGAGCTGGCGAAAAATGAAGGCCTGCTGGTCGGCATTTCCTCCGGCGCCGCGGCTTGGGCCGCCATTGAGCTGGCAAAACGTCCCGAAAATAAAGGAAAAACCATCGTGGCGCTTCTGCCCGACACTGGAGACCGTTATCTTTCCACTCCCATGTTTGACCAGCCATAAGCCGACGGCAATGTCCTTTTATCCCCTCCTATCCGATTCAGCCAACGCTTTTGCAATTTGGATTTATTTTATAATTTTATACTTTATGTAAAACCGTGCTGTCAAAAAAGGCCCGGGAGTTTTTTGAAGAAAAGAAAACTCCCGGGCCTTTTTTTGATCATCCCACTGCCTTATCCGTAAAGCCAATGAGCTTCGCGTTCCCGCCCGCGCTTCTATAAGGACGTATCAACCGTAAGCAGGTCCCTATATTAAAAACAAATAGGATTTATATATCTTATTATACATATTGTATAACATAATTTTTCCAATACTTTCGGTATACCCTCTCCTCATTTCCATCAAGGTTCCGCTGATACATACGGAAGTGACCAGGATATCCTTGGGCCGCCATGGTTCCTCGCAGGAATAGCGGCAGCGCATCCCCAGCCGTTTCATCACGGCCCCGCTTCGTAGATTGTTTCGTTTCCATCATGGGCAGCCGCAGGATAGGGAATCCCCGCCTCCCTTAGCCGGCGGACCACAGCTCTCCCGGCTTCGGTAAATCCCCCGGCCCCAAAATTCTTTCCGCAGCCCGTAACCGAGGTCATGATCCTCGGTTACGTTCGCGCTGATACCGCCGATAGGGTTTTATCGCTCCGCAGACATACCGGTGTATCGGCAACCCCAGGGCCGCCGATAAAACGCGCCTCAGCGTTAGGAAAGACGGGTTTTAAAATCCTCATAGCCGAATTTCCGCACAAGCTGAATAGAGCCGTCCTGCTTTTTGAGATAAATGGCCGGCAGGTTCATGCCGTTGAAGGTATTGTTTTTCACCATGGAATAGATAGCCATATCACAGAACACCACGCGGCTTCCGGGACTCAGGGGCTCGTCAAAGCTGTAATCCCCGATCACGTCTCCCGCCAGACAGGTAGGGCCGCCCAGGCGGTAATCATAGGCCTTTTCCCCCAGTCCGCCTCCCCCGGCGATTGGGGGCCGGTAGGGCATTTCCAGCACATCCGGCATATGGCAGGCGGCAGAGGTATCTAAAACCGCGATGTTGCCGCTGTTTTCCAGCACATCCAGCACCGTGGACACCAAAAAGCCGGCGTTCAGAGCGACGGCCTCTCCGGGCTCTAAATACACCTGGACCCCATACCGCTCCTGAACCCGGCTGACGCAGGAAACCAGCGCGTCAATGTCATAGCCGGGCCGGGTGATGTGATGGCCGCCCCCAAAATTCAGCCACTTCATCTGGGAAAGCCAGGGGCCGAATTTCTCCTCCACCACCGCCACCGTTTCTACCAAGGGGGCGGCGTCCTGCTCGCACAGGGTATGGAAATGAAGCCCCTCAATCCCGTCCAGCAGATCGGGGCGGAATTTTTTCAGGGTGATTCCCAGCCGGGAGCCGGGAGAACAGGGATCGTAAATAGCGTGATCCTGGGTGGAGTGTTCCGGATTCAGCCGGAGGCCGGCGCTTTTACCGGAGGCCAGCACCTTGTCCCTATATTTTTCCCATTGGGAGAAGGAGTTAAATATCACATGGTCGCACAGGCTTAAAATCTCGTCGATTTCGTCCTCCCGGTAGGCGGGAGAAAAAATGTGGGTTTCCCCGCCCATTTCTTCCTTTCCCAGCCGGGCCTCAAACAAGCCGCTGGCCGTAGTGCCGTTTAAATAGCTTCCGATCAGGGGATAACAGGCGAACATGGAAAAGGCTTTCTGGGCCAGCAGGATTTTACATCCGGTGCGGTCTATAACCTGCTTTAAAATTACCAGGTTCCTTTCCAGCAAGGCCTCATCCACCACATAGCAGGGAGTCTGCAAAGAGGAAAAAGGAAGCTCCATCTCAGTCCACCAGCTCAGGGGAGAAGCTTTCCTTCCAGGGCAGGCCCCACTTATTGAGGGCGTCCATAAAGGGATCGGGATCAAATTCCTCAATATTGTGGACGCCGGGCTTGTTCCACACGCCGGTCATCAGCATCATGGCGCCGATCATGGCGGGCACGCCGGTGGTGTAGGCTACCGCCTGGGAGCCTACCTCTTTGTAGCATTCCTGGTGGTCGCACACATTATAAACGTAATAGGTCTTGTCCTTGCCGTCCTTTTTACCCTGGAAGATGCAGCCGATGTTGGTTTTGCCCTTGGTCCGGGGGCCTAAAGAGGAGGGGTCCGGCAGAACGGCCTTCAAAAATTGCAGGGGGACGATCTGCTGGCCCTGGAACTCGATGGGCTCGATGGAGGTCATGCCCACGTTTTCCAGGCATTTCAGGTGGGTCAGATAGCTCTGGCCGAAGGTCATGAAGAAACGGATCCGCTTTACACCTGGGATGTTCTTTGCCAGGGCCTCGATCTCCTCGTGATGTAAAAGGTACATATCCTTCTGGCCCACCTGGGGGAAGTTGTACTCTCTCTTGATCTCCATGGGCTCTGTCTCTACCCAGTGGCCGTTCTCCCAGTAGGAGCCGTTGGCAGAAACCTCCCTGAGGTTGATCTCAGGATTAAAGTTGGTGGCGAAGGGGTAGCCGTGGTCGCCGCCGTTGCAGTCTAAGATGTCGATGGTGTGGATCTCGTCAAAGTAGTGCTTTAAGGCGTAGGCAGTAAACACGCTGGTCACACCCGGGTCGAAGCCGGTGCCTAAAAGAGCCATCAGGCCGGCCTTCTCGAATCTCTCTTTATATGCCCACTGCCAGGAATAGTCAAAATATGCTGTGAAGCCCTCTTCCTTACAGCGTTTTTCATAAATGGCCCTCCACTCCGGATCGTCCGTGTCCTCGGGCTCATAGTTGGCGGTGTCAATGTAGTTGACTCCTGCCTTTAAGCAGGCGTCCATGATGGTCAGATCCTGGTAGGGAAGAGCCAGGTTTAATACTGCGTCCGGCTTATAGGACTCCATTAAGGCTGCCAGCTCGTCCACATTGTCGGCATCCACCTTCGCTGTGGTGATCTTTGTGGAGGTCTTTCCCTCCAGCTCTGCCTTTAAGGCCTCACACTTGGAGACCGTACGGCTGGCGATCATGATCTCCGTAAATACCTCGCTGTTCTGGCAGCATTTATGGACTGCCACAGAAGCGACGCCGCCGCATCCGATAATCAGTAATCTGCTCATTTTTATTGTTCCTCCTCTTCTAATAGATCCTCCACATATTTGGGCAGCATAAAGGCTCCCATATGAAGATGGGTCGTGTAATACCATGTTTCTATCTTAAGACCATTCCACTCCTTAGGCTTAAAATCCTTGATGGGATGATACTTTTTCGATGCAAAGCCAAACAGCCAGTAGCCGGCGGCATAGGTGGGGATGTGGGCCTGGTAGACGCGGCTGATGGGGAAGGAACGGAACGCCTTCCTGTGCATGCTGCGGCAGGCCGCCTCGTCCTCGTCATAGAAGGGGCTTCCATGCTGGTAGACCATGATCCCGTCGTCCTTTAAGGCATTGTAGCAGCTTCCGTAAAATTCCTTTGTGAACAGGCCCTCCGTATGGCCGAAGGGGTCTGTGGAATCGTTGATGATCAGGTCATAGATCCCCTTTTTATTTCTCAGGAAGCGCAGGCCGTCGTCATAATGGATCTTCACCCTCTCATCATCCAGGGCGCAGGCCACCTCCGGGAAATATTCCCGGCATACGTCCACGAACATCCGGTCCGTTTCCACCACGTCGATGCTCTCGATGGATTTATACTGCAACAGCTCCTTGGCAACGCCGCCGTCGCCGCCGCCGATGATCAGCACATTCTTCACATGGGGATGGACGGCCATGGGCACATGGGTCACCATCTCATCATAAATAAACTCATCTTTTTCAGAGAATACGATCTCCCCGTCCAGGGAAATAAACTTTCCAAACTCCTCGGAGTCAAACACATCGATCCTCTGATATTCGCTTTCTCCGGAAAAAAGCTGTTTTTCGATCCGGACAGAAAGCTTTACGTTTCCCGTATGCAGCTCTGAAAACCAGAATTCCATTCTGCACCTCCCAGTCTCCTTAGTATTGCCGTACCGGCTCTAAATATTTGCCAGGACCATTAAATGCTCCACAGCCGGATCCTCAGTTCCCTGCATGGAGCAGCCCTTTTCCTTGGCATACATGATATATTCCACAATGTCGTCGGTGATCATCTCGCCGGGGGCCAGGATCGGGATTCCCGGCGGATAGCACATCACGAACTCTGCGCAGACCCTTCCCGAGGATTTTTCCACCGGAAGGGAGATCTTATCAGAATAAAAGGCCTTCTGGGGCGACATGACCACCTTGGGGGAGATATATTCCCCTGATAAAAGGCCTGTGCTGTCTTTTTTATACAAACGTTCAATATCCGCCAGAGCGCCCACCAGACGTTCAATATCCTGGATCCTGTCACCGATGGAGATATAGGCCAGAATATTGCTGATATCTCCGAATTCGATCTGGATATCGTACTCGTCCCTTAAAAGGTCGTAGACCTCGATGCCCGCCAGGCCGATATCCCTTGTATATACGGAAAGCTTGGTCACGTCGTAGTCAAATACGCTGTTGCCGTTGACCAGCTCCTTTCCATAAGCGTAGTAGCCGCCGATGGAGTTGATCTCACTCCTTGCGTACTCCGCCATATCCACTACCTTTCCAAAGGATTCCTCACCCCTTAAGGCCAGGTTCCGTCTGGAAATATCCAGGCTGGACAACAGCAGGTAGGAGGCGCTGGTGGTCTGGGTCAGGTTGATGATCTGACGCACATAATCGGCGTTGACCCCTTTATTTAACAGGAGCAGAGAGCTCTGGGTCAGGCTTCCGCCGGATTTATGCATAGACACCGCCGCCAGATCCGCTCCGGCCTCCATGGCAGACACCGGAAGATTTTTTCCAAAGTACAGGTGGGTCCCGTGGGCCTCGTCAGCCAGGACCTTCATTCCCCTGGCGTGGGCCAGTTCCACGATGGTCTTAATATCCGAGCAGATCCCATAGTAGGTGGGGTTGTTCACAAAGACGGCCACAGCGTCCGGATTGTCCTCAATGGCC
>OHIK01000601.1_pt1 | contig 18657 bp, 16 predicted proteins | sample 1568241 | NCBI WGS metagenome assembly OHIK01 (sample SAMEA3879567, study PRJEB24766) | human gut metagenome | biome: human-associated habitat; feature: feces | place: USA | collected 1985/1987 | reverse complement strand
GATTTTCTCTTCCTTCAGGAGGGTGAAAAAAGATGAAAAAAAATAAATTTAGTATAGGGCGCCTTTTTTATAATGATAAATTCGTTATGATTTTTTCCGTGTTGGTTTCTATTATTTTATGGTTTACAGTTTCAGCAACCAACACCAGTACGGAGAGCCATAAGGTGATCAGCGATATCCCTGTAACCATCGAGCTGTCTCAGAATGCCAAAGATAACGATTTGATGGTTTTTAATGATAACCAGACCGCCAGCGTCTCTGTTTCCGGCTCCAGCTTTATCGTAAGCCAGGTTCAGAAGGAAAATATTCTGGTAACTGCTCTCCAGGCCGGGACGATCGACAGAGCGGGGACCTATACCTTGGTGCTCTCGGCGAAACAGCAAGGCACCTTGAGCGGATATGAAATTTCTCAGACTTCCCTGGTACCACAGACAATTCAGGTTTTGGTAGACCGGCTTAAAGAGCAGTCTTTTGAAATTACAGATAATATTCAATATAAAACCGATCCGGAATATTTTGCCGGCACCACTAAGTTTACCCCTGAAAAAATAACGGTTTCCGGTCCGGAAAGCATTGTAAATAAAATTGATAAGGTGCAGGCTGATTATACGATTAGCGAGACCCTGACCTCATCCCAGTCTCTGACGGCTCCTATTGTCTTGTATGATGCGGAAGGAAATCAGTTGAGTACGGAGGATTATAACCAGCTGACCATCAGCAATACGGAGGTTCAAGCGGACATCGTGGTTTTAAAGCGGGCGACTGTTCCGGTAAAGGCAGTCTTCCAGAATATGCCTTCCGGTTTTAACTCCTCAGATGTGACGGTTTCTCCGTCCACCTTAGAGATTGCCGGGCCTGAGGCTACTATGGCGGAATTCAAGTCTATAGAGCTTTCTCCGATTGATTTTGCGGAAATTAATCCAGATCATAATAAATTTGAATTAAAGGTGGAACTGCCAATCGGATGCAGAAATCTGAGTAACGCCAGTACGGTAACGGTGACAGTTGATCTGTCCGGTTATAGCGAAAAGACATTTTCTGTTTCTAAAAATCAGTTTAGCTGTATCAATGTTCCTGACGGAAAGAATCCAACAGTACTTTCCGATCAAGTAGACGTGGTGGTTGTAGGGCCTAATGATCAGCTTCAAGCTTTGACCGCAGATAAGATTAGCGGTAGGGTTGATTTTGAAAACCGGGATACCGGGCACAAGGAAATGGAGGTTACATTCTCCATAAACGACGCTTCAGGATGCTGGGCATACGGCCAGTATACGGTAAGTGTGGATGTCGCGGATGCCTCAAGCTGATTAGAATATTTAAAAAGCTCTCCGGGGATTCCGGGGAGCTTTTTCTTTTGCTTGAATAACGGTAGGGAAAATGGTAAAATATTTATTTATAGGGTAGGTGTGGATTTTGGTATGAAACAATGGGTGACAGCGCCGCTGGATAAAGAAATAGCGAAAACAATTGCACAGACATATGGATTATCCCAGTTTTTATCGATGATGCTGGTGATACGCGGCTTTCACAGCAAAGAGCAAATCGAGAGCTTTTTGAATACTCCTGATAGCTGTTTTGATCCTTTTCTGCTCAAGGATATGGATTTAGCCGTGGAAAGAATCCATCAGGCGCTGGATCAATTCGAAAAAATCTGCATCTACGGTGATTATGATGCCGACGGCGTAACTTCAACCAGCTTATTATATTCCTATTTGGAATCCTTAGGAGCCGACGTTATGTATTATATCCCTGAACGTGAATCGGAGGGATATGGTATGAATATAGATGCCGTACGAAAATTGTCGGAGCTGGGCGTTCGCCTGATTATCACAGTAGACAACGGAATTGCCGCTGCCCGAGAGGTAGAATACGCCAATTCCTTACATATAGACACGGTAGTTACTGACCATCACCAGCAGCAGGGAGACATACTGCCTCCCGCGGTCGCAGTGGTGGATCCTCATCGGCTGGATTGTGATTGTCCTTTTAAAAATATGGCCGGCGTGGGGGTAACCTTCCAGTTGATTTCGGCACTGGAAGGTAAAGACGGCGGCTTCAGCACTCTCCTGGAAAATTACTCGGATTTAGCTGCGATTGGGACCATCGGGGACATCGTTCCCTTAGAAAAGGATAATAGAGTGTTGGTAAAGCATGGTCTTGCCCAGCTCTCCCGCACAGACCGACTGGGTATCCAGGCGCTAATCACGGAATCCGGCTTAGAAGGCAAGAAACTGACTTCTACCGCTGTAGCCTTTTCTCTTGTGCCCAGAATTAACGCGGCAGGCAGGTTAGGATCTTCCAGGCAAGCGGTAAAGCTTCTCCTTTCCGAGTATCCCGACGAGGCGGAGGACTTAGCAAGAGAAATCGGAGAGCAAAACCAGCAACGCCAAAAAATAGAGGGGGATATCGCCCTTCAGATTGAGGAATATTTACAAGCACATCCGGAGCGAAGATTTGACCGGATTCTGGTTGTAGATGGAGAAAACTGGCACGCCGGTGTGGTCGGAATCGTCGCCTCACGAGTGGTAGAAAAATACGGAAAACCTTGCGTTGTTATCTCCAGAGAAGGAGAGCTTTCCAGAGGCTCTGGGCGCAGCGTAGAAGGCTTCTCGCTCTCAGATGCCGTCTATGCCTGCCGGGAGCATTTAGTCCGTTTCGGAGGTCATCCCATGGCTGCGGGCATCACAATCAAGACAGATAAGATCGATGATTTCCGTTTAGCGATCAACGCTTATGCGGCTCAGAGGCATCCCCAGATGCCTTACCCAAAGCTATTGCTGGATTGCAAGCTTCGGCCTCAGGTGCTTTCGCTGGATATTGTAGAGGAGCTTACCCTGTTAGAGCCCTTTGGCACCGGGAATCCCGCTCCGTTATTTGGTCTGTATTCAATGACGTTAACGGGGATTACCCCATGCGGAAATCGGAAGCATTTGAGATTGGCCTTCCAGCGGGAAAAGGTCAAAATTACCGCCATGCGTTTTTCCGTAACGCCGGAGGAATTTCCTTACCAGCCAGGGGATATTTTAGATTTGGCGGTAACTTTAGAACGGAATGAATATCGGGGAGAGGCGTCGTTGTCTATCCATATCCGAGATTTGAAGCTGCACGGTGTGGATGAGGCGGCTTTACTTCAGGAGCAAGCCCTTTATGAAGGCGCTAGAAGAGGCGAGGGCCTTTCTGATGACAAAACAGAAAAGCTGCTTCCTAACCGGGAACAGTTTGCGGTAGTCTACCGTTACCTTCGGGAACAAAAAGGGTGGAATTACGGCCTTGACGTTTTATATTTTCGTTTAGAGCAAAAGATACCTTTCGCTGCTCTGTGCTTAATTTTAGATGTAATGGAGGAATTAGGCTTAGTTACGCTGCAGACTAGCGGATCACTTTATCAGATTCACTTAAGGGAAATCGCCGGTAAGGTGAATCTGGACGATTCTGTGTTATTGCAGAAAATTAGGAATCAAAGGGAAAAAGGAGGTGTGCAGAGTGTCTGAAGGTCATCGCTTAGATAAAAAGGTTGATCACTCCTATGAGGAGTTAAAAGCGCTTTTGCTGGCCAGTGATCGTGATTTTGATATGGAAAAAATCGATAAGGCCTATCAGTTCGCCCTTGAATCCCATGGCGACCAAAAGCGCCGGTCTGGCGTTCCATATATTCTGCATCCGGTTTCTGTCGCTTACATTTTGGTAGAATTGGGGATGGACACCGAATCCATTGTGGCCTCCCTTCTGCACGACGTGGTGGAGGATACGCCTGTTGGCTTAGAAGAGATCAAAAAGCTGTTCGGCATTGAGGTTGCCAATTTGACCGACGGTGTCACTAAGCTGGGGCGGATTCCTTATTCTTCACGCGAGGAGCAGCAGGCGGAAAACCTGAGAAAAATGCTCATCGCAATGGCTGATGATATCCGGGTGATTATTATCAAGCTGGCGGATCGGCTCCATAATATGCGTACTATCGAATTTATGCCGGATCAAAAGCGCCGTGATAAGGCACTGGAGACAATGGAGGTTTATGCCCCCATTGCCCATCGTTTGGGTATCCGGGCCCTCAAGGAAGAAATGGAGGATATTTCCCTTCGTTATTTGGACCCGATTGGATATCACGAAATTGAAAGCGCCTTGGCGATGAAATCTGGAGAACGGGAAGAATTCATCAATAAGATCAAAAAGCAGATCTATGACCGAGTCAGCAGCGTAATTCCCAATGTACATCTGGAAGGCCGCGTAAAAAGCATTAACGGCATTTACCGCAAGGTATTCGTGCAAGGAAAGTCTATGGAAGAAATTTACGACATTTACGCGGTGCGGGTGATTGTGGATTCCTTAAATGATTGTTACAATGTCTTGGGAATGATTCACGACATGTACCGGCCTATTCCGAACCGTTTTAAGGATTATATTTCTACGCCTAAGCCAAACCTATACCAGTCTCTTCATACTACCGTGCTGGGGAAAGAAGGGGTTCCCTTTGAAGTTCAGATTCGGACCTGGGAAATGCACCACACTGCGGAATATGGTATCGCTGCGCACTGGAAATATAAGCTGGGCCTTACCAAGAGCGATTCCTTCGAGCAGAGATTGATGTGGGTTCGTCAAATGCTGGAAAATCAGCAGGATACTGTGGATTCTACCGAGCTCGTGCGGACGATCAAGACAGACTTAGCACCGGAAGAGGTTTTTGTATTCACGCCCAAGGGAGACGTCATCAGCCTGCCGATTGGATCGACAGTAATTGATTTCGCTTATGCAATCCACAGTGCTGTAGGCAATAGAATGATCGGCGCTAAGGTGGATGGAAGGATCGTTCCGATTGATTATAAGGTGAAAACCGGCGAGATTATCGATGTGCTTACTACCAAAGAGGAAAGCCACGGCCCAAGCCGGGATTGGCTCAAAATCGTAAAAACCAGCGAGGCGAGGAACAAAATCCGCCAGTGGTTTAAAAAGGAAAAGCGGGAAGAAAATATCATCGAGGGCAAGGCGGAGATTGAACGGGAATTCCGGCGCAACGGCATTGAACTGCCGGAGCCGGAAATGAAGGCGTTTTTAGAGGAAATCGCCACCCATCAGCATTGTCAAACCGTTGAGGATTTGTATGCGGCTCTCGGCTATGGCGGCATCCAGCTTTGGCGCTTGATGCCAAGAATTCGGGATAATTATAATAAAATTAAGAAGCCTGTAGAGGAAAGCCAGGAGGTCCGCTATCAGAAGGCGCCTTCAAAGGCTACCGGCGGGGTTATTATCGATGGGATCGATAATTGCTTGATCAAGTTCTCAAAATGCTGTAACCCGCTGCCGGGCGACGATATCATCGGCTTTATTACCAGAGGCTATGGTGTTTCCATTCATAAAAGAAGCTGCACTAATGTTCCTAAGGATATCTCTAAGGCTGCGGAGCCGGAACGCTGGGTCAATGCCCGGTGGGCCGGAGATATCCAGGATGAATTTGAGTCTACTTTAGAGATTTTAGCCTCGGACCGTACTGGTTTGCTTGCGGATTTAACCAACCAGCTTTCCAGTATGCACATCTTTATTCACGCTTTGAATTCCAGGGAACTAAAGGATAATAACGCGATTATTTACGCTACGATTACGGTAAATGGCTTAGAGCATTTAAAATCCGTGATTTCCAGGCTGTCCAATATCAGCGGTATTATCTCGATTGGACGATCATAAAAAACACTAGAACGGGAGCAAATCAGCATGAAAGCAGTCTTACAAAGAGTACAGGAGGCGTCGGTTTCTATTAATGGCGATGTCGTTTCTCATATTTCAAAAGGCTTTCTGATTCTTCTGGGCATAGAAGCCCAGGACGGGGAGGAACAGGCTAGAATCTTAGCCAATAAAACCGCGTCTTTACGGGTATTTGAGGATGAAAACGGAAAGCTGAACCTTTCCGCGCTGGAGACCGGCTTCTCGGTATTAGTGGTTTCCAATTTTACGCTGTGCGCGGACTGTAAAAAGGGAAAACGCCCTTCTTTTACCAAAGCGGCGCCGCCGAAGGAAGCTAAGAATTTGTATGAGGCCTTTTGCGGGTATCTAAAGGATGCTGGAATTTCAGAGATCAAAACAGGCTGTTTTGGAGCGGATATGAAAGTATCCTTGGTCAATGACGGGCCCGTCACCATCTTACTGGATACAAAGGAACTTTAAAAGGAGGCTTGTTGATGGAGGTTCAGAGATTTTTAGTAGGGCCGTTGAACACCAATTGTTATTTAGTGCAGTCAAAAAAAACGAAAGAAACCCTTTTGGTAGATCCAGGGATGGCCTGTGACGAGTTAGATGATGCTGTCAGAGAGCTCGGCGCTGAAAATTTAAAATATATTCTATTAACCCATGGCCATTTTGATCACATTGGGGGCGCAGCCTATTATCAAAGGATGACCCATGGAAAGATTGTGATGTTTTACCTTGAGTCCAGGTTTGCGGCAGACGGCGCGCTGAATCTTGGAAAAAGCTTTTATTCTCCTGTGGAGCCCTTTCAGTCGGATATTACCCTAAGAGAAGCTGATACGCTTCCTTTTGGCGGAGAGTCAATTACAGTTCTCCATACGCCTGGCCATACCAGCGGCAGCTGCGTTTATTGCCTAGGAAATATTCTTTTTACCGGAGATACGCTAATGCGCTTCAGCATCGGCAGAACGGATTTTCCAACCGGGAATCTTGCGGAAATGAGAGCTTCTTTATCCAGACTGGCCGCTTTGGAGGGGGAATATTTGGTATACCCTGGTCACGGAGGACCGACAACGCTTCAAAAAGAAAGGGAAAACAATCCATATTTAGGACCAAGTAATTATGACGATATATATTAAAAACCATGATTTTCATTATGAACTGGAAAACCTTTGCCGGATATTCTTCCCTAATGAAAAAATATCAATCATAAAGGATCAGATGCCTGATGCAGCTTCGTCCTTTTGGGCTTTAGCATATTTGGAGCCGAGCGAAAAGCATATCCGGCTGTATGCCGCCGTATATCAAGATGGTCAAAAGATAGAACAGGAAGCCTGTGTGTCCGGGGAAACGCCGGATCTTGAAAAAGAATGTGAGCGAGAGCTTGCGGTTTTGCTGTTTACTTTGCTGACCAAGCTGACGCAGATAACTCCTACATGGGGAATTTTAACCGGAGTACGGCCGATTAAGCTGATGCGGCGATTGACCTCTGAACTGGGAGAAACTGGCGCAAAAGCTTATTTCAGAGACAAACTGCTGGTATCTCAAAATAAAACTGAGCTAGCGGCCATCACAATGAAAGCGGAACAGAAGCTTTTATCTCTTTCCCGTAAAGAATCCTATAGCTTGTACGTTTCGATTCCATTTTGCCCAACCAGGTGCTCCTATTGCTCTTTTGTATCACAGACCATTGAACGAGCACATAAAATGATTCCGGAATATGTAGCGCGCCTATGTGAAGAGCTGGAAAAAACTGCTCAAATCGCCCATGAACTTAACCTGCGATTGGAATCGGTTTATATTGGCGGTGGCACGCCTACCACCCTGACCTGGGAGCAGATGGAGCTTTTGCTCCGCACTATCCGCCGGAACTTTGACTTTTCTTGCTGCCGGGAATTTACAGTAGAGGCCGGCAGGCCGGACACTATTACTCCGGAAAAGCTGAAAGCCATGAAACGATACGGAGTAGATCGGATCAGTATCAATCCGCAAACCTTAAATGATGGGGTGCTGGAACTGATTGGTCGAAAGCATTCCGCGCGCCAAACGATTGATGCGTTCAAGCTGGCGAGAAAAGAGGGGTTTCATCATATTAATATGGATTTAATCGCAGGTCTTCCCGGAGACTCCTTGACGAGCTTTCAGAACACAATACAAGGTATCTGCCAGTTGGATCCGGAAAGTGTTACAATCCATACCTTAGCAATGAAAAAATCCTCTAAGCTTACTATGGAAGGGAAAAAGCTTTACAGAGATGAATGTTTGGAAGCAGCTCAAATGCTGGATTATGCCGGCGAGGTGTTGCTGTCCCGCCAATATGCGCCTTACTACTTATACCGCCAGAGTAAAATGGTAGGAAATTTGGAAAACGTAGGCTGGGCTAAACCGGGCTTTGAAAGCTTTTATAACGTTTATGTGATGGATGAAACCCATACGATTTTAGCCTGCGGAGCTGGAGCCGTCACAAAATTGAAGCAGCCCCAGGGAGATTATTTGGAACGGGTATTTAATTTTAAATATCCCTATGAATATCTTTCCAGGTTTCAGGAAATGCTGGAAAGAAAAAATCAAGTGAGGCAGTTTTATGATCAATTTTGCTAATAGTTATCATAAATACGTCAACCGGTTCCTAGAAATTAATGAGGCGGCTAAAGAAGCGCCGGCAGAGTTGATTCGCCAGGTGGAGGGAGCCTATCGGTCTGCTGTTCAAGAGGTGGCGCAGGAGGTTTTCTCCTTGAAAAACGACTGTAAAGTCATTATGCTTTCCGGCCCGTCTGGGAGCGGAAAAACCACTACAGCTCGTATTTTGCAGAAATTGCTTAAGGAAAAGGGCGTTTCAGCAGTCCAAATTTCTTTGGATGATTTTTTTATGGGAGAAGGTAAAGCCCCTATTTTAGACAGCGGCGAATATGATTACGAGGATATTAGAGCGCTCAATTTAGAACAGGTAGAAAACTGTCTCCTGGATTTATCCAATCGAGGCTACTGCAAAAAGCCTACCTTTGACTTTGAAAAGAAGCGTCCCATGCCGGAGATTACAGAGATACAGCTGCCGCCGGGTGGAATCGCTATTGTGGAAGGAATCCATGCGTTAAATCCCTTGGTAACAGCGCATCTGCCAGAGGATAAGATTTTGAAGATGTATGTAAGTGTAAAACAGGGAATCAAGGATGGGGATGAGGTTATCCTATCTCCCCGCAACCTTAGATTGGTGAGGCGCTTAGTGCGTGATTATCACTTCAGAGCTACCGGGCCGGAAAAAACTCTGAAAAGCTGGGGGGCTGTCTGCCGTGGCGAAAATTTGTTTATTCAGCCTTTTAAGCGTACCAGTGACATTACGGTAAATTCTATTCATATTTACGAACCTTGTGTGCTTTGTCATGATGCGCTGGCGCTTTTGAATTCTATCCACCCAGCTAGCGAATTTTATGATACAGCGATGGATCTGAAACGACGGCTAAGCAGGTTTGTTCAGATTGATGCCGGCCTGGTGCCGCGGGATTCCCTGTTGCGCGAATTTTTAGGTGGAGGAATCTATTTCTAAAAAATTCACAAAACGTTTCCTTTTTACACATATCCTATCGTTGAATAAGCTGAAATGAAATGGTATAATATATAATATCATAAAATAGGAGTGATCATAATGGGAATCTTAGAGGATGTTGTTATAAATGCAAAATCTGCGGCCAACGCAGTAGGAAAGAGCGCTACCAAGCTTTATGACCTTTCTAAGCTAAAGGTTAGCGCGGCTGATCTAAACGGTGATATTAATAAGCATTTCGAGGCGCTGGGCCGGATTGTCTATGACGGAAAACAAAATGGAGAAGATAACAGCGCTTTGATTGAGGACAGCGTAAAAATTATTAAAGATCTTTACGAGAGTCTGGCTGCCATTAATCAGCAGATTGATGAATTGAAGAATTTAGTAAAGTGTCCAAAGTGCGGTTTTGAGAACTCTCTGGGATCTAATTACTGCAACTGCTGCGGTGCAAAAATTGAGAAAGAGCCTGTCTGCGGCGGGGAAGCCGCTAAAACGAAAAATGAAGAGTGTGATTGCGGTCAGGGCGATAGCAGCGGAGAAGCTTGCGATGATACTTGCGACTGCAAAAAAGAGGATTGATAAAATCAACAAAATGAGAGCGTGGAGAGGATTTCCATGCTCTCATTTTGATTTTATGCTATAGTTTACATAATGTTGATTTTTAGAATGGCGTAAAGAGGGAGGATCCCTCTTTTTTGTTGTGTTGCCGATGAAAATAATCTGAATCCGCTGTACATATGGAAGAAAATAGGGTAATATAATACTTTAGACATGTGTTTTAAAAAGCACGGAACATTACAACTGATTGGAAGTGTTGCAATGGCGGCGAAAACAAAGAAAAGAGGCGGTCAGTCTTTTCTTCAGGGTGCTTTGATTTTGACAGCCAGTATGGCTGTGGTGAAAATTATCGGCGCTTTATTTAAGATACCGTTAGGCTGGATTTTGGGCCCGGAGGGATTTGGGTATTTCAATTCGGCCTATGATCTTTACAACCCGTTATTTACTATCGCCACCGCCGGCTTCCCGATTGCTATCGCAAGAATGGTGTCGGAAAATATGGCGAGAAAACGGTATCGGGATGTGCGGCAGATACACCGGGTTTCGATTCCTATTTTCTTGACGTTGGGATTAATAGGTTTTTTATTGATGGTGGTTGGCACCTTCATCTATTGCAACGTAATTAATACGCCTGATGTCAAATATGCTACGCTGACCTTGGCGCCTACCATTTTGTTCGCTTGCCTGATGTCCATCTACCGCGGTTATTATGAGGGAATGCAAAATATGTTCCCCACCGCGATTTCCGAGGTGATTGAGGCTTTATGTAAGCTGATTCTTGGTTTGACAGCCTCTCAGCTGATCCTTTATTATGGCATGAATGAATATGCGCAAAGCGGAACTGTCTTTGGAACGCCTTATGCTTCCGAGGCGTTGGCTAGAAGCGCGGTGTTACCGTTTGCGGCTGCCGGAGCTATCGTTGGAATCACCATTGGCTCCGCTTTTGGATTTATTTATCTTTTTATTCGTTTTAAGCTCCGGGGAGATGGCATCACTAAGGAGGAACTGATTTGTTCCCCGCGCGCCAGAAGCGGACGTTCTACCATAAAGCTTCTGATTTCCATCGCGGTTCCGATTGCTATCGGCGCCTTGGTCATGAATGTAGCAAGCTTAGTGGACTCTACTCTAATTCAGCGCCGGCTATATGATATTATGCAAAATAATCCCGAAGAGCTTACTGCCATATACAAGGATCTCATCGCTCAGGAGCTCGTAGAAAACGATAAGGTACATACTACCTTATATGGCTGTTATGGATATGCCGCTACGCTTATGATGCTGATTCCAGCGATTACCCAAACCTTTGGCATCAGTGCTCTGCCGTCGGTTACCAGAGCTTGGACGGAAGGCTCCCCGAAAAAAATTAAAGCCAGCATAGAGTCTGTAATTAGAATTACTATGCTGGTAACCATTCCTGCTGGATTAGGACTTTCCGTAATGGCGAAACCAATTATGTCTCTTTTATATTCTGACGGCGGAAATACGGCCACAGTGGATACTGCCGCCAGCGTTTTGGTAATCTTAGGCATTGCCGCTATCTTTACTTCTACCAGCACTCCTCTGTGCAGTATGCTGCAGGCGGTAGGCCGGGTAGATCTTCCAGTAAAGCTGTTATCAGTGGGTGTTATTATCAAAATTATCCTAAATTATACCCTGGTGGGCATTCCTGCTATCAATATTCAGGGAGCCGGTGTCGGTACCTTGGTGTGCTATGTATTTATAACATTTTTCGCTCTGTATTTTTTGTGTAAGGAAGCTCATGTCCGGCCGGATATGGTATCGATCTTTCTAAAGCCCTTGGCAGCTGCTGTAATTTGCGCTGGTTCCGCTTACGGAAGCTATTATTTATTGACAAAGGTGCTCTCTTCTGCTAAGCTTTGTACTCTTTTGGCATTGGTGGTTGCGGTAATAATCTATGTAATTGCCCTATTGGTTTTAAAGGCGTTTACAAAAACGGATTTATTAATGCTGCCAAAAGGAGAAAAAATCGCAAAAGCACTTGAAAAGCGGCATTGGATAGGGTAAAATAAGATAAATTGTTGTTCTAAGAAAAAGGAAGTTTTGAGTTTGGAATTTCAAAGAAAGGATCATTATAATATAGATGATCTCCTTGAAATTATGAAAATTTTGCGGTCGCCGGATGGGTGCCCTTGGGATCGGGAACAAACCCATGAGAGCATCCGCCAAAATTTTATCGAGGAAACCTACGAAGCTATTGAAGCCATTGATACCAAAGACACAGAGCTGTTAAAGGAAGAACTGGGCGATGTGTTAATGCAGGTGGTTTTTCATGCTTTGATGGAGGAGGAAGCGGGAAAATTTGATTTTTCCGATGTGGCGGACGGTGTTTGCCACAAGCTGATTATCCGCCATCCTCATGTGTTTGGAAATGTGGTGGCTGCGGACTCCGATCAGGTATTAAAAAATTGGGATGCAATCAAAATGGAGACCAAGGCGCAGAAGACCCAAAGCGAGGTTATGGACAGCGTTTCGAAGGCTTTGCCTGCGTTAATGCGCAGCCAAAAGGTTCAAAAGAAAGCTGCGAAGGCCGGTTTTGACTGGGAGGATATTTCCGGCGCTTTGGATAAGGTTTCTGAGGAAACTGAAGAATTGAAACAAGCGATTGATAACAGTAGTCAAGAGCATTGCCTGGAGGAACTGGGGGATCTGCTCTTTTCTGTGGTGAATGTGTCCCGCTTTTTGGATTTGGACAGCGAATACGCTTTAACTGTGGCCTGCGATAAATTTATAGATCGGTTTAAATCCGTGGAATTTCTTGCCAGCCAACGGGGAATCAATATGAAAGAAGCTTCTTTACGGCAATTAGATGCTTTATGGGAAGAAGTAAAAGCTAGTCGTTCGCAGAGTTCATACTCTGATGAATATAACAATTAAAAATAACGGAGGTAACAAAATTGAACAAGACCGAATTAATTATGGCCGTAGCCGAAAAGGCGAACATTTCTAAGAAAGATGCCGATACAGCAGTTAATGCCGTAATCGATACCATTGTTGAGACTTTGGCGAAAGATGAAAAGGTGCAGTTGGTTGGTTTTGGTACTTTTGAGGTTCGCAGCCGCAGCGAAAGACAGGGCCGTGATCCCAGAACCAATTCTCCTATCACTATTCCTGCTTCTAAAGTTCCTGCCTTTAAGGTTGGCAAAGCCTTTAAGAGCGCTATCGACAAATAAGAAAGCCTTCATTAGGAAAGCTCTGGAACGGAAATCCAGAGCTTTTTTGTTATCTTCAAACAGGGGGGTATGAACCGATTTTTCATCGCATAAGATTGATACCGAGGGGTGAATGCTTTGAAAAAATCGGTAAAAGATATCTTATTTTATAGTGCTGCCTGTGCTCTCGTAGCGGTATTTGGAATATTGATCTATTCCGCTAGTCAAAAAGTAGCTTTTCAAGCTGACGCTTCACCTTCAGCTCCTAAGCCTATCATTATCATTGATGTTGGGCATGGAGGGGAAGACGGCGGTGCGGTGGCTGATGACGGCACGCTGGAAAAGGACTTAAACCTTTCCATAGCCACTTATTTATATCAATATTTTCAGGAACAAGGCTTTGACACTATTATCACTCGAACGGAAGACGTTGCTTTGGGCGATCAAAATCTTTCCACGATTCGGGAGCGGAAACGTTCCGATCTCCAAAAGCGTGTGGAAATTATGAACTCATATCCTAACAGCATAACAATCAGTATTCATCAGAATAAATTTGAACAAAGTAAATATTATGGCACTCAAGTGTTTTACTCTGTAAACGATGCGGACAGCGTGAAACTGGCAGAGAGTATACGTGCTTCTGTCGTAAAAGATCTCCAGCCTAACAATAAAAGGGAAACCAAGCCGGCTACAGAATCTATTTATGTTTTGAACCACGCTCAATATACTGCTGTCTTGGTGGAGTGCGGTTTTGTGTCCAACGCAGAGGAATTAGCTAATTTGAAGGACACCGCATATCAAAAAAAGCTGGCCTATGGGATTTTTTCCGGCTTTCTAGACTATTATAAATCCGCTCCAGGTTGAGTTTTCCTATTTCATGTGATACACTAAAATTAAAAGAAGTAAAAAGAAGAGGTCATCCTATATGCCGAAAAGCAAAAGCATTTATATATGCAGTGAATGCGGGTTTGAATCCGCGAAATGGTATGGAAAATGTCCCGGCTGTGGGGAATGGAATACTATGAACGAGGAATTCAAAGAAGCGGTAAAGCATACCGCTTCCGTGCTGCGCCCAGGAGAAAGCGGACGTTTGAAAGCGGCCCCCATTTTAATCAATGAGATCAATACCGACGATGAGCAGCGATATCACACCGGACTCAAGGAACTGGACCGGGTGCTGGGAGGCGGTATTGTGAAAGGCTCTCTGGTGCTGTTGGGCGGAGATCCCGGAATTGGAAAATCAACGATACTGCTCCAGGTGTGCCAGGAATTGGGAAAGACGCTCAAGATCTTATATGTATCCGGGGAGGAATCCAAGCGCCAATTAAAGCTTCGAGCCACTCGCCTGGGGGTAAACAGCGACCACCTCTATATTCTAACCGAAACCGATGTAGAGTATATCATCGAGGCGATACGGAGTGAAAAGCCTGATCTAGTAATTATTGACTCGATTCAAACTATGAGCCTTGGCGACCTGTCTTCCTCTCCTGGCAGCATTACCCAGGTGCGAGAATGTACGAATGCCTTTATGCGCACCGCAAAATCCTTGGATATTCCAATCCTGGTGGTCGGCCACGTCAATAAAGATGGAGCTATTGCTGGTCCCAAAGTGCTGGAGCATATCGTGGATGCAGTGCTTTATTTTGAAGGCGACAGGCAGATGTCTTACCGTATTCTTAGAGCGGTAAAAAACCGCTATGGATCCACCAACGAAATTGGTGTATTTGAAATGGCGGAGAACGGCTTGCGCGAGGTGGAAAACCCGTCTATGATGCTGCTTTCCGGAAGGCCGAAAAACGTCTCCGGCACATGCGTGGCCTGCGTGATGGAGGGTACCCGGCCAATATTAGCGGAGGTTCAGGGCTTGGCCACTTCTTCTGGCTTTGGAAATCCCAGGAGAATGTCCACCGGCTTCGATTACAACCGGATGAGCCTTCTGCTGGCAGTTTTAGAAAAACGGGCCGGATATTTCTTTTCCAATTTAGACGCCTATCTGAACGTGGTGGGCGGCCTACGATTAGACGAGCCAGCGGCCGACCTAGCGGTAGCTATGGCGCTGGTTTCCAGTTTAAAGGACGTACCTGTCAGCGAAAACGCCCTAGCCTTTGGCGAAATTGGCTTGGCGGGTGAGATTCGTTCTGTTAACCACGCGCAGGCACGGGTTAACGAAGCGTCAAGGCTTGGCTTTCAGCGATGTGTACTGCCTTATCACAATCTAAAATCTCTTTCTGATTCTGGCCGCTTGGGACTTGAGCTGATCGGCGTGAAAAGCGTCAGAGAAGCGTTTGAAGCCCTGGCAAAGTGATATTCGGTTCATTTGCATTTGCCTGAGATTTATCCGCCGGTCGAATACAATGAATACAGCCCCCACTATGGTTTGTTACCACAGTGGGGGTTTCTAATGTGCAATAACCGTCTTTCTGGTAAATACAGTGATCATCACAGGGAATTAGACTCATGGCAACATTTCTCCTTTGATCCGTATTTTCTATTTTAATAGCATGAAGAAAGAACAAAAAAATATTCCTGCTGATAAAAAAATTTGCGACTCATAAAAAACCAATCTTCTTCAAAGAATAGTTATCGTATGAAGATTTGGTTCGCAGATAGGAGTTTTTGTCATGGGAAAGAAAGTAGGAATTCTTTTGGGAGTGTCCGCTGTCATGATTCTTGGAATTGTATTAGCGGGGAATTACAGCAAGTCGCAAGCGGTTTATGCCGAGACGATGGTTCTACAGCAGGTATCGGAAGAAAACACGGTAACCTGTACAGGGAAGGTTGAAAATTCAAAACAGCGAAAGGTCTACATCAACCAAAACGCGGTAGCGCAGGAAATCTATGTAGAGGAAGGGCAAAGGGTTGAAAAAGGGGATGTGCTGATGAGCATAAAATTACCAATGGAAAAAGTGGCGCAGGGCTCTTCATCCTCACTTGTTCCTGAGGCAAGCTCCTCAGAAACAGTAGATGTTTCCGCTATTTCCAATTTATATGGGCTGAACGCCTCCCAATCCCAGCAGCTTCAGAAATACCTAGATAGTTCCTCAACGGCCAGTGAGGAAAATACGTCTATAGAGACCCAGGCTCCGTTGCAGGAGGAGCTCATCCAGGTAACCGCCCCGGTTGCCGGCGTTGTATCGTCGGTAAACGCTAAAGATCACGAAGGGGTGGGAAGCCAGCCCGCGGCGGTTATTTCGGAAAATGAGGGGCTTCAAGTGAATTTATCTGTCAATGAGTCCCAGATATCCAGTATTGCCGTCGGGCAAAAAGCGGAAATTACCGGCGTAGGCTTCCAGGGCAAAAGCTATACCGGGACTGTAACGAAAATCTCTAATATTGCCCAGCAGGTGGTTTCAGCCACTGGACAGGAAACGGTGGTTACCGTCATTGTCAAGGTGGACAACGATAACGAAGAAAGCTTGGAGTGGATTAAAAATGGCTTTACCGCCAAATGTAAAATCATTACGTCAGTGGATCAAGACCGCATTGTAGTACCTTATGAGGCTGTTCTGGCAGAAGATAGCGGTCAGGAGTACGTTTACAAGGTGGTAGAAAACCGGGCGGTAAAGACTTATATCACCACTGGAAAAGAATTTGAAAATGGGTTCGAGGTGCGAAAGGGGTTGTCAAAAGGGGATGAGATTATCAAAAATCCAGAGCAGGTTTCCGATTTTCAAAGAGTGATCCGTGATTCGCAGAGTATGGTGGCCGCTTATGTGGGATAGTCTGAAATCAGCGGCGAAAAACTTAGGCCGAAAAAAATTAAGAAGCGCGTTGACGATTCTAGGAATTACCATTGGGGTCGCTTCGGTCATTTTAATCGGAAATATCGGTCAATGTGGAACACAGGCGGTGAATACGGAGATCGACAGCCTGGGGTTGGGTGGGCTTACCATTTCCGCCGACAGCAAGGAAGGGGGAGAGGTCGGGCTTACCCAGGAGGATTTACAGACAATTAGGGAAAATTCTTCTGTCGAAGAGGCCACGCCGGTGATTATGCAAAACACCAAAATCGGATTCCGTAATGAACAGATGGACGCCTTGGTATGGGGAATCGACACGAAAGCTAGCCAGGTCATCTCTTTACAGGTCCTATATGGACGGTCCATCAGCAATGCGGACGTAAACACTTATGCCAATGTTTGTATGGTGGATCAAAATTTTGCCCATGCCGCCTATAATCGGGATAATATTGTAGGAAAGCATATTTCCGTTTTATATAATGGGATCCAAGAGGACTTTGAAGTGGTGGGCGTCATCAAAACCGGCAGCGGATTGCTGTCAAATATTATCGGAGATTATATCCCTAATTTCGTTTATGTCCCGTATTCCACCCTTCAGCATACTTCGGGAAGCAATCATTTTAACCAGGTTGCCGTACGGGTAGCAAGCGGTGCCGACGCGGATGAAACTGGTCAGAATATTGTAAATACTCTGGCCAGGGTCAATGGGGGAGGGATGTATGTCTCCAATAATTTGGTGAAACAAAAGGATGGGCTGTTAAGGCTGATGGATATCGTTACACTAGTGCTATCCGCGGTGGGAGCTATTTCCTTATTGGTTGCAAGCCTTAGTATCATGACAGTAATGCTAGTGTCCGTCAATGAACGGACCAGAGAAATCGGTATTAAAAAGTCCATCGGCGCCAAGCGCGGGACGATTCTATTGGAATTTTTGCTGGAGGCGGTTTTGATATCCGTTATTGGCTGCGCTATCGGCGTTGTCATTGGGAATGGTATTTCTTACCTGGGCGCGTCTTTATTTGGAATCAGCCTATCGTTCCGATTGGATGTGATGGGGCTGGCTGTTTTATTTTCTCTTTTGACAGGAATTGTTTTTGGCGTTTATCCAGCAGTGAAGGCTTCGGCAATGAAGCCGGTGGACGCGCTGAGGCAAGAATAATGTCTAGGATCATTTATTATTCAATAAAATATGATTCATTTCAACTTATTTTACCAATCCGCACTATTGCTAAATAATATTAATTATGGTAGTATGAAATTATTCATAATAGATAGTAGATATTATTTATAAGGAGTATTAATTGTGCGGACGCTTGAAAACGGTGAAAAAAGTCTTAAAAATCTTAGAGAATCCAACATCGCGCTTATTATCAATCTAATGCGTAAACTTGGGACTTGCTCCCGTGCTGAGCTGTCTAAAGCTTCAGGATTGGTGCAGTCCACTATTACCAGTATCATTGACAGTTTGATTAAATCAGGTGTCGTTATTGAAACGGGGAGCTTAACCGGCGGCCGGGGAAGGCGTTCTATCGCTATCCAGCTCAATGCAGAAAAGCTGATAGTGTTAGGAATCCGTGTGACAAAAAATTTTTATACCTTGTCGTTGATTGATATATTTGGCGAAGTTCAAGAAATAGAAAAGCATCCTATTGCCCAAAGATTGGAAGATCCTAGGGTATTCGAGGATATTCTTCAAACCTCTTCTGAATTTCTGGATAAAGCGGAACACAAACCTGTCGGGGTAGGGCTGGCGCTTCCTGGACCATATTTTATCAATGAGGACAACAGCTTATTTCTGACCGATGAAGGGTGGAAAAAATTTTCCTTTACCAGAAAATTTGAAGATCGGCTACATTTGCCGGTATTTATTGAACAGGATTCTAATGTTGGCGCCATGGGAGAATGGTGGTTCGGAAACAGTGAGATCGAACAGGGGACAAAGGTTTTTATTTCTAGCGGCGACGGCGTAGGAGCC
>OHIK01000595.1_pt1 | contig 18743 bp, 10 predicted proteins | sample 1568241 | NCBI WGS metagenome assembly OHIK01 (sample SAMEA3879567, study PRJEB24766) | human gut metagenome | biome: human-associated habitat; feature: feces | place: USA | collected 1985/1987 | reverse complement strand
AAGATCCGAATGAAGAAAAAGAAGGTGAAGATGAAAACGTGCTTCCTGCTTTCGTGAAAGGGGAAAGTGGTCCGCATATACCGGATTTGAATGAAAAATGGACTCAGCCGCCTAAACCCTATACGGAAGCTACCCTGCTTCGTGCGATGGAAACAGCCGGTAAGCTGGTGGATAACGATGAACTTCGGGATGCATTGAAAGAAAATGGTATCGGCCGTCCTTCTACTCGTGCAGCTATTATCGAAACTCTCTTTAAACGTAACTATATCCGTAAGGAAAAGAAGAATCTGATAGCTACCCCTACCGGAGTGGAATTGATTCAGTTGATTCATGAAGAGTTGCTGAAGTCGGCTGAACTGACGGGTATCTGGGAAAAGAAATTGCGTGAGATAGAAAAGAAAACTTACGATGCTCGTCAATTCCTGGAAGAATTGAAGCAAATGGTGTCTGAGATAGTAAATAGTGTGCTATCTGATAATACGAACCGTCGTATCACCATTCAGGAGGCTACAGTGGTAGAAGAAGAAAAGAAAAAGAAAGAACCGAAAAAACGGGAACGGAAATCTGCTACTCCGAAGGAAAAGAAAGGTAAATCGGAGCCTGCAACAGTCGATGTGTCTTCTACCGGTCAATCTGTTCGGGCGGATGCCTTAAAAGAAACAGATTCTTTGGTAGGGAAACTTTGTCCGGTTTGTGGAAAGGGAGTGATAATCAAGGGTAAAACTGCTTATGGCTGTTCCGAATGGAAAAATGGATGCACTTATCGGAAAGCGTTTGAATAGGGCTTCTGTTTTGTTAATACATAATTTTAACTGAACTATTTTATAAAAAGCTCGTTATTAATACCACTTATCAATTAATAACGAGCCTTATGAATACAATGTTTTTCAACGCGGTATCTTGTTTTTTTGTATGCGCCGGTCTTATCATAGCCCTTATTCTGGCAATTAATGTAATATTTCACAGGCAATCCATGAAAATAATGAATATAGTGTGGGTACTTACCGGATTATGGGGCCATTATTTCGCTTTGTTTGCTTATTATACTTTTGGTGTCCGAAAAGATAATATGGTGGCAACAGTACCTATGGAGAATATGAAAATGGATATGAAGATATCGATGGAGATGGATATGTCTGAAGTACGTCCACAATGGCAGTCTATCACTTTGTCGGCACTTCATTGTGGAGCCGGTTGCACTTTGGCGGATATTATCGGAGAATGGTTTACATACTGGGTACCTTTGCAGATAGGAGGAAGTTTAATAGCAGGTAGCTGGGCACTCGATTTTGTATTGGCATTGATTCTCGGTGTTTTCTTTCAATTTATTGCAATTCGCGAAATGGAAGCTATCTCTTTTCGTGAAGCTGTTTCTCGTGCCTTTAAGGCCGATTTTTTTTCATTATTAGCTTGGCAGGTAGGGATGTATAGCTGGATGGCTGTTGCTACTTTTATACTTTTTAAAGATGAATCTCTGGAAAAAACATCCTGGACATTCTGGTTTATGATGCAGATTGCCATGCTTTTGGGATTCATGGTGTCCTATCCGGTGAATGCATGGTTGATTAAATCGGGTATCAAAAAAGGAATGTAATTTCCGACTTCTGGAAAAACATCAAAAAGATGATTGATTATTGGTGAAATATCTATGCATTTGCAGATACACATCTCCTTAAATATGTTATTGTGAACCGACATCTTCTTTTTGATCGGTTTTCACAGCAGGCATTGCAGACTTTGCATAGCTATCGTGCCGTTATGTTCAGCCCTACGATGTTTTTGTGATTGTAAGGTGAAACATATTATCTTGACTGGTGGAATGGATACGGTCCGTAGCATAGCAAAAGCTATTCCGGCTACTCCGCTTTCGGCAGAAACCGGAGGGAAGAATGTCATTATTCTGACTGCCTCGGGGGATCGTGATCATACTATTATGAATATTGCCACATCAGTTTTTGGTAATGCGGGACAGAAGTGTTCTGCTTGTTCGTTGTTGTTGGTTGAGCGTTCGGTATATGAAGATAAGAACTTCCAAAAGAAACTGATTGATGTGGCTACCAGCATGAAAGTGGGAAGTGTTTGGAATCCGGGTAATGTAGTGGGGCCAATGATAACGAATAAAAAATGAAAAATTACTGCGGGCATTGACATTGGAACCGGGAGAATCATGGTTAGTACCGTACTTGTTCCCTTGAGATACCGATGAAAATATATAAGGCGGCTGCACAGGCTGACAAACATATTGCAGCGGCGCCTCCGGTGAAAAACGGAAGGGTAGAGCTGATACATTATATTAAGGAGCAAAGTATTGCCTTTGAATATCATAGATACGGAAGTATTTAGGAAGTACCCGCCTTTGAATAAAACTAATACTCTATGGTTTTGTTATCTAAATGCAGATAACAAAACCATTTTAATATAAAGAGTATGAGAAGAAAAATAATGATGGCAACATTGATTGTCATAGCTGTAAATTTTATCTGGAGTGGACAACCGGTAAAAGCATGTACGCGTGCAGTATATATTGGTCCGGACAATATGGTAATCACCGGGCGTACAATGGATTGGAAAGAGGATATTCAGTCTAACCTGTATCTTTTCCCTCGCGGTATCAAACGGGCCGGATATAATAAAGGAAATACGGTAGAGTGGATTTCGAAGTACGGTAGCATTGTAGCAACCGGATATGATATCGGTACTTGTGACGGCATGAACGAAAAAGGACTGGTTGCCAGCTTGTTATTCTTGCCGGAATCTATTTATGTCCGTCCTAATGATACTCGTCCTGTTATGGGTATCAGCATTTGGACACAGTATGTGCTGGATAATTTTGCTACGGTAAGTGAGGCTGTAGCAGAGTTGAAGAAACAGACTTTCCGTATTGATGCTCCGGATATGCCTAATGGTTCGGCATCTACATTGCACATGGCTATCACTGATGAAACGGGTAATTCCGCTGTTTTGGAATATATCGATGGAAATCTGATTATTCATGAAGGTAAGGAGTATCAGGTGATGACTAATTCACCCCGTTATGATCTACAGTTGGCTGTGAATGATTATTGGAAGGAAGTAGGTGGTTTAAATATGCTGCCGGGCACTAATCGTTCAAGTGATCGTTTTGTACGCGCTTCTTTCTATATTCATGCTATTCCGCAGACTTCGGATGCAAAAATTGCCGTACCGAGTGTGTTGAGCGTCATGCGTAATGTTTCTGTTCCTTTTGGAATTACGACTCCGGATAAGCCTTACATTTCTTCCACTCGTTGGCGTTCGGTTTCCGATCAAAAAAATCGGGTATACTATTTTGAGTCTACTTTAACTCCTAACCTTTTCTGGATAGATTTACATAAAGTCGATTTTAGTCCGAATGCAAGTATTAAGAAATTGTCTTTGACTCACGGAGAGGTTTATGCAGGAGATGTAGTGAAAGATTTCAAAGATAGTAGATCGTTTACATTTATGTTTGAATTACCCCAATAAAAATGTCTACCGAGGCAGATACAGATTAATACAGAATTCAACTAAAAAATTCTGTATTAATCTGTGTTATCCGCAGTGGATATATTATTTCTTTCCATATATCAGATGGAATTCTACTACAGCTTCAATTCCTTTTCTGAATATATCCAAAGAGAAGTTTTCGTTAGGAGAATGGATAGCATCCGATTCTAGGCCAAATCCCATTAATACAGTTTTTATACCTAACACCTGTTCGAAAGTTGATATAATAGGTATACTTCCTCCGCGGCGTACTGCCAATGGCTTTTTCCCGAAAGCAATTTCAAATCCTTTTTCCGCTGCCTGATAAGCAGGCAGTGATATGGGACATACATATCCCTGGCCTCCATGCATGGCAGTCACTTTTACTTCTACCGTAGCAGGAGCGATCAGCCGGATGTAGTCAGCAAAAAGTTTTGAGATCACATGATGATCTTGATGGGGAACCAGGCGGCATGATACTTTGGCATAGGCTTTGGAAGGGAGTACAGTTTTAGAACCTTCCCCGGTGTAACCTCCCCAAATACCACAAATGTCGAATGAAGGCCTGCAACTGTTTCTTTCGAGAGTGCTGTATCCTTTCTCACCGAAAAGTTCTTTTACTCCGATGGCTTCCTTATATTTTTCTTCATTAAAAGGGATGTGGGCAATCATTTCTCGTTCTGCTTGTGGAACTTCTTCTACAGCATCATAGAATCCGGGTATTGTGATACGTCCGTCAGTATCAATTACCTTACTTAACATACCACAAAGTACGTTGATCGGATTGGCTACCGCTCCACCAAAGTGTCCCGAATGGAGGTCACGGTTAGGACCTGTTATTTCGATTTCCCAGTAAGCCAGACCACGCAGTCCGGTGGTTAGTGAAGGAAGGTCGGCCCCCAACATACTGGTATCTGATACCAAGATAACATCGGCTTTTAGTAATTCTTTATGCTCTTCACAGAAAGCTTCCAGGCTTGGTGAACCAATCTCTTCTTCTCCCTCAAAGATAAACTTTACGTTATTCTCCAGCAGGTTATATTTTACGAGATATTCAAATGCTTTCACCTGGATAAATGCTTGTCCCTTATCATCGTCGGCTCCGCGTGCCCAAATATGTCCGTCACGTATTTCCGGTTCGAACGGTTGGCTCTTCCACAGGTCGAGGGGCTCGGCAGGCATCACGTCATAATGAGCGTATATCAACACTGTTTTAGCATTCGGATCCACTATCTTTTGCCCAAATACAATCGGATTACCTTTCGAAGGCATAACGATGGCTTCGTCTGCTCCGGCCTTGAGTAGCAATTGTGTCCAGCGTTGTGCGCATGCCAGCATATCATCATGGTGTTCCGGCAATGCACTGATACTGGGAATACGGATGAGGCTGAACAAGTCTTCCATCATCGTCGATTCATTCTCTGCGATGTATTTCTGAATTTCGTTCACGTTCAATAGTTGTTAAAGTTGTGTCATTCTATCTAATAAATAATAGTCGAGTATGGTCATTGCTGCCATAGCTTCCACAATAGGCACTGCACGTGGCAATACACACGGGTCATGGCGTCCCCGGGCCTTTAGTGTTGTATCAATACCGTCTATGTTTACAGTTTCCTGCTCCATCAAAACAGTAGCCACCGGTTTAAACGCTACCCTGAAAAAGATGTCCTGTCCGTTGCTGATGCCTCCCTGTATACCTCCGGAGTGGTTGGTACGTGTTTCAATCCGGCCATTATTGTTGTAGAATACGTCATTTTGTTCCGATCCCTTTTGTTTGAGCCCCTTGAATCCGTCTCCATATTCAAAAGCCTTTGCGGCATTGATGCTTAGCATAGCATTGCCCAATGCAGCATGGAGCTTGCCGTATACGGGTTGCCCAAGTCCGATAGGACAACCTTTGATGACACAAGTCAGTACACCGCCAATGGTATCTCCTTCTCCTTTGATTTTGTAAATCAGGTCTTGCATTTCTTTTGCTTTCTCCGGATCGGGACAGCGCACCGGGTTGGTTTCGATCAAGTCCAGATCGTAATCCGTGTAATTGCCTTCCAGTTTTATAGGACCTACCTGTGAAGTATATGCCGTGATGTGAATACCCAATTGGCGTAATGCTAATTTGGCCAATGCACCGCCTACTACCCTTGAAATGGTTTCACGTGCCGAAGAACGACCACCGCCACGGTGATCGCGGATTCCATACTTTACGGTGTATGTGTAGTCGGCGTGTGACGGACGGTATACTTTCTCCAGGTTATTGTAGTCATTAGAATGTTGGTTTTCGTTCCATACGATAAACCCGATAGGGCATCCGGTAGACTTTCCTTCGAAAATGCCTGAAAGGAATTCTACTTTATCAGCTTCTTTTCGGGAGGTAGTAATTACCGATTGTCCCGGACGACGGCGGTTTAGTTCTTGCTGAACAAACTCCTCATCGATGACGATACCTGCTGGAAATCCATCGATCACTCCTCCGATTCCTTTACCATGGGATTCGCCAAAGCTGGTTAGTCTGAAAATATTGCCAAATGAATTGAACATATTGAATAAGGCTTTAAAATTTAGTATATGCAAATATAACAATAAAATTCAGGAAAGAGTTGTTCTCTCGAGTTTTCCTTTATCCGTGGAAGATGAATCTTATTGTAATTGGCATCAAACATAGTCCGCTCTCTAATTATTCCGATAGAGGAAATTAGCAACTATAAAGGAACTTTATAATTAAAAAGAGAGCTGCATTAACTACATTTGATGATTTTTTATTTATTTTGCGCAACTGATATTGTTAGAAGCCGTGCAATATGTATAATGATGAACTTATTGAAAGTAGTAAGATAAAATGGCAGTCGTTTCTGAAAGGAGATGACGATGCCTATGCATGGCTATATTCCCGGTATGTTCAGCAACTCTATCAGTACGGATGCCGTTTTACGACGGATACAGAGATGGTGAAAGATTGTGTTCAAGATGTTTTTGTGAATGTTTATAGGCAGAAGGATAGGTACTCTTCTCCTCCGGATAATGTTAAAATCTACTTAATGTCTTCATTAAGAAATTCTATTTTTAATGTTTTCAATAAAGGGAATTTGCATGACACTTATATCTCCAATATCAATTATGAATTCGATTTGTCGGTTGAAGAAAAACTGATTGAGACAGAAGATGAAACCTCTCAGAAGCATACTGTTGCTCATTTGCTAAATACACTCTCTCCCAGACAGCGAGAGATTATTTACTATCGTTTTTTTGAAGGATTAGATTACAGTGCCATTTGTGAATTGATGGGGCTTAATTATCAGTCAGCCTATAATTTACTTCAGCGTTCTCTCTCCAGATTACGTGAAATGTATGGTATATTACCATTCTTTTTTCTATTTTAATATTCTGTTTATCAGTAGATAATAAAAAAGTAATAAAAAAAATCCATTTACACTGAGTAGATTTCGAAACTCTGTTTGTCTTTTTATGAAAAGAAGAAAATGGAGAAAAATCACTATATACATTATACTGCTGCCGATTTGTTGAATGACGGGACTTTCCTGGATTCGATGCAACACCCTACGGAGCAAAGTGAAAAGTTCTGGTCACAACTGGAAAAGGAAAATGAAACTTTTGCCGGAGAATTACGTATGGCCCGAAGCTTTTTAATGGCTGTGGCGGAAAGCCCTCAAAAACGGATGACAGACGATGAAGTGGGGACACTTTGGGAGCGAATTAGCCGGCAGGTAGCGATGGAGAAAAGAGTGAAAAGAAAAAAACAGTTGCTTTTCTTACGTGTGGCCGGGATTGCTGCTTGCATATCAGTGTTGGCATTGAGCAGTTACTTTGTTTTTTCACTTATTTCATTTTATGAAGAAAGTTCTTGTTACAGTTTGGCCGGTATTTCCGAGCCGGATAGCAGTAATGACATACAGCTGATTTTATCGGAAGGACGTAAGTTGGTTATGGATGGGAAAGAAAGCAGGTTGCACTACAAGGAAGGTGGTAAGATAGCTATTAGTTCCGGAAAGACCCAATTGGACGAAGAAAATGAAACCGGTTACAATCAATTAATTGTTCCTTCGGGGAAACGTTCTTTCATAACTTTCTCCGATGGTACCCGAGTAGCCGTAAATGCCAATACCCGTATAGTATACCCGTCAGAGTTTTCGGGACATAAGCGGGAAATTTATGTGAATGGAGAAGTCTATCTTCAAGTATCTCCTGATAAAAAGCATCCTTTCGTTGTGAAAACCAATCGCATGGAAGTAGAAGTGTTGGGTACGGAATTTAATGTAAGTGCTTACGATTTTACAAAAAATCAATCGGTGGTTCTAGTATCAGGTAAAGTAGAAGTGGATACATATAAATATCCTAAAAAAGTTCTGAAGCCCAATGATATGTTGACTTATGACGGACAAGACGACGGGCTACGGGTAAATACAGTAGATGTGTCTGAATATATAAGTTGGGTGGATGGTTATTATTGTTTCAACCATGAGAAGATTGAAATCATAACCGAAAAGCTATCTCGATATTATGGAAAGCGTGTCATACCTGATTCCGGATTGATAGGATTGACTTGTAGTGGTAAGCTCGATTTACGAGACGATTTACGGGATGTTCTGGAAGTATTAAGTAAAACTATACCTGCACAAATAGAGACCAGAGATAATTATTTTTTATTAACCAAGTGATTTTTAATACTATGAAACAAGGACCTTAAATTTTAAAAGAAAGGGTTGGATAATACCCTCATATCATCCAACCCCTGATTAGATTAAACTACGTAAAAACAAATTTGTTAATCAAATCGTACAAATGTATGAATAATCATGGAATTTTTAGTCCCGATAGGACTAAAGTAAGAACTTTATTATCAATAAAAAGTATTTTTTTGTTTTTGTTATTCACTTTTGCATTCGAAATGGCTTATGCTTCAAGTGTTTACTCTCAAACCAAAGTCTTTACTATGCAATCTGCCGAGAAAACCGTATTACAGGTTTTTAAAGAAATAGAGAAGAATAGTGAGTTTATAATCTTTTATAGAGACGGTGTTATTGACTTAAACCGGAAGGTTAGTGTAAATGTGGTTAACCAGTCTGTTGATAAAATACTGGAGCAGTTACTGGCACATACCGATAATGGTTTCACCATTAAAGACCGTCAAATAATCATTTATAAAAAAGAGACTTCTGCGACACCTTCGGTTTCACAGCAAAAAAACAAAATTAAAGTAACCGGGGTTGTTACTGATGCAAAAGGTGAGTCTATCATCGGTGCTAACGTTGTCGTAAAAGGGAATCCTACCATAGGTGCCATTACCAATATGGAAGGACGTTATGAAGTGATGCTTCCCTCGGACGATGTCATTTTATTGGTTTCATATTTGGGATATAATACCGAAGAAATCAAAGTAAAGGGACGTCGTAATATCAACGTTGTTTTGCATGAGGACTCAAAAGCACTCGATGAAGTAGTGATAGTTGGTTACGGTAAGCAGAAGAAGGAAAGTGTGGTGGTCTCCATGAGTTCTATCAAGCCCAAAGATATTGTTGTTCCTTCCCGCAGCCTTAATAATAGTCTTGCCGGTCAGGTAGCAGGTCTGATCGCCGTACAACGTTCTGGAGAACCCGGTTATGACAATGCTGAATTCTGGATTCGTGGAGTCAGTACTTTTGCCGGGGGAACTTCTCCGCTCGTACTTGTCGATGGAGTGCCGAGAAATATGAGCGATATTGAACCGGATGAAATAGAAACATTTTCTGTTCTGAAAGATGCAGCTGCTACTGCTATTTACGGCGCAGAAGGAGCTAACGGTGTAGTATTGGTGACTACTAAACGTGGCCGTGTTGAAAAAGCTAAAATATCTTTTAAGACCGAACACACCATTTCATCACCTACCCGCCTTCCTGAGTTTGTAGGTTCTGCCGATTATCTTAGTTTATATAATGAGGCATTGCGTAATGATGGTGAAGGACCGCAGTTTTCAGATGAACTGATAGCCCATTACCGTAACAACGACGATCCGGATTTGTATCCCAATACCAATTGGATTGACGAACTTCTCCGGAAGAACACCTTTAGTCATCGCTATACACTCAATGTACGCGGCGGTACTGAGAAAGCCAAGTATTTTGTGTCGGGAGCCTATTATAACGAAAGCGGATTATTCAAGAACAGGCCAAATGGGATTTATGATACCAATATTGGTATAGACCGTTTTAACTTGCGTTCGAATATCGATATGGCTGTATCTTCCACCACTACTGTAGGGGTAGATCTCGCTATGCAATACCTTATTAATAATTATCCGGGAACGGGTACTTCCACCATTTTCCGTTCTATGTTAATCACGCCTCCTTATGCTTTCCCCGCAGTGTACAGTGATGGTACCGTAGCCACGTATGCCCAGGAAAGAGATGCGAACATGCGTAACCCTTATAACTTATTAATGAATTCCGGGTATGCCAAAGAATATAGGACAGGTATACAATCGAAAGTAAATGTCAACCAGAAACTTGATTTTATTACTAAAGGTTTGTCTGCAAACTTAAATGTAAGTTATGACTACGATAGTGAGATGATTATTCGTCGCGAGTATAATCCGACACGATACCATGCCACAGGCCGTGATGAATTAGGGCAGCTGATTTTTTCCACAGTAGTATCGGGTAATCCGGATATTCAAGATCCCAAAAACAGTGCGACATCTGCTACCAAGAAAATTTATATCGATGCATCTATCAACTATAAGCGTACATTTGGAAAGCATGATGTGGGAGCAATGTTACTATATATGCAAAAAGAAACGCAACAGCATAATGTTCCCCTTCCATTCCGTAAGCAAGGATTCGTAGGACGTGCTACATATGGCTATGATGGGCGTTACTTTATTGAAGGTAATTTTGGTTATACCGGTTCTGAGGCATTTGCTGAAGGCAATCGTTTTGGCTTTTTTCCGGCAATAGGTGCCGCTTATTACCTTTCCAATGAATCATTTTATCCGGAAGTAATAAAAAAAGTGGTAAATAAACTAAAGCTAAGAGCGTCTGTCGGGCGGACTGGTAACGATAAAACCGGACAGGAACGTTTTTTGTATCGTCCCACTTTTACTACCAATGCCGGCGGATTTACGCAGGGTATCGGTGATACGGGCGGAACTAACGGAATTGGTAACGGAATTGTTGAAGGACGTTTCGCCGCTCCTTATCTGGCTTGGGAAATTGAGGACAAGCAGAATTATGGTTTCGATCTGGGACTGTTTGATAACCGCATCGATATTATCTTCGATTATTTCCGTTCTGAGCGTAGGGATATTTTGTTACAGCGTCGTACTGTTCCACAATTGGGCGGGCTTCGTCAAGACCCGTGGCAGAATTTTGGTAAAGTACGTAATCAGGGTATAGATATGTCGATGAATCTCAATCAACAGATAGGTAAACTGAAACTTAGTGCTCGGGGAACCTTTACTTTTACCCGGAATAAAATTCTTGAATATGATGAACTACCTCAGAAGTATGGATATCAAGCTGTTACCGGTACAAGAGTTAGTGAGAATACTCTTTATATAGCCGACCGCCTTTATACAGAAGACGATTTTATAGTCAGTACCAATGCTAACGGATTGAAAACCTATAAACTCCGTTCGGAACTTCCACGTCCTACTTTAGGAGGACTGATTGGCCCGGGTGATATCAAATATGTCGATGTAAATGGTGATGGCGTGATTGACTCTTATGATCAGGTAAGAGGAGTGGGTAATCCGAGTACTCCTGAAATTATTTATGGATTTGGTCTTAACGCTGAGTACAAAGGCTTCTATGCGAGTATCTTTTTTCAGGGAGCAGGCAATACATCTGTTCTTCTGGGAGGAGCCACTTCCGAAGGATGGTATCCGTTCTCTTGGGGCGTCGACCAGTCCAATTATCGCACGTTTGCTTTAGACCGCTGGACTGAAAACGATCCCAGTCAGGATGTTATTATTCCGCGTTTGCATAAGAACAATGCCAATAATGCCAATAATCGGGTGGCAAGCACTTGGTGGTTGCGTAATGGTTCCTTCTTACGACTGAAAAATATAGAGTTCGGTTATCAGCTTCCTAAGAAATTTATGGATAAGATTGGTTTTGAGGCTGCCCGTATTTATATTATGGGATATAACCTTGCTGTGTGGGATGACATTAAATATTTCGATCCGGAAGCCGGTAATGCCAATGCGGGTTTGAATTATCCTTTGCCCCGTACTTTCACTCTCGGTTTAGACTTTACATTCTAAAAAGACAAAATTGATTAATAAATAGAAAGATGAAAAAGCAAAATTCTATATACACTTTGTTGATAGCGCTATTGTGCTTTGTTAGTTCTTGCGACTATTTGGGAGTTTCTGATCAACTTGCAGGAGGTTTGCAGAATACCGAACAGGTGTTTGATAATGTATCGTATACAAAGAGATGGTATGCCAATGTTTTTGCCGGTATCCCCGATTATTCAGGGATTAACAGCGTGAATGTGGGAGCTTTCAAAAATCCCTGGACGGGTATGTGTTATGAGCTGGTCGTTGGGTATGGAAACTCTTCCAAATACAATAATTCGGATAGAAATGCTGCCAACATGGGTTTTCATCGTTATGGTGACTGTTACAAATACATTCGTCAGGCTAATATTTTTTTGCAGAAAGCACATCCGATAATGACTACGGGAACCCAAGGAGACCAGTTGTTGGAAGACGAGTTGACACAGATGAAAGCCAATGTGCGTTTTATGCGGGCATTTTATCACTATTTGTTGTTTGAACAATACGGTCCGATCATCTTGGTAAAGGACAAAATATACAATGCGACTGAGGATCAGGATGTACCCCGGAATACAGTAGATGAAGTAATAGAGTATATTGATTCCGAGCTCACAGCTGTTGCTTCTGAATTGACTCAGGAGCCTATTTTTGAAGATAAGGACTATCGTGCCTGGCCGACTAAAGGAGTTGCTTTGGCTGTTCGGGCAAAATTGTGGTTGTATGCTGCAAGTCCTCTTTTAAACGGTGGATACCGCGAAGCTCTGTCGGTGACAAATCCGGATGGTACCCGTCTGTTTCCTGATTATGACGCCGGTAAGTGGGAGAAAGCTCTTGCTGCTTGTAAAGACTTTATTGACTATGCTGAGGCCGGAAGATATGAATTATACAAAGAGTATAAAGACGATAACGGTGCTGTCATTGATCCGGATAAGTCTGTGTATAATCTGTTTCAGAAATATACACATGAGATTATCTGGGCTACGGCAAATAATGATTGGGGGGGAATGAATGGTGATGCTTTCGACCGTCGTATTGCTCCCCGTTGCGAAAAAAATGGCTTAGGTTCCACTGGAGTTACTCAGGAACTGGTCGATGCTTTTTATATGAAAGACGGTTTCCCTGTTTCGGCTACAGCCTATTTGCCGCAGTCTACACTTTATCAGGAAGAAGGGTATGGGACTTACAAAGATCAGAATGATAACTTTTCTAAGAAGTATACCAATGTGACTGTCAGCAATCGCTATCTCAATCGTGAACCTCGTTTTTATAATACAGTCTTTTTCAATGGACGTCAATGGCCAGTGAGCTGTAATCAGGTATTATTTTACAATGGTGGTAACTCCGGCGTACAGGAGGGACAGGCTACCCTGACCGGTTATATGCTTTTCAAACGTTTCAATCGTTCGGTCAGTTTAACTAATCCGGGAGTAGCCTCCCAGTTCCGTCCCTCTATTATTTTCCGTTTGGCAGATTTCTATTTGATGTATGCTGAGGCAGCCAATGAAGTCAATCCTAATGACGCGAGAGTTTTGAAATACCTCAATCTGGTGCGTGAGCGTGCAGGATTACCCGATATAGAGACTTTGAATCCGGCTATTCGTGGTAATCAGGAATTGCAACGGGCTGCCATTCAACGTGAACGCCAGATTGAACTGGCCACAGAGGGGCAGCGCTATTTTGATGTGAGAAGATGGATGATTGCTGATAAAAACGGGGAAGGTCGTCAGAATGGCTATGTGCACGGAATGAATGTACGCGGTGAGTCGAATGATAAAGAAGATTTCAATCGCATAGTGGAAGCAAGCCAGATTGTATTTAACCGGAAAATGTATCTGTATCCCATGCCTGATTCCGAAATGAGAAAGACCAAGAATCTGGTACAGAATCCGGGATGGTGATTTTTGAATAAATAAAAAAGATGTACTTATGAATAGATTTAATTACATAGGAATGTTAGCTTACGTCGCACTGTCTAAGAGCAGTTGTGATGATAGTTTTGATGTAAGTTCCAAAGCCGATGGGGTTTTGGCTGTTTCTCAGGAAGGGTTTAATACATTGCAATCTTATAATGTAGGCGAAAAGTATACAGCAGATTTATGGATACAACAGGGGGGCTTGAAGTCAACTGCCAGTGTAGTAAGTTTTTCTGTGGACAAAGCTTTGCTCGATTCAATGAATATTGCCGATGGAACCTCATATGAACTTCTTCCTGCTGACTGTTATCAATTAACAAAAAGTTCTGTCGATATTCCCGCAAACGAAAGGCTGTTGAAAGGTGAGCTCACTTACGACCCGGCTAAGATACAAGAGCTCTCCGGATATGATCATTTGAAATATGTGTTGCCTTTACGTGCTACATCCAGTGGAATGCCTTTTGTTTCAGGACGTTCTGTTGTGTTGTTGGGTTTTAAAGTTTCAGAGCCGATTGTAACTATTATGAATGCCGGAGTAGAAGAGATCAACCTGGCAGAAGTAAAGGAGTTACCTGTACAGATCGGGGTCCCATTCACCAATAAATGGGAAATCAGCTGTCGCTTGGAAAGCCGCCAGTCGGTGATTGATGCCTATAATACGGCTCACGGTACTTATTTCAGCATGCTTCCGTCCGATGCCTATGTGGCTCCCGAAACTCCGATTCTTCATAGTGGAGTAAATCAGGTTACAGCAACTTATAAACTGAAAGACGATGTCCTGCCGGGAAATTATATGTTACCCGTGCAAATAGCAGAGATAACTTCTGATGCTACTATACGGGCTGATAAGGATGTTTATGCAGCTTATAGCATTATTAAAGAAGGGGATAAACTTTCTAAAACAGATTGGAAAATTGTATCGTTCACTACCGAGGAGGCTTCGGGTGAAGGCAGCAATAATGGACATGCCAAACATTTAATTGACGGAAATGTCGAGACTTTCTGGCATTCGCGTTGGCAGGGAGGATCTGATCCTTTACCTTATGAAATAATTATCGATATGAATCATCGGGTCAAAATAGCTCAGATAGAGTTATTGCCACGTGGGCGAGGAAGTAATAATCCGATAAAGGTGGTACGTTTTGAAGCCAGTGAAGACGGGACGAATTGGGAATCGATCGGTCAGTTTGGTTTTACGAATCAGGATGCCGCACTAAAATATTATGTAAAATCATCCACGGCACGCTATATCAAATTGGTCATTCCGGATGGGGTGGGTAATGGTACAGTAGCTGCGATTCGTGAATTGGATGTAAGGGGTACAGTCGTCAACTGATATAAATAAATTAATAATGCGAGTTAATAGTTGTAAATTCAATTATTAACTCGCATTTATATTTTAGTGTAATGTCATCAGATTGTTTTCATGCTACCAAAGATATACCGTATACAACTTTTGACTTAGTAATTATTTTACAATGATCTTCTATAAAAATGTTATTAATATGCACTTCTGTTGGGAAATAAATAAATTCAAAAGTACTTGAGAAAAGTTCCTGTAGAACTTGGAAAGTTTTATGCATTATACATACAGATGCTACCTTTTAGATTGTGAAGTTAACAGTTTTAAAAGTTCGTAATAAATGGTTCTTTTTCATAGAAAATATCCAGGGGTGGAAAATAGGTATATTTCTTTAGGATTCTGAACTACACTTTACAATTTCTCCTTTTCGTTTATATCGTTTACCTGTTTATTTCATAGGTTTTTTCTTTTCTTAAGTTCTACAGGAACTCTGATAAAATCAGCCGTTTTGTGCAAATTAATATCAGCATGGTTCAGTATAGATGAAGTATAAACCATATTTATTACGCCTATGAAAACATAAGAAAGACCCGATCCCAGACAGAACTATGCATCGATAGATGGATAGTATCTCTTTTCTTGAAAATTAATTTTAAAACCTACACAACAAAAAAGATTTAAGCTTATGAGAAAACCTTTTATGCTAATATCAGTTTTACCGATAACTGTTCATATTAGTCATGATACCGATACTGCCAGTAATCGTATCGGTGGGATACCAGAAAAATATGCGTTTAAGAATAAAGTATTAAGATCAATTTGCTTTGTTCTGTTTTTATTATCTATCGGACTCAATTCAGCCTTTGCCCAAGTCCGTAATGCCGCCGGACTTGTGGTGGATGAGAATGGCCAGCCCTTGATTGGAGTACAAATTAAATTGGAAGGAACTACTACAGGAGTTATTACCGATGTAGATGGCAATTTCTCGATAAATGCCAAAAAAGGGGACATACTTCTTTTTTCGTATGTGGGCTACGAGCCACAGCGGATAACCTATAAAGGTGAAAAGATTTTGGCTATAAAAATGCTTCCAAACACCGAATTGTTGGATGAAGTAGTGGTAATTGGTTACGGCAAACAGAAAAAAAATAGTGTAGTAAGTTCTATTAATGCCATCGGGCCTAAAGAACTGGCAGTATCATCTAACAGAAATTTGACCAATTCCTTGGCCGGACAGGTGCCGGGCCTGATTGCCGTTCAACGTTCGGGTGAGCCGGGATATGATAACTCTGAGTTTTGGATTAGAGGTGTAAGTTCTTTTAAGGGAGGTACGAATCCGTTGGTTTTAGTTGACGGTGTGCCTCGTAATATGCAAGATATCGAACCCGACGAGATTGAATCGTTTACTTTGCTGAAAGATGCTGCTGCGACGGCTGTATATGGGGCAGAGGGTGCCAACGGAGTTATTTTGATCACTTCTAAGCGTGGAAATTCACAGAAGCCCAAAATATCTCTTCGTGCCGAGTCCACTTTGCTTACTCCGACTCGTCTACCTAAATTCATGAATTCGGTGGAGACACTCGATCTGTATAATGAAGCTTTAAATAATGAAGGAACAGCCAGTATACGCACAGCGGAAGAAATTGCCATGTATGGTCCGGGAGCCGATCGTGATCTTTATCCCGATACCGACTGGTTGAAGGAGATGTTGAGAGAGCATACTTACAATATGCGTTATACTCTTAATGTAAGGGGAGGTTCCGAACGTGCGCGTTATTTTGTTTCCGGAGCGTTTTATCAGGAGAACGGTATCTTTAAAGAAGGTAAGAAAAACGAGTATGACAATAATATCGGGCTAAAACGTTATAATTTACGTAGTAATATTGATTTTGATGCAACGAAAACGACTTTAGTAAAAGTAGATATAAGTGGGCAATATTTGCAGACAAACTATCCGGGGACAAGTACAAATACTATTTTTAATTCGATGTGCCGCACCCCGTCTTACCTGATGCCTGCTGAATACTCAGACGGGACAATTGCCGGACATCCGCGTCCTTCGGGTAATCGGGTGAATCCGTATAACTTGCTTATGAATTCCGGATATGCCAAAGAATGGAGAACATCTATCCAGTCGAAACTGGAAGTAGACCAAAAATTAGACTTTATCACTAAAGGACTGAACTGGAAAGGTCTGATCAGTTTCGATGCAGACATGAAATATATAGCAAAACGTACAAAGACACCTACTCAATATCTGGCGACCGGACGTGATGAAAACGGTGGATTGCAATTTAAGAAAGTAGTGGAAGGCAGCGACGTATTGACCGAGAAACTGGAAAACTCTTCGAATAAAAAGATATATTTTGAGACTTCGTTCAACTATAACCGGACTTTTGCGCAGAAACACGATGTGACTGCTATGGTTCTTTACATGCAAAAAGAGACTCAATATCATAATAATGCTCTACCTTACAGAAAGCAGGGACTTGTGGGACGTGCTACATATGGCTATGACGGGCGTTATTTTATAGAAGGAAACTTCGGTTATACAGGTTCCGAAACCTTTGCCAAAGGATATCGTTTCGGCTTTTTCCCGGCAATGGGATTGGCATGGTATGTCAGTAACGAACCCTTTTATCCGGAGGTATTGAAGAAGGTGGTCAATAAGTTGAAATTTAGATTTTCTATCGGCCGTACGGGAAATGATGATACCGGTGGCGACCGTTTCTTGTATCGTGGTACGATGAAACAGGATAATGGAGGATATGATCTCGGTTTCAGCGATACGGGAGGTATGGGAGGTATTGGTAATGGAATAACCGAAGCCCGGTTTGAAGCTCCTTACCTTTCATGGGAAATTGAGGAAAAGAAGAATTACGGTATTGATCTCGGGTTATTCGACAACCGTATTGATTTGCAAGTTGACTATTTCAATAATAAGCGTAAAAGCATTTTGTTGCAGCGTAATACAGTGTCCAATGTAACCGGCTTCCAGCAGATGCCTTGGCAGAATTTCGGTATTGTGAAGAATCATGGAGTGGATGCCAGTCTGATCCTTAACCAGAAAATAGGGCAGGTCAATCTGAGTGCACGTGGAAACTTTACGTTTGCCCGTAATGAAATTATCGAATACGATCAAGTGCCACAGGTATATCCTTGGTTGGAGAAAAGAGGCACCCGACTCAACTCAAATAAACTATATATTGCCGAGGGGCTTTATACATATGATGACTTTATCATCAATGGTGAGGGGCTCAACCGTACTTATGAATTAAAACCCGGAGTCGTTTCCGGCCTTTCAAGCGGTGTGCGTCCGGGTGATATCAAATACAAAGACCTGAACGGTGATGGTAAGATTGACAGTAATGACCAGAAGGAAGATGTAGGAAATCCTACTGTTCCCGAAGTGGTCTATGGTTTTGGATTTAATGCTGAATGGAAAGGTTTTTATGCAGGTATCTTTTTTCAGGGAGCCGGTAACACTTCGACAGTATTGGGAACCGGAGCTGACGCAACTTTTTTCCCTTTCCAGTGGGGAGTTGAAGAATCTGCTGTGCGTTCGGTGGTAGCCGATCGCTGGACAGAACAGAATCCGAGTCAGAATGTAATGTTTCCCCGTATGCATAGTAACAACTTCCAGAATAATACGGTAGCCAGTACGTGGTGGTTGCGTGACGCAAGTTTCCTGAGACTGAAGAATATCGAATTAGGTTATAATTTTGATAAAAAGTTGCTGAAAAAGTTGAATTTAGAGGCATTACGTTTCTAT
>OHIK01000573.1_pt1 | contig 19161 bp, 11 predicted proteins | sample 1568241 | NCBI WGS metagenome assembly OHIK01 (sample SAMEA3879567, study PRJEB24766) | human gut metagenome | biome: human-associated habitat; feature: feces | place: USA | collected 1985/1987 | reverse complement strand
CCCTGGCCATCGAGTCCAAGGCCGGCTACATGAAGGTCCTCGGCAACCCCTGGTTCGCCACGGTCGTTACCCTGCTTCCTGGCCTCGCCCTCGCCTTTGGTGGCTATGCCAACATCTGGCCGCTCTTTGGTGCTTCTAACCAGCTGCTCGGCGGTATGACCATGATCACCCTCGCCGTGTTCTGTAAGTGCACCGGCCGCAAGGGTTGGATGCTCTACGTGCCCGTCGCCTTCCTGCTCTGCTGCACCTTCACTTCGCTGGTCCAGAGCGCCATGGGCTGCATGACCGCCGTCCAGGCCTACGGTTTCTTCGGCACCATCCCGGCTACCGCCACCACGGCTGCCGTTTCCGTCGCCGCTACCAAGGGCCTGCAGCTCGTCTTCGCCGTCCTGCTGATGGTCCTGGGCCTCATCGTTGCCGTCAACTGCCTCAAGGAGTTCTTCGGCAAGGAGGCCGGTTCCATGCCCGACGAGGAGCCCGAGTGGTCCGAGATGGGCAAAGTCGAGTATGGCCGCGCCGCTGCCGCCGAGGCTCCCGCCGACGCCGAGGCTGCCAAGGCGTAATCGACCTGACGAGTTGAACGTCACATCTATACAACTCGATAAGACCGGGTCCGCGGCTGCGCGGGCTCGGTCTTTTTTCATGCAAAAGCGGGCGATGCCCGAGTGTTCTAGCAGATGTTTTGCGTGGATAAGGGCGCGCGTTGTACCATATAGACGTATATGTGTACATATGAAAGGGGCCCCGTGGCCAAGACGGTATATTCCGATAACCAAAATAATGTCGATGCCCTGGCTGAGCGTCTGAGCAGCCAGACGTCGCTTTCTGCCGAGCGCGCCAAGCTAGTTGCCTACGACCTGCTCTGCCGCAAGGCACTCAAGATCAAGTCGAGCGCGCTGGCGCAGATTTTCCGCTCCGTCGATAAGGAATGCGACACCAAGGCGATGCGCGACGAACTCATCGCGGCAAAGATCGTTACCAAGATCGAGGGCAGCGGCATTAACGGACGTCCGGCGTTCTATACCATTCATGCCGAGATAAGTGATGCTCAGGAGCAGCTTGCCGAGGCTGTCGAAGAGGCCGTCGAGGACGCTGTCGAGGCGCCCGCTTCGGTGGAAACGGCCCCGCGCGAGCATGTCGATACCGACGAGCTGCTCGATGAGAACGTCGTTCGCGCCTTTACGGCCAAGGCCGGCCGCGGCGGTTTTGGTGGGGGCGGAAAGCGCGATGCTCAGCGCCGTGCCCAGCAGGAGCGCTTCCGTCGTGCCGTGGCTCAAAAGGATGAACTCGATACCGAGACTGTTGTGACCGAGGTTGCCGCTGAGTCGCAAAAGCCCGTGGAGGAGCAAAAGCCCGTGGAGGCCCAAGAGCCCAAGCGTCGTCGCGGTGCTCACTTTAAGGCTGTGCAGCAGGATGTCGCGCATGAGGCTGAAGAGCCTTCCGAGGTTGCAGGCGATGCTGAGGAGTCTGCCAAGAGGGTTTCGGGTTCGTGTCGTCCCGGCCGCGGTTTTGCGGGGCGCGCGTATCCCATAAAGCGTCAGGAGAAGGGCGAGCCGGCTTCGACCGCTCAGGCCGATAAGGCCGAACAAACTGAGAAAACCGTTGAGCCGGTGGCTTGCGAGCAGCAACCTTCCGAGTCGCAGTCTGCGGCTGACACCGAGGTCAAAGCTCAACAGTCCGCTGATAAGCAGACAGGGGAGAGCGCCTCAAGCAAGCCCCGCCGCCGTCGTCACCGCGGCGGTCGTGGCTCAAATGCCGAGGCCGCGGCCGAGAAGGCAGCGATGCAAAGCAAGGATGCGAAGGCTGAGGCCCTGGTGGAGCAGCCCAAGCGCCAGCCGGCGAAGGGGGACAAGCCCGAGCGCTCGCAAAAGGGTCCGTCCGCGCCAAAGCAAGAGCGCAAAGCTCAGGCAGATTCCAAGCGCAAATCCCAGGCGCAGCCCAAACCGACTGCAAACGATGCGGCCGCCCAGCAGCCTGAGCCGCCCGCTCATGGCGAGGTTTCGGCGTTTGCTCTGGCCCGTGTCCTGGGCAGGCAGCTGCTCAAGGTCGTTCCCACGCCTACGGCGCTCTCCAAGATTAAGGAGCAGCAGACTCAAATCGTTAAGGTCGAGGGCAAGGACGGCAATAAGGCTCCGCAGCGCACTCAGCACAACGAGATGTCCAACCGCAAGATTGCCGAGGAGATTGCGATCATCCAGGCTTGGATAGAGCAGAATCGCGGCGCCGACACGCCGGTCGCTTCGCGTCGCCAGCGCGCCTACCAGATTTTTAACGATGAGAAGGCCTTTGACGGCAAGCATGGCGAGCGTCTGATTCGGCGTATGACCGAAAAGGGCATTAGCATGCAGGCAATCAAGGTTGCTCCCAACCGTCCTGTGCACTTTACGGGCTTCTTTACGCTGGGCGCCGACAAGCCGTTCATTATGGTCGAGAACCTGGACACCTATGACGAGATCGTCAAGCTCCTGCGCGGCCGCAAGCACGCTAAGCTTTTTGGCACCAAGGTGGGTGGCGTGATCTTTGGCGGTGGCTGCAAGGCGAGCGTTTCGCACGCACTGGATGATTATCTGGCCGAGATCGGCTATCGCTTTAACTATGTCTACTACGTGGGCGATATCGACCGAGAGGGTGCGCGCATTGTCGAGCAGACCCGTAATGCCAATGTTGTTGAGATTCGCCTGCATGCCGGTATGTATCGCGCCATGCTCGCCGAGCACAAGCGCCGCGTGAAGGCCGGCGGTGAGTGCGAGCCCGCGGCTGCCAACCAGGGTGTACCGCAGAACCTGGCGGCGACGATCAAGGATCTGCCCATGGTCACGCGCGTACAGTTCCGCAACGTGCTGCGTGAGGGCGGACGCATTCCGCAGGAGATTCTGATGACCGCCGACTATCGGGATGGCGACTCGGGAAGCTTCGACCGCATGCTGAACAACTAAATTTCGCCGGCCCCGGGAGAGCGTGGACACCGGCTTAGGTTTCCTGCTCTACAGTCCTGCTCACGACGGAGGCCACATTAAGTGGCCTCCTGTTCGTGCGGAACTCGCGATAAACCTAAGCCGGTGTCCCCGCTCTCCCGGGGCCTGTGGTTACTTGGTTGTTGCATGCGGCTCGCTTTTCGGAACTAGGCTTATATTTTCTAGATGTAAGGCGCTCTTGGTCCTAATGGGCTTGGGGCGCCTGTCTTTTGAAGGTAGATTTTCCCGTGCTGGACGAGAAGTTGTGTTGCCTTGCGGGTTCGAATCCCTCCGCTTGCCCACAAGAAAAACCTCCCGATCGGCTATGCGTTCGAGAGGCTTGTTTCTTTGGCTGGGACGGAGGGATTCGAACCCCCAACAGCCGGCACCAAAAACCGGAGTTCTACCGTTGAACTACGTCCCAATGTGTGGTGTTGCCCAAAAGCAACCCGTTTAGTTTACCTAATCTGCGAGGGCATCGCAAACGCCATCGAGCAGGCGTACGGCGAGTGTCTGCGCATCACTTGCGGTGAAGGTTCCGTTGTAGCGCGTCATGCCCGTGAGCTCAATGCGAATGCGCGCGGGCTTTTGCTGCGCGGCGACATTGGCGGTGCGGATGCGCTGTGCAAGGTTGTGACACTCGGCAAGGGCGATCGTGGCGCGCGGTGCAGCATCTGCGGGCAGCTCATCGCTTGCAATCTCGAGCACCAGATCCACGTCGGTCGGAACCTCGGAATCGCAAAGCATCATGCCGCTGCTGTCGGTCGTCGCCGTGGCGATGTTCCACATGCGCGATGCAACGCTACGCGCGATGGGGTCCTCACCGATGACGGCAATCTGGAAGCGCTCGAGAACGTTGGCGGCGCGGGCAAAGCCGATGCGCGACTCGGCCTCGGTAACCGAGGGCTTGCCCTCCCACACGTGATGCAGGCGGTTGATATAGGCGTAGGTATCCTGGAACGCCATGCCATCGGCAAACAGGCCGACATTTTCTTGGAACTGCTGCAGAGCGGCCTCGGTGTGCGGGCCAAAATAGCCGTCGTCCTCACCGCAGGCAAAGCCCAAAACGTTGAGCGCCCTCTGCAGGGCCTGAACGTCGGCACCATGGAAATTGGGCATACGCAGATAGAGCGTACGATCGCCCAGTTTATACGAGGCGTCGACCAGGGCACTCCAGCAGGGAATGTCAACGGCGTGACCGGCGGCAAGACCGCTGTCGAGCCTAAAGGTGCCAACGGCCTGCTCGGTGGTGGCGCCAAAGCGCTTATCGGCGACCTCGGTGTCATCGATTGTATAGCCGAGCTGCAGAAGGCGGGACTGGACGTCCTCGACGGCTGCTCCCTGCATGCCCGTTGTAATAGGTTCCATGAACGAACCCCTTTCGGCGTACCATTCGTACTATTTGAGCGTGTGTCGGATAGACAACGCAAAGGGATGCATAAACATGCACTCAACAGTGTAGCAAGTTGTACCCAAATACGCTGCTGACAGGTTTTATAACCCCGCTAGTTAAGGCGCTCCACAAAGAAATCTGCCATGGAGAGGAACAGCTCGCGTGCGTGCGGATCGAGCTCAACGTTCTCGATGGCCGCTTTCGCCTTGGCGGTCAGGTCGAGCGCGTAAGTGTGGGCGTAATCGATGGAGCCGGTCTCCTGGAAGATTTCCACGGCGCGTGCAAGTTGCACGGGGTCCTCGGTGCCCGAGGAAAGGATTGCCTCGACCTCGTCGTGATAACGCTCGTCTGACAGGGCGTGCACGGCGACGAGGGTGCGCTTGCCCTCGGTGATATCGGTGCGGAAGTCCTTGTTGGCGGCCTCCTTGGTACCGATCAAGTTGAGCAGATCATCTTGGATCTGGAAGGCAAGGCCCGTGTGCAGGCCAAAGGCGCGCAGCGCCTCGACCTGCTGTTCGCTGCCTCCGCCGATGATGGCTCCGGTGGCAAGCGGCGTGGCTCCGCTGTAGTACGCGGTCTTGTGCGTCGCCATGTCCAGGTAATCGTCGACCGAGATGTCGAAGCGCCCGTCACGGACCCAACCCAGGTCGAGTGCCTGGCCCTCGATGGTGCGGACGATCATCTCGGTGAGCTCGTGGAGTACGCGCAGCTTTACGTTGGGCTCGAGCGCGGGGTCGTCGAGAACCGTCTTGGTGACCATGGTGAGCGCTAAATCGCCGCAGTTGATGGCGAGTCCCGTGCCCTCGGTAAGGTGCATGCAGGGCTTGCCGCGGCGCAGTTGGCCGTTGTCGGCGATGTCGTCGTGGATCAGCGCGCCCGACTGAAAGTGCTCGATAGCTGCCGCCGCGCTGCGGGCGCTCTCAAAGCTGCCACCTACCGCGGTCGCGGCGAGCATGCAGATGAGCGGGCGGTGGCGCTTGCCGGCATTGGCCGTAAATGCCGAGAGCGGGGTATACAGGTAACGCTCGATATCGGCGGAAGTCGCCTGTCCGTCAAAAAACGTGGCCAGATAGTCGTTAATCTGGTCAAAGTGCTGGGCTAAAAAGCTGGTAAACGGACTGGACACGGGTTCTCGCATTCTTTCTTAGGTTGCACTGTTGCATTATGCAGACAACATATTGCCACATTGGGGCGTCGAGCGCGGCGGTTGAAGACGATTGAGTCTTGCGGTCGCAAACGCGGCGAGGGGCTCGGCTAGATAAGCCCAAAGTGTTCGAGCGCGGTGACGACGCCGTCGTGGTCGAAGCTGTCGGTTACGTAGTCGGCCTTTTCCTTGAGGAAGTCCGGCGCGTTGCCCATGGCGATGCCAACATCGACCGCCTCCATGAGGGCGATGTCGTTGCTCGCGTCGCCAATGCCATATACGGTGCCGTGGTCTGGTCCCAGGGCGTCAAGCACAGCCTTGATTCCGGCCCGTTTGGTGCACTCGCGCGGCGAGATTTCTGTGACCTCGAGCTCGAGCTCGTTGAGGCAGAGCAGAGGTCCAAGCTCTTCATCTTGGGCGATGCGGTTGGCAAGTGGTGTGGACATAAGAATTTTATAGGCGTTGTAGTGCTCAAGTTGCGTGACGGCGTCGCCCACGGTGCGTGCGTAGCCGTACGTCTCGGGGGCATCTGCACTCATGCGCACGACGCGATCGATGCCCTCAAAGCGAATGACCTCGCCCGATTGCTCGAGATAGGGGGCGAGGCGCTGTAGCAGACCAGGGTTTATGGCTGCATTTCGCACGATACGCCCCTCGAGTTCGGCGTAACCGCCCGCGAGGCACACGACGCCTGCCCACGGCAGCTCGAGCAGCTTGGGATGGATGCAGCTGAGGGTGCGCCCCGTACAGATAAAGGCTTTGTTGCCGTTGGCGACAAACGTGCGAATTGCCTGTGCAACCGTCTCGTTGGGATAGGGGGAGAGGTCTCGCTCGCCCTCGGGAAGCTCCTGGGCAAGTCTGGGATCTTGCCAGGCGAGCGTACCGTCGATGTCGAAGAAGCAGACATTGCCATGCTTTTTGGTGGCGTCGGCGGCATGAGAAGGCGAGGCGGCGAATGCAAAACCCGGTTCGAGGCCCATGATCTGGTCAAAATGCTCTTTAACGCGGGGAACGGAGATGCCGATGATCACCTGGGCGGTCTTGCCCGTAATGATGAGGCCCTTGGCGCCCGCCGCGACAAACGCCGCGTTATCTGCAACGATGGAAGGGTCTGCGACCTCGACGCGCAGGCGCGTGGCGCAGTTGGTTGCGCCCACAATATTGCCAACGCCACCTAAAAGCTGAATTACCCGCTCAGCGAGGACGTGATCTTGATCGGATCGACTATTGACCTCGTCATTGGGAGATTGCTCTTTGGCAAAGCCGCTTCCCGTTAAATGATCGATTGCCGCGCGATTGGCGACATGATCCTCGCGGCCCGGCGTCTTAAGGTCATAGATCAAGATGAGTGCTCGAAAACTAACAAAAAAGATGAGGCTAAAGGCAAGGCCGATACCGAGCGCCAAAAGGTAGGAGCCGGCATGCGTCCGCATGAGCGGAATAAAGTTGAAGGCTGCCATCTCCATGAGGCCGCCCGAGAAGATGCCGACGATGCCAAAGAGATTCATGGTTGTGGCAAGGCAAGACGATAAGACGGCGTAGAGAAAAAAGAGCCCGGGGTGGGTGAACATAAAGAGAAACTCGAGTGGCTCGGTAACGCCGCAAACCACCGAGGCGATGATGGCGGGAACAAGGATGGCCCTGAGGCCGGCGCGGCGCTCTGGTTTTGCGGTGGAGTAGAACGCGGCTGCGATGGCGGGAAGGCCAAAGAGCTTGACCCAGCCGGTGGCGGTAAAACCGGCCCACGGCGCAAGTTCATTAAGGGGGCGCGTGCTATGGGAGAGGATGGGGAGCAAGCTGCTCCACGTGGCGTAGATGCCGTCGTTAATGACCAGGTTGTCGTAGTAGATCGGCATGTAGAGCAGGTGGTGCAGCCCCATGGGCTCGAGCGCTCGCTCCAAAAGCACAAAGATGCCCACGCCAAAGGGGCCGACGCCCGCAAGTGCGTGGCGCAGTGTTTCGGTCACAGCGTATACGGAGGGCACGATGGCGGCCGAGATAGCGGCAAGGGCAAACACGGCAAAAAAGCTGATGAGGTAGACCAGCGAGGAGCCCGAGAAGGTGCCGAGCCAATCGGGAACCTTGACATCGTAGAAGCGGTCATGGATGGCGACGACGGTTGCCGACACCGCCAGCGGGCCGATAATGCCGGTGTCGAGCGTCTTGATGCCGTCGATGATGGTGATGCCGCTAGCGGAGGTCAAAGACGACGGGTACTTAAGTCCAAGGTTGTCTCCGCTCAGCTTGATGATCTCGCTCAAAAAGAAGCAATAGGCAAAATAGGCCACGAGCGCCTCGAGGCAACAACGTGCCGGTTGCTTTTGGGCAAGGCCGATGGGCAGCGCTACGGCAAAAAGGAGCGGAAGGCGCTTAAAGACCGTCCACGAGCCGCGCTGGATGATGGTCCAAAAAACGTACCAAGGGGTTCCGTATACGGCGAGGTCGCCGACGATATCCGCAGACGTTGCGAGGGCGGAGACGCCGACCATAAGGCCCGATATGGAAAACAACATGGCGGGCGCGAACATTGCCCCGCCAAAGCGTTGGATTTTTTGCAGCATGTTCTGCCTCCCGAATATCGAGGCGCGTTGCGCGTGGTGAAACGTTTAAACAATGGATTCATTGTAGAGGACCAGACGATTGTCGTACCGGCAGTTTTGATCGAAACCGGTTTGGGCGGGACAGAAACCGTCAACGGTTAAATCCTGTCGCTTTGCCGATAATCGGTTTAAACAACTTTAAGAAATGCTATCGTGCCTAACCATACATATTCATTAGAGGTGAAGTCATGCCAAAAGCGATTTACGAAGGAATCTACCGCGAGATCCGTTCGCGCATCATTAACGGGACTTATGCGTTTCAGGAGATGCTGCCAACCGAAGCCGAGCTGACCGCGGAGTTTGGCTGCACGCGCAATACCGTTCGACGCGCCTTGAGCATGCTGGCCGACCAGATGTTTGTGCAGCCTATACACGGCAAGGGCGTGCGCGTTATTTGGCTCAAGGGCGAAACCGACATGCTGGGCGCACTCGAGGAAGTCGAGTCGTTTGGCGAATTTGCAAAGCGCAACAATGCCGTCGCATCGACCGAGGTCAAGTCTTTTGAACATTTGATTTGCACTGAGCAACGCTCTCGTCGCCTGGGCTTTAAGGTGGGCGAGGAGTTGATTCGCGTGGTGCGTGTCCGAAGCCTCAACGGCAATGCGCGCCAAGTGGACCATGGCTATTTTTTGGCGTCGATCGCCAAGGGCCTGACTCCCGAGATCGCGGCAGATTCTATTTACGGCTATCTGGAGCACAAGCGCGGTGTCAAAGTGATGGCGAGCCGTCGTACGGTGAGTGTCGAGCTCGCCAACGATGAGGACTGCAGCTATCTTGACCTCGGCAAATACAACTGCGTTGCCGTCATGGAGAGCCAGTCGTACACCTCGGACGGCATCTTGTTCGAGGTCACGCATGCCCGCACGCATCCCGAGATCTTCCATTACCGCGTCAACTCCAAGCGATAGCCGGCTAGCTCGCAGCCTGACGAGACTCATGCCCTCAAAGCGAAAACGCCCGGTCAAACCGACGATGCATCGGCTTGACCGGGCGTTTTCTCTGCATTTGATAACAAATAATTGTTTATACAAAACTTGTCAAGTATCAAGTTGAAATTACCGTTCACCGAAGTTTTTCTACCGCTCTAGTAATACTTGTTCAAACAAGTAGCCAAATAGCGTATCGTACAAATCAGCAAAAGGGGCAAAGTCCCCGAGCCAATCTCCGAAGGCGGCGGCAAAGGGTGCCGCCACGGTGTGAAAGGGTGGATTGTAATGAAGAACGAAATGAGCAGAAGGCAGTTCCTGGGCTTTGCTGGTTCCGCGGCTGCGGTTCTTGGTCTGGGTCTCGTGGGCTGCGGTGGCTCCGCCGGCTCCGGCTCCTCTGCTTCTGGTGACGCTGCCGAGGTTTACTTCCTCCAATTTAAGCCCGAGGTCGACAAGGAGTGGAAGGAGATCGCCAAGGCGTACAAGGAGGAGAAGGGCGTCGAGGTCAAGATCGTGACCGCCGCCTCCAACACCTACGAGGAGAAGCTCAAGTCCGAGATGTCCAAGAGCTCCGCTCCGACCCTGTTCCAGGTCAACGGCCCCACCGGTCTTAAGAACTGGAAGGATTACTGCGCCGACCTGTCCGATACCAAGCTCCGCGGTGAGCTCATTGACGACTCCCTGGCTCTGCAGTCCGATGGCAAGGATCTGGGTATCGACTGGGTCCAGGAGAGCTACGGCATCATCTACAACAAGCAGCTGCTCGAGAAGGCTGGCTACAAGGCCGAGGACATCAACTCCTTCGACAAGCTGAAGGCTTGCGCTGACGACATCCAGGCCCGCAAGGACGAGCTTGGCGTTGAGGGTGCCTTCACTTCTGCCGGCATGGATGACTCCTCCAGCTGGCGCTACACCACCCACCTCGCCAACCTCCCGCTCTACTACGAGTTCGAGAAGGAGCACAACCAGGAGGACGACGAGATCAAGGGCGAGTATCTCGACAACTTCAAGCAGATTTTCGACCTGTACATCACCGACTCCACCTGCGATCCTTCGCAGCTTGCCTCCAAGACCGGCGACGACGCCACCAACGAGTTCGCAACCGGCAAGGCCGTCTTCTATCAGAACGGCTCTTGGGCATACGCTGACCTCACCAAGGCCGGTATGACCGACGACCAGCTCGGCATGCTGCCGATCTACATCGGCGTCGACGGCGAGGAGAACCAGGGCCTGTGCTCCGGCGGCGAGAACTACTGGTGCGTGAGCTCCCAGGCTTCCGAGGATGCTCAGAAGGCCACCGAGGACTTCATGTACTGGTGCGTCACCGCTGACACCCCGACCAGCATCATCGCCGACAAGATGGGTCTGACCGCTCCGTTCAAGAGCGCCAAGGAGACCACCAACGTCTTCTCGCAGCAGGCCGTTGCCATGGCCAAGGACGGCAAGAAGACCGTCGCTTGGGACTTCGTCTACATCCCCTCTGAGGAGTGGAAGAAGAACCTCAAGCAGGCTCTGATCGCCTACGCTGCCGACAACACCAAGTGGGACGGCGTCAAGAACGCCTTCGTCGATGGCTGGAAGACCGAGAAGGCTGCTTCCGAGTAAGCAGTTGCTGCCCAAGCTATCTGATTAGCGACAGGGGGCGGGCAGACGTAGGTTTGCCCGCCCCCTGCATATTGAAAGGACCCTTCTATGGGCAAAGCACTCAAGCGCTGGTGGCCGCTCTTTATGCTGCCCACGTGCCTGGCGTTTATGATCGGGTTCGTGATCCCTTTTATCCAGGGCTTCTATCTCTCGTTCTGCCAGTTTATTACCATTAACAACGCGCACTTTGTCGGTATCGCGAACTACGTGCGCGCGCTGTCCGATCCGCAGTTTGCCACGTCGTTCTTCTTTACCGTGGCGTTTGCCTTCCTGTCGACGGTGCTCATCAACGTGATCGCCCTGGCAATTGCGCAGGCGCTCACCCGCAAGGCGCTCAAAGGCACCAACATCTTCCGTACGATTTTCTTTATGCCTAACCTGATCGGCGGCATCGTGCTGGGCTACATCTGGCAGATTCTGATCAACTGCCTGCTCTCCAACGTGGGTGCCCAGCTCATTGCCCTTAACTCCGCTGCCGGCTTCTGGGGCCTTATCATCCTGACCCTGTGGCAGCAGGTCGGCTACATGATGATCATCTACATCGCTGGTCTGCAGTCCATTCCGTCCGACTACATCGAGGCCGCCAAGGTCGACGGTGCCACGGCATGGCAGACGTTTTGGAAGGTTAAGATCCCTAACCTGATGCCGACCATCACCATTTGCCTGTTCCTGTCCATCACCAACGGCTTTAAGCTGTTCGACCAGAACCTCGCCCTTACCGGCGGCGCCCCCGCGCACTCCACCGAGATGCTCGCCCTGAACATCTACAACACGTTCTATTCGCGTGCCGGTATCGCATGGCAGGGTATCGGTCAGGCCAAGGCGGTTATCTTCTGCATCCTGGTCGTAGCCATCTCCATGATTCAGCTTAAGGCCACGAGGTCCAAGGAGGTGCAGCAGTAATGAAACGCGATAAGGTTATCAACCGCGCGCTCTCGATTTTCTTTACGATCCTGTCGCTCGCGTGGATCTACCCCGTGTTTATGATTGCGCTCAATTCCTTTAAGAAAGCGACCGCAATCAGCACCACCACGGCATTCGATCTGCTCACGCCCGAGACGTTCAACGGCCTTGCAAACTACGTGCACGCCCTTAACGAGCAGGGCTTTGCCTCGGCATTTATGTACTCGCTCATCATCACGGTCACGTCGGTCGTGCTGATCTTGGTGTGCTGCTCCATGTGCGCTTGGTACGTGGTTCGCGTCAACAGCAAGATCTCGAACTTCTTCTATTACCTGTTCGTGTTCTCGATGGTCGTACCGTTCCAGATGCTCATGTTCACGCTGTCCAATTTGGCGGACCGCATTGGCTTTAACACGCCGTTCAACATCTGCTTTATCTATCTGGGCTTTGGCGCGGGCCTGGCGGTCTTTATGTTCGCCGGCTTTGTAAAGAACATCCCGCTCGAGATCGAGGAGGCGGCCATGATCGACGGCTGCAACCCGGTCCAGGTGTTCTTTAAGATCGTCCTTCCCATCATGAAGCCCACCTATCTTTCGGTCGGCATTCTCGAGACCATGTGGGTCTGGAACGACTATCTGCTGCCCTACCTCACCCTCGACTCCACCAAGTACAAGACCATTCCTATCTTGATCCAGTACTTCCGCGGCGGCTATGGCCACGTCGAGCTCGGCCCCATGATGGCCTGCATCATGATGGTCGTTATCCCCATCGTCATCATGTACATCCTCTGCCAGAAGTACATCATCGACGGCGTGGTGGCAGGTGCCGTCAAGGGCTGATGCCGTAACTGTTTTGCAAGTTTCTGCGGCGCCCCTCAGCGCGGCGCCGCACATCGAAAGGTAAAGACATGGCCGAGATCGTTCTCAAACATGTTCAGAAGGTGTATCCCAACACCGAGTCCAAAAAGAAGGGCTTCTTTGGCAAAAAGAAGAAGACCGAGGAGAAGAAGCATAACCTTAAGGTTACCGAGGATGGCGTGCTCGCTGTAGAGGACTTCAACCTCACCGTTCACGACCAGGAGTTCGTCGTCCTCGTTGGCCCGTCTGGCTGCGGTAAGTCCACGACGATGCGCATGGTTGCCGGCCTGGAGGACATTACCTCGGGCGACGTGCTCATCGACGGCAAGCGCGTCAACGACGTGGCGCCCAAGGACCGCGACATCGCCATGGTGTTCCAGAGCTACGCTCTGTACCCCAACATGACGGTGTACGAGAACATGGCGTTTACGCTTGAGCTCAAGAAGGTCCCCAAGGACGAGATCGACCGTAAGGTTCGCTCCGCTGCCGAGATCTTGGGTATCACCGAGTACCTCGACCGTAAGCCCAAGGCGCTTTCGGGCGGCCAGCGTCAGCGTGTCGCTATCGGCCGCGCCATCGTGCGTGATCCTAAGGTCTTCCTGATGGACGAGCCGCTGTCCAACCTGGACGCCAAGCTGCGTAACCAGATGCGTGCCGAGCTCATCAAGCTGCGCCACGAGATCAAGGGCACGTTCATCTACGTCACCCACGACCAGACCGAGGCCATGACCCTCGGCGATCGCATTGTGGTCATGAAGGACGGCGTCGTCCAGCAGATCGCCACCCCGCAGGAGGTCTTCAACCATCCCGCGAACATCTTCGTTGCCGGCTTTATCGGCGTGCCGCAGATGAACTTCTTCGATGCCCAGCTGGCGCGCTCGGGCAACGGCTTCACCGTCAAGACCGAGGATATGAACGTGGCGCTCGCCCCCGAGACCTGCTCTCAGCTTGCTCTCAACTGGGACGGCGGCGACGTGAAGGAGATTACGGCCGGCGTGCGCCCCGAGCAGATTCTGCTTGCCGACAAGGGCGAGGAGGGTGCGCTCCAGGGTACCGTCGAGGTGACCGAGCTCATGGGTTCGACCGAGCATGTCCACGTGACCGCTCCCGATGGCCAGTTCGTCCTGATCATTCCCGTTGTCGACCTTGAGGCCAAGGGTGCGCTCAAGGCGGGCGACTCCATCTGGTTCAAGTTCGAGAAGAACGCGACCCATCTCTTCGATAAGGTGTCTGGCAAGAACCTTATCTAGGCCCGGTGCATCCAGGCCCTCCCTTTGGGCGACTGCGGTATTGCCATCCTTTTGCCGCGGTCACATATAAGACTCCCCTCCCGTCCACTGGGCGAGAGGGGAGCCTTTCTTTGTGTTGGGACCGTTCGTCTGTCAGTTTGTCTCAATCTGTAACAGGAGGAGGGCCAAATTGGGTCTAGATGTTACAGATTGAGACAGCATCGAGCTGCCTATCCTTTCATCTCGATCTGTAACACGGGAGGCTGATTTCGGCAGCTACCTGTTACAGAACGAGATTGTTTGGTCGAGACAAATCACGGGCCGGCGTATCGGCACAAAAAGCGGAGCCGCGTTGCCGCGACTCCGCTTTCAAGAGGATGGGTAAAGGAAACGAAATTAGCTCAGGTGCCAAATCTCGTCGTTGTACTGGGAGATCGTGCGGTCAGACGAGAAGGTGCCGGCGTTGGCGATGTTGATCAGCGCCTTGCGCATCCAAGCGTCCTGGTCCTCGTAGTCTGCCAGCACGCGCTCCTTGGTCTGGATGTACTCCTCAATGTCGAGCAGGGCCATAAACCAGTCCTTGCCTTTGATGTCGTCGTGCAGACGCTGCAGGCGCTCGGCGTTGCCGGTCGCCATAAAGGCGGGGTTGGTGATGAAGTCCACCAGCAGCTTGATGCCGGGCTTGCGATAGAGCGCGCCGGCGTTATAGCTGCCATTGGCGTAGAGCTGCTCGACCTGCTTGGAAGAGGCACCAAAGGTGTAGATGTTCTCGTCGCCCACGAGCTCGGCAATCTCCACGTTGGCGCCGTCGAGTGTGCACAGGGTCAAAGCGCCGTTGAGCATGAACTTCATGTTAGAGGTGCCGCTCGCCTCCTTGGAGGCCAGGCTGATCTGCTCGGAGATGTCGGCAGCGGGAATCACGCGCTCGGCGGCGGTGACGTTGTAGTTCTCGATCATGACGACCTGCAGGTAGGGGGCCACGTCGGGGTCGTTGGCGATCCACTGGGAAAGCGTCAGGATTAGGTGGATGATATCCTGGGCGATGGTATAGGCAGGTGCCGCCTTGCCGCCAAAGATGATGGTGACGGGGTGCTCGGGCTTGTTACCGTTCTTGATGTCGAGGTACTTCCAGATGATGTAGAGCGCGAGCATCTGCTGGCGCTTGTACTCGTGGATGCGCTTGACCTGGACGTCGATGATGGCGTTGGATGGAATCGTCACGCCCTGCTCGAGCGCCATGAACTGGCGCATGATGGTCTTGGCCTCGGCCTTGGTGGCGGCCAGGCGCTCAAGAACATCCTTGTCGTTAGCGAATTCGGCGAGCTTGCTCAGGTCGCCGGTGCTGCGCCAATCGGTGCCGATCACATCGTCGAGCAGGCTGGCAAGCGCAGGGTTGGCTCCCTGGATCCAACGGCGGAAGGTGATGCCGTTGGTCTTGTTGGAGAACTTCTCGGGATAGATCTCGTAGAACGGGTGAAGCTCGGTGTCCTCCAGAATCTTGGTGTGGAGTGCGGCGACGCCATTAATGGAGAAGCCAAAGTGGATGTCCATGTGGGCCATGTGGACGGTGTCGTGCTCGTCGATGATGGCGACGCGCGGGTCGTCGTGCTCGGCCTTGGCAACCTCGTCGAGCTTGACGATGATGTCGGCGATGGCGGGCGAGACCTTCTGCAGGCTGGCGAGCGGCCACTTCTCGAGCGCCTCGGCAAGGATCGTGTGGTTGGTGTAGGCGACCATGGAGCGCACGATGGTAACGGCCTCGTCAAACTCGATGTCGTGCTCGGTGGTGAGCAGGCGGATGAGCTCGGGAATGACCATGGTGGGGTGCGTGTCGTTGATCTGGACCACGGCGTAGTCGGCCAGATCGTGCAGGTTGCTGCCGCGCTCGACGGCCTCATCGATCAGGAGCTGGGCGGCGTTGCTCACCATGAAGTACTCCTGGTAGATGCGAAGCAGGCGGCCCTGCTCATCGGAATCATCCGGATAGAGGAACAAGGTGAGGTTCTTGGCGATCTTCGTCTTGTCGAAGTCGATGGAGCTGCCGGGGACCAGGCCGTCGTCGACACTTGCCAGGTCGAACAGACGCAGGCGGTTCTTGGTGGGCTGGTCGTAACCGGGCACATCGATGTTGACGAGCTTGGAGGTAACGGCAAAATCGCCAAACTCGACGGTGTAGGAGCGGTCGTCATCGATCAGGATGTCCTGCTCGCTAAGCCACTCATCGGGGACGGCCTTTTGCTGGTTGTCGGTAAAACGCTGACGGAACAGACCGTAATGGTAATTGAGGCCCACACCGTCGCCGGTAAGGCCCAGCGTGGCAATGGAATCCAGGAAGCACGCGGCCAGACGGCCCAGGCCGCCGTTGCCCAGCGACGGTTCGACCTCAAACTCCTCAATCTTGTTGAGGTCGTGGCCGGCAGCGGTGAGCTGGTCTTTAACCTCGGCATAGATGCCAAGGTCGATCATGTTGTTGATCAGCAGTTTTCCAATCAAAAACTCAGCAGAGATGTAGTAGAGCTTTTTCTTGCCATTGTTGAGTGGGCAGGCAGCAGAGCGCTCCTGCACGAGCTTGACCAGCAGTTTGTAAATGCGGCGGTCATCGAGTTGCTCGAGCGAAGTTCCAAAGGACTGCTCGGCAAGATCCGCAAGATTGATACAGGGCATGTTTCCTCCTGTGGCGAGTTGACGACATGTCAGAAATTCAAAACAAGCCCGCGCGAGGGGATTGGAGTGGCCTCGCGCGGGAAAAGCGGTCGCGTCCGCACGGTGGGGTGGGGTCGGGCGCGGTGGCTCCTATTGAGGAAGCTCGATTTCGGCTTCCGATGGGATGCGGAAGTAGGTCTCGGTCCAGCCGGTGAGCTTGTGCTCGAGCTCGCGGGTGATGGCGCCATCGAGCATGCGCCAGGTCCAGTTTCCGCCCAGGGTGGCGGGGGTGTTAATGCGCGCCTCGTTGCCCAGATTGAGCAGGTCCTGCATGGTGTAGATGCAGGTATCGCTCACGCTGGCGGCGATGGTGCGATTGAGTGCATCTGCCATGGGTTCGCCGGTCTGCTGATGGGTGTACAGGGCTGCCTGCTCGCGCTGACGCGGGGTGGCCGTTCCCTCAAACCAACCGCGCGCCGTTTCGTTGTCGTGGGTGCCCACATAGGCGACGGTGTTGGCGATGTAGTTATGCGGCAGGTAGTACGAGTTGGTGCCCTCAAAGGCAAACTGCAGGATCTTCATGCCGGGGAAGCCCGAGTTGTCGCGCATGTCGATGACGCCGGGGGTGAGGAAGCCCAGGTCCTCGGCGATGATGGGCAGCGTGCCGAGCTTTTCCTCGAGTGTCTTGAAGAACTTGAGGCCGGGACCCTGCGTCCATGTACCATATGACGAATCGGGAGAGGAGAACGGCACCTCCCAAAATGCCTCGAAACCGCGGAAGTGGTCCAGACGGATGATGTCGTACATGTCGAGGGCGGCTCGGATGCGGCCTTCCCACCAGGAGAAGCCGTCTGCTTCCATAGCATCCCAGTCATAGATGGGGTTGCCCCAGTACTGGCCGGTGGCCGAGAACTGGTCGGGCGGCGTGCCGGCGACGCTCACGGGATTGCCGGCGGCGTCGATCTTAAAGAGCTCGGGCGTGGCCCACATCTCGACGGAGTCGCGCGAGACGTAGATGGGCAGGTCGCCGATGATCAGGATGTCGTGCTCGTTGGCATAGGCCTTGAGGCGGCCCCACTGGCGATCGAAGAAGTACTGCGTCATCTGGTGGTAGAGCATGCGCTCGGGATGGGCGGCGCAGACCTTGCTGGATGCCTCGCCGCGGCGGCGGAGCTCCTCGGGCCACTCCCAAAAGGCCTTGAGCCCGCACTCCTCTTTCACGGTCATAAACTCGCAGTAGGGAATGAGCCAGCCCTCGTTTGCCTGGATAAAGTCGTCGAAATCGGCCGGTTTATCCGCGGCGAAGCGCTCGGCGGCACGGTCGAGGATTTGGCGGCGGCCAGCAAAGATGGCGCCGTAGTCGACGTTGCTGGGGTCGGAGCCCAGGTACACGCCGTCGATATCGTGCTGCTCCAGATAGCCGGCCTCGATAAGCTCGGCAAAGTCAATGAAGTTAGGGTTGCCCGCGCGGGCCGAGAACGACTGATAGGGCGAATCGCCATAGCTGGTCGTCGTAAGGGGCAGAATCTGCCAGTAATGTTGTTTGCACGAGGCGAGAAAATCGACGAAGTCGTAGGCATTCCAGCCAAAGCCGCCGATTCCGTATGGTCCGGGCAGAGATGAGACGGGCATGAGGACGCCGCTTGCACGCTCCATGAATGCGCTCACCAACCTTCTTGTTGTGGGGTCGGCCTGCCGATGGGTGTGCAGTCCGCCTCCGATGTTCTGATTCGATATGCCTATTGTAAAACATGTTGTTTAAACATGTACAGGCAAGATAAAAAAGTTGGTCGATTTTCGGCGAATGGTTACATGCCATGAAAAAGCCCCGACCTCACATTGTGAGATCGGGGCAAGAGCGGTATGTAGGTTTTTGCTACTCGGCGTCGGCGAAGCCGTTGGGGTTGTGGCTCTGCCAGTTCCAGCTATCGCGGCACATGTCCGCGATGTCGTACTGGGCCTTCCAGCCCATCATGCGCTCGGCCTTGGAGGCATCGCACCAGTTGGCAGCGATGTCGCCGGCGCGGCGCTCGCGGATCACGTAGGGCAGCTCCTTGCCGCAGGCCTTGGAGAAGGCGGCGACGACCTCGAGCACCGAGGTGCCGGTGCCAGTGCCCAGGTTGAAGATCTCAACGCCGGTCTTGCCGTTCATCCAGTTGAGGGCGGCAACGTGGCCCGAGGCCAGGTCGCAAACGTGGATATAGTCGCGCACGCCCGTGCCGTCGGGAGTGGGGTAGTCATTGCCAAAGACCTGAACGGCCTCGAGCTTGCCCACGGCAACCTGCGCGACATAGGGCACCAGGTTGTTGGGGATACCCTTGGGGTCCTCGCCGATCAGGCCCGACGGATGGGCGCCGATGGGATTGAAGTAGCGGAGCAGTACGACGTCCCACTCGGGGTCGGCGGTGTGAACGTCCATAAGGATCTGCTCGATCATCCACTTGGTCCAGCCATAGGGGTTGGTCGCGGGCTTCTTGGGGTCTTCCTCGGTGACAGGCGGGTTGTCCGGATCGCCGTAGACGGTCGAGGAGCTCGAGAAGATGATGGACTTGCAGCCATGGTTGCGCATGACGTCGATGAGCACCAGGGTGTTTTCGATGTTGTTGTGGTAGTACTCGACGGGCTTGCTCACCGACTCGCCGACGGCCTTAAAGCCGGCGAAGTGGATGACGCGGTCGATCTGATGGGTGTCGAAGATCTTGTTCATGGCCTCGCGGTCGAGCACGTTGGCCTCGTAGAAGGTGAGGTTCTTGGCAGCCTCTTCGCCCACGATGGTCTTGACGCGGTCGACGGCGACGGCGCTGGAGTTGGAAAGGTCATCGACGATGACGACCTGGTAGCCGCCCTCGAGCAGCTGAACGACGGTGT
>OHIK01000527.1_pt1 | contig 20351 bp, 14 predicted proteins | sample 1568241 | NCBI WGS metagenome assembly OHIK01 (sample SAMEA3879567, study PRJEB24766) | human gut metagenome | biome: human-associated habitat; feature: feces | place: USA | collected 1985/1987 | reverse complement strand
GTTCGACCAAGCGATCGTGTACAGGAAAAAGAAATTCTTGCACTTGTCTTATAAGGAGAAGGGGAACCGGGGGCAGGTTGTCGTTTGAATTTTTCTTTTTATCTTTGTCACGGATAGTAAATTATTCCGTATCTGATTGATGCACAAATGGCGAATGCTACGATAGAAAGTTGTTGGTAGTGATTTGGCGACTTTAAGATTGCACCAATCTTCTGCATTATGCTTTGTCAAACAACTTTGATACAAAAGTAGCCAAATTCCTTGATTGAGCAAAGAGTTTGGCTACTTTTTTTAATCTATATTAGGAGTGTGTTGCTTAAACGCTTTTATAATTTCATCTTTTTTATCCGTTTTTAGCAATCTTAGTATAAGGTTAGGATATTCCTTGGAAGATAATTTCAATATTGAAGAGATTCGTTCATGTAAGCTTTTACGATTATATATTTTCAACAAACCATCATAATCTTCATTATCTAAAATTTGGTCTATTTCATTTTTTCTATTTTGGTATATTTCTTCAATATTTATAGAAGATTTTACTATGTCAAGTTGAGATTTCATGGCAAGGTATTACACTATAATTCTCATAAATATATGGATACAGTTGATTGTCATAACTCCCTCTTTCTCCTTCAACAAATAAAATAGGTTTCCTATTTCCCAAAACCTCAAACATTAAACTATCAGGAATTTCATCTTCAGGCGGTAGCACACTTAATTCCCATTTATCTTTTCCATTATATGATTTTACCCATATTTTTGTTGCCTCTTTTCTTGATGCTGCAAAATCTAAATCATGTGTGATGTATACAAGGATCTTGTCAGTACAAAACTCCTCAATTTTATCCCATAATTTAAACATTATAGATTTGTGTAAATGAATTTCAGGCTCATCAACAACAATGACAGTGTTTTGAGGAGCAATTAAGCATTGCCCTATTAAGTATATAGCAACGCGTTCTCCATCAGACATGTCTTTTGCATGATATTCTGTATCAGTATTATAAATGGCTTTTATCTTAGCATCTTCCAACGAGATTGTTCTATGAGGAAAAACAGAGTCCCATATTTGTATGATTTTATCTGTAACCATGAATGGGACATCAGCTTTTTCCATGTCTTGTTTTTCTCTTTCTCTACAATCTTTTACATAAGCCGCATTTTCCTTATTTTGTCTCGCAAATATACCAGAAAGAACACTGCCATAATCGTTTACTAATTTAGTAGTATACTCTTTTCCCCAACTCCATTTATATCCTTTATTCTGATCTTCTGCATTGCCATAGTAAATTTTGTTCCAAGCGCTTTCCTCACTCGTAATAGTTATATTTTCAGGAATAGACAATGCCCTTTGAGCAGAGATTCTTAAAACGCATCCATTTATGTTTTGTTTTTCTATCCACGCTCCAAGATGACTTTTTCCACTTCCATTAGCACCAACTATAACAAAATTTTGTTCACTATTAATAGTGGTTTGTTCTTTATCTATAGGAATTACTATACTTTGCATAAATTAAAATATTTTGCTGGCTATATCCTTTACAATACTAATGGTGTCGTCTTTCGCATTGATGACTTTGGCAAATTTCAATAATCCATCTACAAAATCACGAATAGTTAATGTCTTTAAATCACAAATCCTTAATTTGGCATAATGAAGTATTGATATTAAACAACAATAATGTCCTTCCCGTCCTATTTCTTTTAATAATTGAAACACTTCATTTTTATCAAAAGAAACATTCTTTCCATATACGAATAAACTGGTATTAAGGTCTGCTTGCTTGAATTTAGTAATAGCATGAGCAACATCCTGTTTTGAGAAGTCTTTATCTTTTACCTCTATCGAATAAACTAATTTTTTGTTCTTATCATATACATCAATATCACCAATCTCTTTTGATGATGCTCCACTTTGATTAACCTTATGGGGTTCTACTTTAAAATCTTTACCCAAATACATCTGCTCTAATTGAGCAACTATTAAAGGGCAAACTTCTCCTTCTAATGAGTGTTCTGTAATAGTGTAAATATAATCTAAAACCAATTGTGAGAATTCACTAATATCAATCAAAGCATCTCCAACGGAAAATTTCGATACATATTCCTTACTCACTTCTCTCATTGTAGATAATGCAGATTTTAGGTATCTATATGCGTCGGAACTATTCGAAATATTAGATAGGACATCAATTACATCAGACAAGGTTTGCAAATCTTTTCCTCTTCTGACCGCATTTGTTAATGAAAGAGACACAAAACGAGCAGGTTTATTAAGAAACGGCTCATTAGAACTACCAAGACACCCTGGAAGTTTTAATGTTTCAAAAGGGACTAAAACTTTATGACACAGAGAACGAGCATCATATTTCCCATCGTCTCCATCTCCCTTTTGTAAACTCAAAATATTTATTTCATCGTTGGTAGCCTTTGCTAATAAAGCTGTGACCAATATGTAACGATATGTCTTATGAGTTCCTCTTAATATCTCACTAATTTTCCGACCGGTTTTATCATTTGACAATTTTGCTTCAACAAAAGCTCTATCAAGAATCAAAGATGCTGTTTTAAAATCAATTGATGCCATATTTTTAATTGAATAGTCCTGAATATATAATTGGTGAGTGTCCTTTTAATACATCAATAACCATAGAACATACAGCTTTTGCTAAATTACAAGGAACAGCATTACCTATTTGAGTATATTGGGAAGATTGACTACCTAAAAATCTATATTCTAATGGAAATGTTTGAATAATACGAGCTTCATCTATAGTCAATCTCCTTAAGAAATTAGGGACAACCTCCTTTTGAGCAATAGTTATATCATTTTGTAAGCGTTCGTGGTATGCTTCCACCCATGGTCGTGAATTACAATACAAAGCTTGCTCATCTATAATTGGAGTTTTATTACCACCCATTGAAGCAGGCAAAGTTGCACTATACCCATCTAATTTTAAAGGACGCCCAAGGCCATTGAATAACATTCCTGCATAAGCGGATTTACGCAGAACAGGATTGTTGGTCAATGTTATTTTTGCATTACAAGTGCTTATATTATTGCCAGTTCCTGCCTTATCTAATACTTTCAATGATTCGCGAACTGTTTTTGCTTTTCTTTTATAAGGTTGAAGCATTACTTCTAAATTGGGGTTTGCAAAATTGTTCCCCTTAAAGCCTATAACAAATATACGTTCTCTTGCTTGGGGCACGTCATAATCTGATGCATTGAGAATACAGAAATTTACTGAGTATCCCAAAGCTTGTATTTTATTTAGCAATTTACATCTAATAGAAGACCATCTTTCCAATGTTCCTAAAGCTTTTACATTCTCCATTATAAATGCTTTAGGCATAACTGTCTCTAAAACTTTAACATAACTCCAAATAAGCTTACTCCGTTCATCGTCTTCATCCATTTTTCCTGCGATAGAAAAGCCTTGACAAGGAGGACCGCCTATAACTAAATCTATGTTACCTTTATATTGACCAAGTGATGATATATAGGAGTTAATATCCCCTTGATAAATATGTTCTCCGATATTTGTAGAGTAGGAATCACACGCATCTTTCATCATATCATTAGCCCATATGATTTTGGCACCTGCTTGTATGGCACCAATGTCAAGCCCTCCTGCTCCAGAAAAAAGGGATAATGTATTAATTGAATTTTGTATCAACGTTTTTTTTATAGTTCTCATACATCGTAACATGCTAAGTTTGTTACAAAATTACTCGTTTTTTTATTAATTGAGGACAATTATCTCGAGTTTATTTTGCTTTAGCCTAAATCTCCCGACCTTCGGAGGGAGATGTTCGCAGAATGCGGCAAGGGTTTCGGGAGTAACCTAAATGGTTTTGAGTATACAAAACATACCTTGCAGTGTTCAGAAAGACACAAGCCTTTTGAGTAGCCGAGAAAGTTTTGAACAGCTCAAAAGGCATCTTGCTGTGTGCAAAAGCATATTATGCACAAATGCTAAGTTTAGTTTGTTTAATGCTCAACCAATTAGCCAACATTAATGTATATAAGTTTGTTAATCAATCAATCGATATGTTGATTTATCGGCTTATTGATTGAATAATCGGTCTGTTTCTTTGAGGCATTGCATTTGAGATAGAATAATATTCTGAAAGTACTTCTGCTCATAAATCTACTTTTTAATTACAAAATTATTTGTGGCAGAGCCGAATGACGGTAAGCAAAACATAGCGTATTGGCATAAAAGAATCAACTGAGGCAAAACCAAAACGAAGATACGAGAAACTTCGCTATATTTGTGTTTTTTATTTCTTGTAAAATGTTGATTTTTAGTATTCTAATATGATCATTTAAACCTTGAAAAATCCAAACTCAAAGTAATGGAATAGTAACGAAACTCTGTCATTTTTGGGCTTTTCGGTGGCTTTTGATAACACCGCAAGATCTTAGCAAACACTGTTAAATCGCTAACAGACAACATTTTTTTCTCGTTTTGCACTCACTTTCGTTTCTTTGTTGTATCTTTGTTTTCCGAAAGTGTATTATCAATTCAAAATGTAAATAATATCATGAGAAAATTATTGTTAGCCTTTTGTGCGTTCGCGACGATCTGTAGCGCCGGGGCGCAGTGGAAGCCTGCCGGAGAGAAGATCAAGACGGATTGGGCTGAGAAAGTAGATCCCCGGAATGTATTGCCAGAATATCCACGCCCCGGGATGGAACGTGCGGATTGGCAGAATTTGAACGGCGAGTGGGAATACGCTATCCTTCCGAAAGGACAGGTGGAGCCGACGAGTTTCGATGGGAATATCTTGGTGCCGTTCGCCGTGGAATCCTCCTTGTCCGGCGTGCAAAAAGAAGTGGGGGAGAAGAATGAGTTGTGGTATAAACGAACCTTTACGGTGCCCTCCTCATGGAAAGGAAAAGACATCTTGTTGAACTTCGGTGCCGTGGATTGGAAAGCGGACGTGTTCGTGAATGATATCTTGATCGGCTCCCACACGGGAGGCTTTACCCCGTTCTCCTTGAATATCACTCCCTATCTGAATGGCAAAAACACGCATAAGCTGGTGGTGCGTGTATGGGACCCGAGCGATAAAGGCTACCAACCCCGTGGCAAGCAAGTGGCCAACCCGGAAGGAATCTGGTATACGCCGGTCACCGGAATCTGGCAGACCGTATGGCTGGAGCCGGTCGCTTCCTCGCATATCACCTCTATCAAGGCGATCCCGAATATCGATAATGGCGTGATGAGCGTGACGGTCGGGGCTTGTTCCGCCTCCCCGGTGTCGGACATCGTGGAGGTAAGCTTGCTCGACAAGGGGCAGGTGGTTGCTACCGCCAAGGGCGTACAAGGGAAAGAATTACGCTTGGCCGTGAAAAATCCTACGTTGTGGGAACCTTCCAATCCTTATTTATATGATATGAAGGTGAGCTTGTCAAAGAATGGCAAGAAGGTAGACGAGGTGAAATCGTACACCGCCTTCCGTAAGATATCCGCCGAGCGTGACGCCAATGGTATCATGCGTATGCGCTTGAACAACAAGAACCTGTTCCAGTACGGCCCGCTGGATCAAGGCTGGTGGCCCGACGGGCTTTACACGGCTCCCACGGACGAGGCGTTGCTGTATGATATCGTGAAGACGAAAGCGTGGGGCTTCAACATGATCCGCAAGCACGTGAAGGTAGAGCCGGCCCGCTGGTACTATCATTGCGATAAGGAAGGAATGTTGGTTTGGCAGGATATGCCTAGCGGTGACATGGGTAACCAATGGGCGCCTCATACGTATAACGGTGGAACCGACAAGGAGCGTACCGAGGAGTCTATCCGTAATTATTATAAGGAGTGGAAGGAGATCATGGACTTGTGCGTCTCGAATCCCAGCGTAGTGGTGTGGGTTCCCTTCAACGAGGCTTGGGGCCAGTTCGATACCGAGAAGGCTGCCGAGTGGACAAAAACGTACGATCCTTCCCGTCTGGTGAATCCGGCCAGTGGCGGTAATTTCCGTGCGTGCGGCGATATCTTGGATTTGCATAATTACCCGGGCCCGGCGATGTACCTGTTCGATCCGGTACGTGTGAACGTATTGGGCGAGTATGGTGGTATCGGTTTGGCCGTGGAGAACCATTTGTGGTGGAACAAGCGCAACTGGGGCTATGTGCAATTCAAGAATAGCGATGAGGTGACCGCCGAGTACGTGAAGTACGCCAAGGAGTTGAAGGCGATGGTTCCGAAAGGTTTCTCCGCCGCTGTCTATACGCAGACCACGGACGTGGAGGGCGAGGTGAACGGCCTTATGACCTACGATCGCAAGGTCTTAAAGATCAACGAGGCCGAGGTGCGCAAGGCGAACCAAGAGGTGATCAAGGCGTTGTCTGAGTAATTTTAAAAAGTAAATAAGATTATTATTATGAATCCGGTCTAGGTAGAGGAAGACTCTATTTGGACCGGATTTTTTTTGCAGGGTATAGATCGATGCTTATCCAATATCACGCCAATGCGTATCTATAAGTTTTCCGAACCTTCGTTATTTCATGATCTGTCTTACGAAGAATGAAGAAAAAGCGTTATTTTTGTATAGTATAAAGCCAAATGGTCATGATTAGAAATGTAAGTTTGTGGGACGCTAAGGCGATTGTCGATATTTATAATGAGTATATCGTGAATAGCGTGATTACATTTGAGACGGAACCCTTGCGGGAGGAGGAGATGAGGGAGCGTATGGCCGCCATCTCGGCAAGCTATCCTTATTTAGTGTATCTGGTAGACGACGAGGTGGCGGGCTATTGCTATGCCCACGCATGGAAAGAGAGGGCGGCCTATAGATATACGCTTGAGACTACCGTTTACTTATCCCCTGGATACAAGGGGAAAGGGATCGGCCAGCTACTTATGGAGAGGCTGATCGAGGAATGCCGGGCCGGCGGTTATCATGCCTTGATCGCCTGCATCACCGAGGGGAATGAGGCCAGCTACTCGCTGCATGAGAAGCTGGGATTTAGGAAAGTATCCCATTTCGAGAAGGTTGGGATGAAATTCGGGCGGTGGCTGGACGTGGTGGATTATGAGTTAATATTGTAAGCACGCCTCAAGGTTCACTTAATAACTCATTCCCTATTTCGTGTTTTAAGGCTTATTATTTGTGATTCGGATATTTTCTGCTTACTTTTACACGGTTACTTTAATATTAAAGTATTATGGAATATACCCGGACTGATACCAAGCAGCAAAGTCGTGTCATAGATACGAGGCAACAATCAAAACAGACTCCTTCTATTTTTGAATTGTTGCAAGGAAATAATTCTCGGACTTTACAACAAGGGCCAGTAACCCAAAGAATGCTATATGGAGATCCACAAAATGCCAAAGAGTTAATTGAGAAGCAAATAGAGCTACAAAAGAGGGAACCAGCGGGGGATGCACCAGTACCTTCAGAGGGACTTCCTTGGGTAGAAGCCTCGGTGCCAGAAGATGATGGCGTAGAGGCTGAAGTTACTCCGGGGCAAATTCATGACAGATTGGATAATGATTTTGAGGGAGACAGTATAAAGCGTCCCCATAATCAAGATTATTTCACGACCGTTGGTTTTGAGTTTGAGTTTGCTCAGTTTCCGAATAATGGTAAAGATTCTATATTAGAGAATGTATTACATACTCAGCTTGCCAGAAGTGAGCAAATCTTTGCATATACAGGCTTGCCTTTTTTCTTAGAGACAGATGCTGGCTCTGAACTAGAGCTGGTTACTCCTCCTTTTGTGATAGAAACGGTCAAGGGTACTTCTATTCCTTTAGCTGATGATGTGGAGAAGGCTGATGATTTGATGGAGGAAGGGATAACGAAAGTGGTAGGAGAGAAAGGAGGAATATTTCCGTCCAAAAGCTTGAGTGACGTAAAAAGTCGGTTTAACACCTGTATGGGACTTGATTTTACTTTTCAAGCAGATGCTAAATTTAACGAGATCGGTAAAATAACAAATCATAATTTAATTGGACCACCATCGAAAAAGTTGAAAGATAGGATTGATGTAAGTAATGAAGGGGTCATATTGAATGAGCTAGATATATTAGGCGAAAGATTGTCTATTACGCCTAGTTGTAAATTGGATAATCTGTCTCCTTATGCCCCTATTGGAAGAAATGGGATAGGCACGCAAATTAATATTGCTATGGATGCAGAGGCCTTTCGGCAAATGGCTGATTTGCCTAGTCCTGTTCAAACGATAGGGTTGGATGTTTCTATGGCTATAGATTATATTAAAGAACAAATTGCTGGGAAATACTCTTCTAATTTAGGAATTAAACAAAAGAAATTCAATTTTCTTTCGAGAGAAATAGCGAGACACTTGATAAATACGTTTGCTTTGCCCTATATGGAAGAGTTTATAAATGCAAGTGAAAGATATTGGAGTGGTGTTTTTAGAGAGGTAAAAAGGATTCCAGATCTAGAAAGTCGGGTGAAAGATCTAAGAGGTGTGTGGTTTAAGGATTCTATTAGAAGTTTGATTACAAATGAAATACCTTATGAAGGAAATGAAGAGTGTAAAGGTGCATTAATCGATGCTTTGTCTGATATAAATTTTGAGGGTCTCTCAGGACTGGGAGGGTGTGAATTTTTCTTGAAAGATAAAATGAGTGAAGCTATTGCTTCTCTTATCGATTTTATAAATGGGGGGAACCTTGCTGTTGAGGAATCGGAAAAGCCAGGAGTGTGTGAGATTGATCCAAATAATAGGTCAGATGTGAGACCGGACACTTATATTGGTTTGAAATCCGAAAAAGTAGCTCCTGGATTAGTAAGGAAAAAAATGTATTTGGTGGAAAGTCGATATTTTTCAGGTAAGGAGGTCATACATAATTTGAGGCGTATGGCCTGTTTACATTATGTAAAAAAAGCGAAAAGCGAAAACAACGTTGATTCTGCGAATTCAGCGATAAATCTAGTCTCGGCTATTGTTGCGGATGCGAAATGGTCAAGAAAATTAGCCAATACAGCAAAAGAAAAAACGACTTCTTTATATGATAGGATCCAACCGTTTTTGGTACAAACTGAAGAGTCTTGCGATGAATCAAAGAGAGTGGCTCAAGGTGAATTCGATAAAGCTAAAATGGATCTAGATAATGCTATCGATGTCTCTGACTCCAGTCCTACCCTTGGTAATATTGGCGCTGCTACTGCTGCCGCTAAAGTTCTTGAAATGGCGGAAGATAAATTAAAAACAGCTTGTTATATAGAGGTTTATGCTCGAGATAAAATTCGGAATATCAATAGCTCTATTGCGGATATTACTGTTGCTTTTAAGGCTGTAGAGGACTCCTATGCTCAGACTGCTATCTGTTCTACTGGTATTTTAAACGGAGTTGCTTCTGCTCGCAAATTAAATAATTTAAGGGATAATGACTTCATTGATGGACTTATGCCTTTAGTCAAGAGAATGGTCAATAATGCCCGTAAAGTTGATATTGAGACCAATAAAGTCTCAAATCGATCTTATTATGTCTTGAAACTATGGAATGAATTGAATGAAAGATAATTCCTTTGTAGTTATGATCCTTGGTTACATATAATAACAATCCCTAATTTGCCATCTCGATAATAATACGTACCTTTGCGCATAAACAAAATGTAAAGAATGAAATACAATACAGAAGGAAAGAGATTGACTTTGCCCGAATACGGTCGCAATATCCAAAATATGGTAGACTATTGCGTGACTATCCAAGACCGGGAAGAGCGTAAGCGTTGCGCCAACACGATTATCAACATCATGGGAAACATGTTCCCGCACCTGCGTGACGTAAACGACTTTAAGCATATCCTTTGGGATCATCTGGCGATCATGGCCGATTTCAAGCTCGATATAGACTATCCGTACGAGATCATCAAGAAGGAGAACCTGTATAGCCGTCCGCCTCGTATCCCGTACAACAATAACCGTATACGCTACCGCCATTACGGAAAGACCTTGGAACTGATGATCCGCAAGGCCACGGAGTTGCAACCCGGCATGGAGAAAGACCAACTCGTGCGGCTGCTGGCCAACCAGATGAAGAAATCGTTCCTTACTTGGAACAAGGAAAGCGTGGACGACCGTAAGATCTTCAAGGATCTGGACGAGCTGTCTAGCGGCAAGATCGTATTGAGCGAGGAGGAACATAAATTGGCCGAGAGCCGTGATATCTTGGCCCGTAATAGCAGTGGCGGCAACAAAAGGAACTTTACGCGTAAAGGCAGATGAGCTCGTTCGTTATAGAAGGTGGTTATCGCTTGTCCGGCGAGATCGTTCCGCAAGGCGCCAAGAATGAGGCGCTGGAGGTGATCTGCGCGACATTGCTAACTCCGGAGAAGGTGACCATACACAATGTGCCCGATATCTTGGACGTGAATAACTTAATCCAACTCCTCAGGGATATGCGGGTGAAGGTGGAGCATCCGTCCGCCGATACCTATACCTTTCAGGCGGACGAGGTGGACATGGAGTATTTGCGTACCGAGGAGTTCCTGCGCAAGAGCGGTAGCCTGCGGGGTTCTGTGATGATCGTAGGCCCGTTGGTAGCCCGCTTTGGCAGGGCGCTGATCCCGAAACCGGGGGGCGACAAGATCGGGCGACGCCGGCTGGACACGCACTTCGTGGGAATCCAGAAGCTGGGCGCTTGCTTTAGCTACGACGCCGAGCGGCAAGTATACGAGATAGAGGCACGCCAGTTGAAAGGCGCCTATATGCTGCTCGACGAGGCTTCCGTGACCGGAACGGCGAATATCTTAATGGCTGCCGTGCTGGCCGAGGGGGTGACGACGATCTATAACGCCGCCTGCGAGCCTTACCTGCAACAACTTTCCACGATGCTGAACCGTATGGGGGCGAGAATCTCAGGGGTCGGTTCCAATCTATTGACGATAGAAGGCGTACAGTCGCTTTCCGGCACGGAGCATACCATCCTCCCCGATATGATCGAGGTGGGTAGCTTTATCGGTATGGCCGCCATGACCGGATCGGAGATCACCATCAAGAATACAGGATATGATAAGCTGGGGATTATCCCGGACGCTTTTCGCCGCTTGGGTATTACCGTGGAGCAGCGAGGCGATGATATTTATATCCCCCGGCACGATTCCTATGAGATCGATACGTTTATCGATGGTTCGATCATGACCATCGCCGACGCTCCTTGGCCGGGGCTTACGCCGGACTTGCTGAGCGTATTTCTCGTCGTGGCCACGCAATCCGTAGGAAGCGTGCTGATCCACCAGAAGATGTTTGAGAGCCGCTTGTTCTTTGTGGACAAGCTAATCGATATGGGAGCCCAGATCATCCTTTGCGATCCGCACCGGGCTACGGTGATCGGACTGGGCAACCGCTTCAAGCTGCGGGGTTCTACGATGGTTTCCCCGGATATTCGCGCGGGTATTGCCTTGCTGATCGCCGCCATGAGCGCCGAGGGCACCAGCACGATCCATAATATAGACCAGATAGACCGGGGATATCAAGGGATCGACAAGCGATTGAACCAAATTGGGGCACGTATCACGAGGATTTAAAGCTATTAGGTGATGATTAGAAAAGAAGAGGTTTTCAAGATCGGGCAGTTTGCCAAGCCCCATGGCATCAAGGGGGAGTTGTCGTTGGTGACGAACAGCGATGTGCTGGACGATGCGGAGGACCCGTACATCGTTTGCGAGATGGATGGTATCTTGGTACCGTTCTTCGTGGAGGATTTCCGCTATAAGACCGATACGGTGGTCTTGGTGAAACTGGAGGACGTGAATTCCGAGGAGGATGCCCGCATGTTTGTCAATAAGGAGGTGTTTTATCCTTTGGATGCCGTGGACGAGGAGGATCTCGTGGGGGATATGACGTGGGACAGTTTTATCGGTTATACCGTGACCGACGTACAGAAAGGCTATTTAGGAGAGATAACAGACGTGGACGAGACGACAATCAACGTCCTTCTGCGTGTCGATCATAAAGGTGAGGAGTTGTTGATCCCCGCCGTGGAGGAGTTGATCATCGAGGCCGATCATGAGGCCCGTAGCCTTACGGTGTCTTTGCCGGAGGGACTTATAGAATTGATAATTGAGAATTGAAAATTGAAAATTAGGGGTTGAAAAAGAAGAATACGAAATCGTTTTGGCACCGGATCCGGTTTAAATATAAGCTTTCCTTTATTAACGAGGGGACGTTGGAGGAGGTGTGGTCTTTCCGGCTTTCGCAGTTATCCGCGTTTGTCACCTTGGCGGTGTTCGCCTTTTTCTTGATTGCCGTTACCGCCTTTATCATCATCAAGACACCGATTCGCAACTACTTGCCGGGCTATCTCGACGTGGAGGTCCGCAAGGAGATTATGCAGAATGCCTTACGGGCGGATTCGTTGGAGCGTATGATCGAGATCCAATCCCTCTATCTGGATAACGTGGCAGGGATCCTTTCCGGCACGATGTCTTTGGACTCGATCCGCCGGATAGATTCGTTGGCTAGCAACGATATTAACTATGAGATTCCCCGTAGCAAGGAAGAGACTCGCTTCGTGAAAGATTACGAGGAAGAGGAAAAATATAATTTATCGGTATTGACCGACCCGGGCAAGGTCCCGACCGAGGGCGTCTTTTTCTATAAGCCCGTGAATGGCGTGGTCACCTCTCATTATGAGACGGATGTGCACCATTATGGCGTGGATCTGGCTGCGGCCCCGAAGGAGAGTGTCTTGGCCACGCTGGATGGCACGGTGATCTATACCGGTTTCGACCCGAACCACGGAAACGTAATTCAAGTACAACATAAGAACGGATTCATCTCGGTTTATAAGCACAACGAATTATTGCTGAAAGAGGTGGGAGACCATGTGGTAGCCGGCGAGGCGATCGCTCTGGTCGGGAATACGGGAGAGTTGTCTACCGGGCCGCACCTGCATTTCGAGTTGTGGTATAAGGGCAATCCGGTGAATCCGGAAGAATATATAGCTTTTTGATATTCCATGAAAAAAAGACAGTTAGCGATATTAGGCTCGACTGGTTCCATCGGGACCCAAGCCTTGGAGGTAGTGAGCGAGCATTCCGATCTTTTCGAGGTGTATGCCTTGACCGCGAATAACCAAGTGGACTTATTGATCAATCAGGCCCGGAAATATATGCCGGAGGTGGTGGTGATCGCCAACGAGCGGAAATATCCCGAGCTGAAAGAGGCTTTGGAAGACCTTCCGATCAAGGTATGGGCGGGTGCCGACGCTATCGCCCAGATGGTGCAGTCGGAGCCGATCGATATGGTGCTGACGGCGATGGTGGGTTATTCCGGCTTGCGACCGACGATCTCCGCTATTAAGTCGGGAAAGGCGATCGCTTTGGCGAACAAGGAAACTTTGGTCGTGGCCGGCGAGTTGATCATGAAGCTAGCCGCCGAGCATAAGGTGCCTATCTTACCGGTGGACTCGGAACATTCGGCCATTTTTCAATGTTTAACAGGTGCGTACGATAATCCGATCGAGAAGATCTTGCTGACGGCTTCCGGCGGTCCGTTCCGGCGGAAGACGCTGGAGGAGCTGGCTACCGTGACGAAGGCGCAGGCCTTGAAGCATCCGAACTGGACGATGGGGGCGAAGATTACGATAGACTCGGCCTCGATGATGAACAAGGGCTTCGAGATGATCGAGGCGAAATGGTTGTTCGACGTCACGCCGGATCAGGTACAGGTGGTGGTGCACCCGCAGTCGGTGATCCACTCGATGGTGCAATTCGAGGATGGTGCCGTGATCGCCCAGCTGGGAATTCCCGACATGAAATTGCCGATCGCCTACGCTTTCTCGTTTCCGACACGTATGAGGAGCATGGCACCCCGTCTGGATTTTAACCAATATTCGACCTTGACGTTCGAGGAGCCGGATATGGAACGTTTCCGCAACTTGGCTTTCGCTTTCGAGGCGGCCCGCCAAGGAGGGAATATGCCCTGTATCTTGAATGCCGCCAATGAGGTGGTGGTGGCCGCCTTCCTGCAAGATCGTATCGGCTTCTTGCAAATGAGCGACGTGATCGAGCGGACTATGCGGAAAGCCTCGTTTATCGTCAATCCCTCGTATGAGGATTACGTGGCTACCGACACCGAGGCTAGGCGGTTGGCCTATGAAGAATTGAAAATTGAGAATTGAAAATTGAAAATTAATGATGGAAACTTTTTTGATTAAGGCGTTACAGCTTATTTTAAGTTTGTCGATATTGGTGATTGTCCACGAGTTCGGGCATTTTATCTTCGCCCGGATTTTCAAGGTGCGGGTAGAGAAGTTCTACCTGTTCTTCGATCCGTGGTTCTCACTATTTAAGTATAAGCCGAAAAACAGTGACACGGAATACGGTGTAGGCTGGCTTCCGCTGGGAGGATATTGTAAGATCTCCGGTATGATCGACGAGAGTATGGACAAGGAGGCGATGGCCCAGCCGCCCAAGCCTTACGAGTTCCGCTCCAAGCCGGCCGGACAGCGTTTGATGATTATGGTAGCGGGCGTGGTGTTCAACTTCTTGCTGGCTTTGTTTATCTATTCCATGATCTTGTTCACGTGGGGCGATACGTACTTGCCCTTGAAGAACATGAAGATGGGTATGAATTATAGCGAGACGTTCCAGAACGTCGGTTTTCAGGACGGCGATATCTTGCTGAGGGCGGACAATGAGGAGTTGGAACGTTTCGGTAGCGACAGTTTTCGCAAGGTGGTGGAGGCGAAGACCGTGACGGTGCTCCGTGACGGGCGGGAGACCGTGATCTCCATCCCGGAGGATATGATGCAGCGTTGTATGCGTGACGGGAAAGGCTTCGCTGATCCTTTGCGTATCCCGATGGTCGTTCGCGAACTTCCCGACAAGAATGCCCCGGCGGCTCTCGCCGGCATGCAGCCGAAGGATAGCGTGGTGGCTATTAACGGTGTGGCTACCCCGACGTTTTATGATGCCTCTGGGTTATTGTCGGAGAATAAGGGAGAAGAGGTAACCGTAGATTTCTACCGGAATGGCCAGTTGGAGTCGTTGACCATGAGGACGGACTCGGCCGGGAAAATTGGCGTAGCGGTGATGTTGCCTACGGATCTCTATCAGACCGTGACCCGCAAATACGGCTTTTTCGAGTCGTTCCCCGCTGGTATTAAGTTAGGTATTAATACCTTGAAGGGATATGTGAACGACATGAAATATGTGTTTACGAAGGAAGGTGCCTCCAGTTTGGGCGGTTTCGGTACGATCGGCGGATTGTTCCCGTCTGTCTGGGATTGGCGGGTTTTCTGGGAACGTACGGCTTTTCTATCTATCATCTTGGCGTTCATGAATATCTTGCCGATTCCGGCCTTGGATGGCGGACACGTGATGTTCTTGGTCTATGAGGTAGTGGCCCGTCGCAAACCGAGCGATAAATTCCTTGAGTACGCCCAAATGGCAGGTATGTTTATCTTGTTCGCTTTATTGATCTATGCGAATGGAAATGATATATTTAGGTTCTTCTTCAAGTAGTGTACGTCTCTACAACTAGATACAAAAAACCTCCCGGATCACTTTTCTATGTGATCCGGGAGGTTTTTTTGTATGAATAAAGTCCTCTTTCTTATTTCAGGATGTCGTTGATAGAAGCGAGGATCTTCTTGGAGTTCTCGTCTTTCGGGTCGAGTTCGACCGCCTTTGTCAAATATTCTTTCGCTTGCTTGAAGTCTTTGTCGGCTTTCGCTTTCTCGGCGTTGTATTTATCCGGCTCGGAAGTAGCGATCGGGGTAGCGGCCTGTAATATCTTCGCTCCGTTGCCATACAGCATAGCGCCAAGGCTGTAGTAAGCGTTGCTCTGGTAATCCTTGTTCGATACGGCTAGGACTTCCTTATACATTTTCTCGGCACCGGCCAGATCTCCCTTCTTTTGGGCGGCTTGTCCTTGTTTGATGCAGTAACCGTAAAGCAACTTTTCCAGATTGGTCTTATTCTTGTTTCCATCGGGAATCACTTTTAATCCCTCTTTTACGGTTGTCAGGAATTCTTCAGTCTTGTTTAAGTTACGGTAAGCCATGGCCTCGCCTACATAAGAGTCGTCTACGTTGTAGTTCATCTTAACGGCCATGTCGAAATACTTGGCGGCCTCGGCGTAGTTCTTCGCTTGATTAGCGGCGTATCCGCAATTGAAGATACGGGCGGTGTCTTGGTAATTGTTTTGTTTTAGGTATTCGCCGTATTTTGTTACGACGGTAGCGTAATCTTTTGCTTTCAAAGCAGCGTCACCTTCATCTCTTAACTTGTCAGCGTCTTGTGCGAATAGGTTTCCCACACATAGGCATAAAGCCACTAATAAAACAATTTTCTTCATGGTAATTATTAAATTTAATTGATTTGATGCTCTAAGTTAAAGCGTGCGGGAAAAGAAGCCAAGATATTTTACGTTTTTTAGAAAACAATAGAGATAGAAAACATAAAAAAGGGATTGCCGCAAGCAGTCCCTACTAATGAAAGATTCTTTGAAACTTAAACTTTGAGTGAAGGAAAAGCCTCTGCCACGGCGGGGTAGACAATCTTTCCTTCTACGATGTTTAATCCCAGTTCTAGGCCCGGATCTTCCTCGCAGGCTTTTTCCCAACCTTTGTCGGCTAGCTTGATCACGTATGGCAAGGTTGCGTTGGTCAAGGCTAATGTGGAAGTCTGCGGGACCGCTCCTGGAATGTTAGCTACGCAATAATGGAGGATATCGTCTACCTCATAAACCGGATTGGCGTGCGTGGTCGGGTGGGAGGTCTCGAAGCAACCGCCTTGATCGATGGCTACGTCTACCAATACGCTGCCCGGTTTCAATAATTTCAACATATCCCGGGTGATCAGGTGCGGGGCCTTGGCTCCGGGGATTAATACGGCGCCGATCACAAGATCGGTGGAGGGTAATTCCTGCTCGATCGTATGCGTGGAAGAGAACAAGGTTCTCACGTTTTTCGGCATCGTCTCGGACAGATAGCGCAAGCGGGGAAGCGAGATGTCGGCGATCGTGACATCGGCGCCTAATCCGGCGGCCATCAAAGCGGCGTTATGTCCTACCACGCCACCGCCTAAAACCAATACCTTACCCGGTTTCACGCCCGGCACGCCACCCAGTAACACGCCTTTGCCGCCTTGCGGTTTCTCAAGGAAACGGGCGCCTTCCTGTACGGACATGCGTCCAGCTACCTCACTCATAGGAATCAAAAGGGGTAACGTATGATCTGGGTTCTCCACGGTCTCGTAAGCAAGACAGATGGAGCCGCTTTTTATCATGGCAAGGGTGAGAGCCTCGTCGGAAGCGAAATGGAAGTAGGTGAAGACAAGCTGTCCTTTGCGTACCAAGGGATATTCGCTGGCGATCGGTTCTTTTACTTTTACGATCATCTCGGCAATTCCATATACATCCTCAAGGGCCGGGAGCATCCGGGCCCCGGCCGCCACGTAGGCATCATCGGCGAAACCACTGTTTATACCAGCCGTGTGTTGTACATACACGGTATGACCTCTTTTCACCAACTCTTTGGCTCCGGCGGGAGTAAGAGCTACCCTGTTCTCGTTGTTCTTGATTTCTTTTGGAATTCCAATAATCATAATGGTAGCATTTAATGGGTTTATATGCCCGCAATATACAAAAAAGAGGAACAGATTGGTATTCTGTCCCTCTTTTTTTATCTTATTTCTAGTTCCTTATAAACCTTGTCCGTGGCAGTTCTTGTATTTCTTGCCACTTCCGCAAGGACATGGATCATTGCGTCCTACTCGTTTCTCGGCACGGACCGGAGCTTGCTTTGGCTGAGGAGCCTCGGCTTGGGTGTTGTTTCCGCTCAAGTCGCTTTTCTCCGTGCGGTAACGGCTCATGTCCTCGTGCTTCTCCGGGGCGGCCTCTTGCACGGCTACGCGCTGACGGGCTCTTTCCTCGGCGATCGCTTGGGCGGCTTGCTGGGCTACGGCCGCTTGACGGGCTTGCATGGCTTGGCGTTGCTCCTCGGTCGGCTCCTCACGTACCGGGATCTGTCCACGCATCAAGATGGCGGCAGTCTTACGGTTCATGTTGTCTACCATCGTCTTGAACAGGTTGTAAGATTCAAGTTTGTAGATCAACAATGGATCCTTGTTCTCGTAGCTAGCGTTCTGCACAGAGTGGCGCAGCTCGTCCATCTCACGTAGATGCTCTTTCCATCCCTCGTCGATCATATGCAATACGATTGATTTCTGGAAGGATTTAACGATAGCCTTACATTCCGTGTCGTAAGCCTCTTTCAGGTTGCAGGCCACGTTGTACATGCGCTTACCGTCCGTGATAGGGATCATGATGTTCTCGTACATCGCTCCTTGATTCTCGTACACTTGCTTGATGACAGGGTGAGCGACTTGCGTCATGCGTTCCATACGGCGTTTATAAGTCTTCAATGCCTCCTCGAACAATTTCTCTACCAATTGCTCCGCTTTCATGCTCTTGAATTCGTCTTCCGTGAACGGGCTTTCCATGGCGAATGTCTTGAACAATTCCAGCTTGAAGCCCTCGAAGTCCTCGGCATGCTGATCGGCGATAGCCGTAGAAGTATCGTAAATCGTGTTCAATACGTCCAGACCGATACGCTCTCCCATCAAGGCGTGGCGACGGCGGGTGTAGATTACGTTACGTTGTGAGTTCATCACGTCATCGTATTCCAACAGACGTTTACGGATACCGAAGTTGTTTTCCTCTACCTTCTTCTGGGCACGTTCTACGGACTTGCTCAACATATTGTGCTCCAGAACCTCGCCTTCCTTGAAACCAAGCTTGTCCATCAAGCCGGCGATCTTCTCGGAGGCGAACAAACGCATCAAGTCGTCTTCCAGTGAAACGAAGAATACGGATGAACCCGGGTCTCCCTGACGTCCGGCACGACCACGCAACTGACGGTCTACACGACGTGATTCGTGACGTTCTGTACCAATAATGGCCAAACCACCGGCAGCTTTCACTTCTGCGCTCAGCTTAATATCGGTACCACGACCAGCCATGTTCGTAGCAATAGTTACCGTAGAACTCTGACCTGCTTTCGCTACAATTTCAGCTTCCTTCTGGTGTAACTTTGCATTCAATACATTATGTTCGATCTTACGCAAGGTAAGCATCTTGCTCAACATTTCTGAAATTTCTACTGAAGTAGTACCTACCAGCACCGGACGACCAGCCTGTACCATCTTCTCAATTTCTTCGATTACAGCTTTATATTTCTCACGTTTCGTTTTATAAACGCGGTCGTTCATATCGATACGGGCAATCGGACGATTTGTCGGAATCACCACTACATCCAGCTTATAGATATCCCAGAACTCTCCAGCTTCTGTTTCTGCAGTACCGGTCATACCTGACAACTTATGGTACATACGGAAGTAGTTCTGTAAGGTGATAGTTGCAAAGGTCTGTGTAGCAGCTTCTACCTTCACACCTTCCTTGGCTTCTACAGCCTGGTGCAAACCATCGCTCCAACGACGGCCATCCATGATACGTCCTGTCTGTTCGTCGACAATCTTTACCTGACCATCCATAACCACATAGTCCGTATCTTTTTCGAACATGGTGTATGCCTTCAACAGCTGATTAATGGTGTGTACGCGTTCTGCTTTAATGGCGTAATTGGTCATCAACTCATCTTTCTTAGCCAGATGTTCTTCATCAGACAGCCCTTTCTGATTTTCAAGTTCAGACAACTGAGCTGCAATATCAGGAAGTACGAACAAGGTAGGATCCTGTGAGTTACCGGTAATCAGGTCTACTCCTTTATCTGTCAAATCTACGCTCTTCAGTTTTTCATCAATCACAAAATACAAAGGTTCTACCGCTTCCGGCATACGCTTGTTATTCTGTTCCATATAGATTTCTTCCGTCTTCAGCATACCAGCCTTGATACCCGGTTCGCTCAGGAACTTAATCAACGGTTTGTTTTTAGGCAATGCTTTGTGGCTACGGAAAAGAGCAAGGAAACCAGCTTCCTGATCTTCCTTCTTATCTGAAGCAATCAAACGTTTGGCATCGGCCAGATACTGGGTAGCCAGTTTACGCTGTGCTTCTACCAGACGTTCTACCAACGGACGAAGTACTTCAAATAATTGCTGGTCGCCTTTAGGCACCGGACCAGAAATAATCAACGGAGTACGTGCATCATCAATCAATACAGAGTCCACCTCATCGACAATGGCATAATTATGCTTACGCTGTACCAAATCCTTCGGAGAAACGGCCATATTATCACGCAAATAATCGAAACCGAATTCATTGTTGGTACCAAAAGTAATATCTGCCATATACGCACGACGACGAGCTTCAGAGTTAGGCTGATGCTTGTCAATACAATCTACACTCAGTCCATGGAACATATAGAGCGGGCCCATCCACTCAGAGTCAC
>OHIK01000510.1_pt1 | contig 20813 bp, 19 predicted proteins | sample 1568241 | NCBI WGS metagenome assembly OHIK01 (sample SAMEA3879567, study PRJEB24766) | human gut metagenome | biome: human-associated habitat; feature: feces | place: USA | collected 1985/1987 | reverse complement strand
GGCATGGAGGTCCTGCACATGCAGGGCGGCAAAAAGATCAAGCTGTCTCAGCCGCAGCAATTGATGGCGCAGGACGTTGGAAAAAGCTGGTGAATGTGACCATTCCTGCGATCATGCCCACGATTGTAACGATGCTTATTATGAGACTGGGACAAGTACTGGGTTCTAATTATGAAAAGACAATTCTTTTATATAATGAAGCAACCTATGAGACTGCGGATGTTATTTCCTCCTATGTGTACAGAGTGGGTCTGTTAGACCGTGATTGGGGATACTCAGCAGCGATTGGTCTATTTAACTCGTTGATCAATGTGATATTATTACTGATAACGAATAAGATCAGTAAGAAACTGACAGAAACAAGCTTGTGGTAAGGAGGACAAAATGGCGGAAATTCAAAGAAGACAAATAAAAGAGTCATTTGGCTCCAGAGCATTTGATGTAGTCAATATTATTATTCTTGCTTTATTATCGTTGGTTTGTTTATATCCGGTCTGGTATGTGCTAGTGGCATCTGTCAGTGATGGTAATTTATTAATGCAGCATACAGGCGGACTGTTAAAGCCTCTTGGATTCAGTCTTGGAGCATACAAAAAGGTATTCCAGAATCCTATGATTATGCAGGGATATCTGAATACACTTAAAATTCTTGCGATGAGCATGGTGGTACAGCTGGCCATGACTGCTATTGGTGCATACTTTTTTTCCAGATCCAATGTTATGTTTAAGAGACCATTAATGATCTTGATCACCATAACAATGTTTATCAATGGTGGAATGATCCCCTTTTATCAGACATTGCAGGATCTGCGGTTACTGGAAACGCATTTGGGATTAGTGATCCCTTTTGCGATAAGTACCTATAATATGATAATATTGAGAACCTCGTTTGAAAGTATTCCGGAATCCTTAAGTGAAGCTGCTAGAATTGATGGCGCCGGTCATTTCACCATTTTATTTAAAATAATACTCCCCTTATCAAAATCTATTCTGGCAGTCATGGCTTTATACTATGGTGTAGGAACATGGAATGGCTGGTTCTGGGGTTCTACCATTCTGACGGACAGAACCATGTATCCGTTACAAGTTGTGTTAAGAGAGATCATTATGTCAAACGATACCACATCCATGACGGGTGGCATATCGGCAGGTGATGTAGAAGCAATCGGTGCGACAATCCGTTATGCTACGATTATTGTTGCGACCGTGCCTATTTTATGCGTATATCCATTCCTACAGAAATACTTTACAAAGGGTGTAATGGTAGGAGCAGTTAAGGAGTAATATAAGAATATGATGGAAACTAAATTGCAGCAGATCAGAGAACATCATGCAGCATTTAGAAAACATATTGAAGAGACAGGTAATTCCTTGCGTTATAAGGAATTACCTGTTTTGACAGAAGAGATGTTTTTGCTGTATGAAAAAACCGGAAATCGTCTGATCTATGAAAATGAATATTTTAAAAGAAGAGAATTTTTAGTTGTTTTTGGTTTATTGGTATATTGGTATAAACGACCAGAAGATATTGAAAAATTAGAAGAAGTCTTGCTTGAAGTATGCGGAGAGGAAACTTGGGCGCTTCCGGCACATGTTGATCTTAAAAAAATGCAGTGGCAGAGAGAGGTGGATCTGTTTGCAGCTGAGACGGGACAGACTCTGGCCAATATTATTCATTTAAACAAGAATTATTTAAAGCCTGAGGTTGTACAGAGGGTAAAGGATATGGTCAAATACCGTCTGCTGGATTCTTATATGGAAGTACCGGCGGGGGGATGGAGATGGGAACATTTTTATAATAACTGGGTTGCGGTCTGTGCTTCCTGTGTGGGAAGTGCTGCACTGTTTTTGTTAAATGATAAGGCAGAACAGAAAAAAGCAATCATTGAGCGTGTATGTAATACGCTGCCGGCCTATATTGAGGGGATGCATGATGATGGAACCTGCCCGGAGGGTATGAGTTATTTCACATATGGCATGACCTATTTTGTCGGTTTTGCAAGACAATTAAAAGAAGATACCGATGGTGGAATCGATCTGATGGATTCTGAGAAAGTCAGAAATATTGCCAGATTCCAACATAAATGTTATCTGCCGGGGGGCAATACTGTGAGCTTTTCCGATGGACAAAGCGAGGATCATTACCGGCTGGGGCTCACCTGTTATCTGGCACGTAACATAGAAGGTGTAGTAATTCCGGATATAAGTGCTGCAATGGAATTTGAGATGGATCATTGTTATCGATTCATGGGAAATCTGCAGGATGATATCTGGGTACAGGAATATCTGGAAGCAGAGGATGAGAAAAGAGAAGAAGGTGAGGAATGGTTTACCTTGCTTCCACAGGCACAATGGGCAGTATGGAAAAAAGGCAGAACCGGTATTGCATTCAAAGGTGGAAATAACGATGAACCGCACAATCATAATGATATAGGAAGCTTTTTACTGACAGTAGAAGGAGAAGTATTTCTGACAGACCTGGGGTGTGGGGAATATACAAAAGAGTATTTTCAGCCGGATACCAGATATGATATTTTGTGTAACAGATCTTATGGACATAACGTTCCGATCATCAATGGCTGTGAGCAATCTGCAGGAAGCGGATTTCACAGTGAATACTTCAGAAGTGATTGTGAAGGATGTGTGGAATTATCCTTTGCAGGTGCGTATGAACCCGGTGCAGACTGGAAGCTGAAGCGTATCGTGGAAAGCTATGCAACAGACAGCATTGTAAAGATTACAGACTGTATTTGTAATGCGGATAAAGTGTTATTTGAGGAACGGCTTGTGACACAGATAGAACCGCTAATACAGGAGAGTCAGATCCTGCTGAGGGGACAAAAAGGGGATCTTGCAATCAAAATCACAGAAGAATGTGCATCGGTGCAGATGAAAAAAGAGATTTTCAGAAATCATAGAGGAAAAGATGAAGATGTCTGGCTGCTGACATTTCCTGTCTCTGTCAGAGAAGGAAAGGGAAAATGTCAGATTTGTTGTGAATATATAAAAAGGAAAGATGGAGAGGAAATTCTATGCAGACAATAGAAAAGCTTTTAACGTACCCGGAGGCTACAGATACGGAAGTAGAGGAACTGTTACAGAAAGCATCCGACATTGTGATTGGAAATCTGGATGTTTTTACAGAGAAGTTCCAGCATTCCAATAGTGAAAATGGTTTCTATGAAGCGGTACCGAATATCAGCTGGACAACTGGCTTCTGGACAGGAGAAATCTGGCTTGCTTATGAAAAAACAAGAGATGAAAGACTGAAAGAGGCCGGTGAAGTCCAGGTACGGAGTTTTTTAGACAGAATTATTGATAAAGTTGAGGTTGCTCATCATGATATGGGCTTTTTGTATTCACCCTCCTGCGTGGCAGCTTACAAATTAACAGGCAATGAAGATGCTAAAAGAGCTGCAGTGCTGGCAGCAGAAAATCTGATTACCCGGTTTCAGGAGAAGGGACAGTTTATTCAGGCATGGGGAGAATTGGGAGCAGAGGACAATTATCGTCTGATTATTGACTGTCTGATCAATGTTCCGCTGTTATACTGGGCCACTGAGGTTACCGGTGATGCTAAGTTCAGAGATATTGGAGAACGTCATGTAAAGACGGCCATGAAATATGTTATCAGACCGGATCATTCCACGTATCATACCTTTTTCTTTGATCCTAAAACAGGTCTTCCCAAAAAAGGTGTTACACATCAGGGATACCGGGATGGCTCTGCATGGGGACGTGGGCAGGCATGGGGAATCTATGGTGCTGCACTTAGCTATGCGGGCTTGAAGCAACCGGAATATCTTGAGATTTTTGAACAGCTTACAGATTTCTTCCTGACACATCTTCCCCAAAATCTTGTTCCATACTGGGATTTTGATTTTGACGATGGAAGTGATGAACCCCGTGACTCATCCTGTGCTGCTGTAGTAGCATGCGGTATGCTGGAAATGGCAAAATATCTGTCGGAAGAAAAAGCACAATATTACAGAGGCATGGCGAAACGTCTGATCAAGGCACTTTCGGATCAGTGTCTGGTAAGGAATAGAGAAGAATCCAATGGTATTCTGTTACATGGCACCTACTGTAAGAGTTCACCATACAATACATGTCCCAACTGGGGAGTAGACGAGTGCGTCAGCTGGGGAGATTATTATTACATGGAAGCTTTGACCAGATTACATGCAAAACTGTATTCTGCGGATGCTTGCATTCAGGCAGATAAGCAGTTTTATATGGCGAAGTCACCTCATGAGCAAAAAGGAAGCCTCGTAGAGGCGATTTTGTAAATGGGTTCTGAATAGTTACTTATTTTTTATTAAAGTTTACAAAATTTTACGATAATGTTCAAAAATATATAAAATATCAAAAGTGATGTAGACAAACGATAAATAAATAGGTAATATGTATATATAATCATCCGGACGAACGAAAAGTATGTACAATATGCTACATATTTAAAGCAAGAAATATAAAATAAGGAGGAATGTTGCCGATGAAACAGTTCAGCTATATCATTAAGGATGAGATCGGTCTGCATGCGCGTCCTGCGGGAATGCTCGCCAAGGAAGCGAAAAAGTATCAGAGTACAGTGACACTTTCCTGTAAGGGGAAATCAGCTGCAGCAAGCAAGCTGATGGCGATCATGGGAATGGGCGTGAAGCACGGAGACAACGTGGAAGTCACGATAGAAGGAGCGGATGAAGATACTGCCGCAACAGAGCTTCAGAAGTTTTTCCGTGAGAACCTCTAGGAGAAGACCTGCACGACAGAGTTTGGAAGGTAGAAAATGGAAAAATATATTGGAAAATCCGTATATAAGGGAACAGCGATCGGACCTGTCAGTGTTTTGAAGAAAAAGGACAGCCTCGTTAAGAGGATCCATATCGACAACACAGCGGAAGAACTGAAACGGCTGGATGCGGCTAAGGAACGATGACGCAGCTGGGGCAGTTATACGAGAAGGCGCTGCAGGAGGTCGGAGAAGTCAATGCAGCCATTTTCGAGGTGCATCAGATGATGCTCGAGGATGACGATTATCAGGATGCCATTCACAGCATGATTCAGAACGAAGAAGTGAATGCAGAGTACGCGGTGGCAGTGACCGGTGATAATTTTGCAGAGATGTTCGCCAACATGGATGATGAATATATGCAGGCCCGCTCTGCGGATGTCAGGGATATCTCCAACCGGCTCGTCCGTAATCTGTCCGGCGAGGAGCAGATTGACTGGAGTACCATGGAGCCGTCGATCATTGTGGCAGATGATCTGACACCCAGTGAGACGGTACAGATGGATAAGAGTAAGATCCTGGCCTTTGTCACAGTACATGGCTCAACGAATTCCCATACTGCGATCCTGGCACGTATGATGAATATTCCGGCACTGATAGGGGTACCATTGGAACTGGAGAAAATCCATAACGGAACCCGTGCTATTGTGGACGGCAGGGAAGCGGTATTTTACCTGGATCCGGAGGAAGAGCAGCTCCGACAGGCAGAAGCGGCACAGCAGACGGAACAGAGACAGAGAAGCCTGCTGGCAGATTACAAGGGACGGGAATCCGTGACAAAGAGCGGACGCAAGGTCAATGTATATGCCAATATCGGCAGCGTATCGGATGTGGCATATGTACTGGAGAATGATGCGGAGGGTATCGGCCTGTTCCGCAGTGAATTCTTATATCTCGGAAGGGATTCTCTTCCGGATGAGACAGAACAGTTCAATGCTTACCGTCAGGTGCTGCAGATGATGGCAGGGAAAAAGGTCATCATCCGTACCCTTGATATCGGTGCGGACAAAAATGTAGATTACCTCGGACTGGGCAAGGAAGATAATCCTGCCATGGGATACCGCGCGATCCGGATCTGTCTGGAGCAGCCGGAGATCTTTAAGACGCAGCTGAGAGCACTTCTCAGGGCGGCAAAATACGGAACATTGGCCATTATGTATCCGATGATCATTTCCGTGGAGGAAGTGTTGGATATTCAGAAAATCGTGGCTGAGGTGGCTAAGGAGCTGGAGGAAGAAAAGCTTCCTTACACAATTCCGGAACAGGGAATTATGATCGAGACGCCTGCGGCTGTCATGATGAGTGAAGAGCTGGCGGAGCATGTTGATTTCTTCAGTATCGGCACGAATGATCTGACACAGTATACGCTGGCTATCGACAGGCAGAACAACAGACTGGACAGATTCTATAATCCACATCATGAGGCAGTCCTGCGTATGATACAGATGACTGTTGATGGAGCACATAAGCATGGCAAATGGGTCGGCATCTGTGGAGAACTGGGAGCGGATACGACACTGACCACACGATTTGTGCAGATGGGAATTGATGAACTCAGTGTGGCACCGTCCATGGTGCTGAATGTCCGTAGTAAAATATGCGAAATGGAGTGAGAGATTCATGAGAATATACAAAGCAAAAGATTATGCAGATATGAGCAGAAAGGCTGCAAATATCGTATCGGCACAGGTTATTATGAAACCGAATTGTGTTCTCGGACTGGCTACGGGATCCACTCCCATCGGCCTGTATAAACAGCTGGTGGAATGGTTCCGCAAGGGAGATCTGGACTTTTCTGAGGTTATGACGGTGAACTTGGATGAATATAAGGGGCTGAGCCGGGAAAACGATCAGAGTTATTACTATTTTATGCACCAGAATCTGTTTGACCATGTGAATATCCCGGTGGAAAATACACATCTGCCAAACGGAATGGAGCCGGATTCGGAGAAAGAATGCCGTAGATATACGGAACTGATCCAGTCACTGGGCGGTGTGGATCTGCAGCTGTTGGGAATCGGACATAACGGGCACATCGGCTTCAACGAACCGGGAGAGAGTTTTGACAAGCAGGTACATTGTGTGAACCTGACAGAGTCTACGATCGAAGCCAACAAGAGATTCTTCGCATCGGCTGAGGATGTCCCGAAGCAGGCATATACCATGGGGATCAAGACCATTATGCAGGCGAAGAAAATATTGATCGTAGCCAGCGGCGAAGACAAGGCGGAGATCGTACAGAAAGCTTTCTTCGGCCCCATTACACCGCAGGTGCCGGCATCGGTATTACAGCTTCATAATGATGTGACGCTGGTGGCAGACGAAGCAGCACTCAGTAAGCTTTCTGAATAAGAAAGGGGAAGCTGATAGGTCATGAGAATCAGAAATGCAAATATATATACAGAGGAGCATCGGTTTGTCAGAGGGGATGCAGCCGTGGAGAACGGCAGGTTCGTAAGCTGTACCGGGGAACCGGCAGGTGAGGAAGCTGTTGTGGATGCGGAAGGCATGTATCTGATACCGGGACTGGTGGATATTCATTTCCATGGTTGTAAGGGCGCAGATATGTGTGACGGTACGAAGGAAGCACTGGATGTCATCACATCATATGAAGCATCTGTCGGTGTGACAAGTGTCTGCCCGGCTACCATGACGATCCCTAAGGATGAACTGCTGGAGGTCATGAAAAATGCCGGCAGCTATGAGTATTCCGGTGGATCCCACCTGGTGGGCATCAATATGGAAGGACCTTTTATCAGTCCGGCGAAAAAGGGTGCTCAGGCGGCGGAAAATATCATGCACTGCGATTATGAATATTTCAGCCGGCTGCAGAAAGCAGCGAATGGGCTGATCAAGCTGGTAGATATCGCACCGGAGGAGCCGGGAGCGATGGAATTTATCGACAGAGCCAAAGGAGAAGTGGTCATTTCACTGGCGCATACAGCTTCGGGTTATGATACAGCAAGGGAAGCCATTGAACATGGAGCATCGCATGCGACACATTTATATAATGCAATGCCGCCGCTGAACCACAGGGAGCCCGGCGTGATCGGAGCAGTGAGAGATTCAGAGAAATGTCATCCGGAGCTGATCTGTGATGGTGTACACATTCATCCGTCAGTGATCCGTGCAACATTTGCGATGTTTAGTGCTGACCGCATGATCCTGATCAGTGACAGTATGCGTGCAACAGGCCTGGAGGATGGTGAATATACTCTTGGAGGACAGCCGGTTACCGTCAGAGGCAATCTGGCTACCCTGCATGACGGCACGATCGCCGGATCGGCGACGAATCTGATGGATTGTATGCGGTTTGTAGTAAAAACGGTCGGTCTGCCGTTAGAGACGGCAGTGATGTGTGCCACGGAGAATCCGGCGAAGGAGATCGGCATTTTCAATGAAGTGGGCAGTATATCCGTTGGTAAGAGGGCAGATTTCGTACTCCTGGATCAGGAACTGAACATTGCAGCGGTATATATCGACGGAAAGGAGTTCACATGTTAGATTTTTTGAAAGGTAAACGAAAAGGGAATTGTATCGGATCTCCCTGTAAGGGGAAGGCAGTTGCTCTTACGGAGGTACCGGATCCTACATTTTCCGAGAAGATATTGGGAGACGGATTTGCAGTGATCCCCTCTGAGGGGAAAATATATGCTCCCGCAGACGGAGAGGTGACCGTGGTATTTGATACGCTTCATGCGATTACCATGACAACGGATCAGGGAGCGGAGCTTCTGATCCACATCGGACTGGACACCGTGACGCTCAAGGGGGCCCCCTTCACGGCACATGTTGCTGCCGGAGATCATGTCAAAAAGGGCGATCTTCTGCTGGATGCGGATCTGGAGAAGATTCAGGAAGCCGGACTGCATATCATCACTCCGGTCCTGGTCTGCAATACCGATGAATATAACAAGATCAGTATTCTGAAGGAGGGAGAGGTATCTCCCGGCGAGGACGTGCTCCAGATCTCTTAAGAGCGGTACGTCCGTATCAACTAACGAAACTGACCGGAGCTGTTCCGGTTGAGTATAATGTAAAGGAGGAGAAATGTATGAAGTTTCTTCAAAAACTGGGTAAAGCGTTAATGCTTCCCGTAGCGGTTCTGCCGATCTGCGGTATCCTCATGGGTATTGGTTACAGGTTGTGCCCGGCAACAATGCAGGGTGGTGAGATCTCGGGCGTGGCAAATCTGATCGGTCTGTTCCTCGTAAAAGCAGGTGGTGCTTTGATCGACAACATGGCGATCCTGTTTGCAATCGGTGTAGGTGTCGGTATGTCAGAGAAAAATGACGGTACCGGAGCCATCGCAGCTCTGGCTTCCTGGCTGATGCTCACAACACTTCTGTCTACCGGATTTGTTACGACCATTATGCCCTCCATCGCTGAGGATGCTACCAAGACACTGGCATTCGATAAGATTGCGAATCCCTTTATCGGTATTATTGCCGGTATTATCGGTTCCATGTGCTACAACAAGTTCAAGGATACCAAGCTTCCCGACTGGCTATCCTTCTTCAGTGGTAAGCGCTGTGTAGCTATCGTAGCAGGTGTGGTATCTATTCTGGCATCTGTTGTACTGCTGTTCGTATGGCCTTTACTGTTCGGCGGTCTGGTAGCTCTCGGTGAAGCCATTGTAGGTCTGGATGTAGTCGGTGCCGGCATTTATGCTTTCCTGAACCGTCTGCTGATCCCTACCGGATTACATCACGCACTGAACAACGTATTCTGGTTCGATACCATCGGACTTGGAGATCTGAAGCACTTCTGGGCAGGTGAGACAAGCGCTGATGTATCCTGGAGCCTTGGAATGTATATGTCCGGCTTCTTCCCCTGTATGATGTTCGGTATCCCCGGTGCAGCTCTGGCAATGGTAAAATGTGCAAAGCCCGCCAAGAAAAAGGCAGCGATCGGTCTGGTAGCTTCCGCAGCAATCTGTTCCTTCATCTGCGGCGTTACCGAGCCCTTTGAGTTTGCATTCATGTTCTTAGCTCCCGGACTGTATGTGATCTATGCAGCACTGTACGGCATCTTCACCATGATCACTGTTGCTCTTGGCTTCCGTGCAGGCTTCAGCTTCTCCGCAGGTGCGATGGATCTGTTTTTCTCATCCTCCCTGCCTGCAGCAGCCAGAATCTGGCTGATCATCCCTCTGGGTATCGCAGCATTTGTTGTATTCTACTTCGTATTCCTCTTCGCTATCAAGAAATGGGATCTGAAGACCCCCGGTAGAGAAGATGATGATGTAGAAGCAGAGAAGAAGATCGAGCTGGCAAATGATGATTTCGCAGCAATCGCAGCAACCATTCTGGAAGGCTGCGGCGGCAAGGACAACATTGCAAGCATTGACAACTGCATCACAAGACTGAGACTGGAAGTAAAAGACATTACCGCAGTGAATGATAAGGTGATCAAATCTGCAGGCGTAGCCGGTGTCATGAAACCCGGTAAGACCTCCGTTCAGGTAATCATCGGACCTAAGGTTCAGTTCGTAGCGGATGCATTTTCCAAGCTTTGCGAATAATAAAGCACTGATAAAACTGAATATATGACCGGAAGAAAGACCTGCCTGGGAAGACCATGCGGGTCTTTCTTATACGCAGGCCCGATGCCTGCGGGATATATTGTAATGTAATGGAGAGAAAAGTCATGAAAAAATCAACAGGAAAGAGGGGAAACGGGGGATTTTCATTAGTAGAGCTGATCATTGTAATAGCTATCATGGCAGTGCTGGTGGGAGTATTGGCACCGCAGTATCTGTCTTATATACATAAGGCAAAGGTCGCTGCAGACCAGGCGAATCTGAAGAACTATTTTACGGAGATCCAGCTGGATTATATTACTACAGGAAAGTATAACCCGGCGATATATAGCATGTCTTCGGATAGACCGGATTCGCTGAAGCAGCGTGAAATTCATTTTCTGAACGGATCGACAGCCAAAATGCAGGCCGGATATTTCTCGGTGACAGAGGACACACGAGGGAAGGGGGGGATACAATATCTATTATTATTGTGATGAGTGTCTAAGTGATAATGATAGTGTGAAAAATAAGCATCTGGATACCTGTGCGACAACATTTCTGTGATGGCGCTTGAGAGGAATATGTTATCTTCCCAGACATAACCCGATATTATCAGAAATATAGCAGATGTACCCATGCTTCCCGGCGTAGGCGGCTGCCTGCCTGCGGATGGTGGGATCCATTGCGTATTCCAGGGTGTAAGCGGTACAGCCGTGTGACATAGCCAGATCCAGATACTCAGTATAGTATTCACGCGTGCTTTGATCATTTTTAGTATAGATATCCTTTGAAAAATCATACGCAGTAAAAACGTTCTCCTGGTTTACCCCATCGATGAGAACGTTTTTTTCTGTTGTAAGATATTTTTTTACAAAACAGTCCCCACCGTTGATCATGATCTTTCTGCCTGTATGGTTCATATAGTCCAGAATTGTAAGGATTCCGTCATAGATGGATTCCTGCGGATAGTTATAGTATACATCCGTGTTATCGACAAAAAAGCCGTCCACACCCTTCTGCACCAGAGAGTCTACTCTGGAAGCTGTACATGCCTGCCATTCCGGAGCCGAGACATCGATCCATTTTTCCTCCGGCCAGTTCTCATAAGCGCCCAGTGTATATTTCTCAAAGTCTGTATCATAGGATCGGAAGCTTTCGATCGATCCGATATTGATATAGGAGTAGATTTCACGGACACCATTTTCTCTTAAACGGGCAATGTCATTTTGGGAAAAATATTCCGCATCTATGACAAGCAGATCAATGTCAGAAAGTTTTTCTGTGATTTCAGAATCTTCACCGATCAGGACAACGTATTTTCCTGTACTATCGGAGGTGCTGGCAGAGCAGGCACTGAGCAGGGCTGTAGATAATATCAGAATGAGAACACATATTATTTTTATGAATAGCTTCGTTTTCCTCAATTAACGGTACCTCCTTTTTCGCTTGATCTGCTTCAATATTTGTATCCAGATAATTATACTATAGATGGCTCTACATTTCATGTATTTCTGTTAACTATTCAGAGCCATACAAAATACTGCATTCAGGCAGATAATGTCGAAAAAAATATCTGTAAAAATATTAAAAAGGGCGAAAAATATTGAAAAATGTGATATAATTTTTTATGCAAATATAAGATAATACCGGGACAAAAAGCCCCCGGATTTGATGCGTTCAGCGGTTAAGACAACCGGGAAAGTAGGAAGTTATATGAAGATTCAGGATTTTTGTGACATGGACAAATTTGAGCAAATCATGAAGAACTGGGCAAGCAGTACAGGACTGGCAACCGTGGCTGTGGGTGCAGACGGAAAATACATCAGTGACTGTTATAATTTTACGGAGTTCTGTATTGATCTGACGAGAGGAAGCGCAGAGGGGAAAAAGCGCTGCGAGCAGTGTGACAGAGAAGGCCATGGTGTGTATCCCTGCCATGCGGGACTTGTGGATTTCGGTATTCCGATCACACTGGAGGATGGAACCGTGTTGGGCAGTATTATCGGAGGACAGGTGCTGCCGGAGAATCCGGATGAGGAGAAGTTCCGTCAGACAGCAAGAGAACTTGGCATTGATGAGGATAAATATATCAAGGCCTTGAAAAAGGTAAATGTAAAGACAAGGGAGCAGATCGACGCTTCGGCAAATCTGCTGGGAGATGTGATCAACATGTTCGTAAGAGCCAGCTACGTCAACAGGAAAAACGAGAATCTGGTAGGTGAGCTAAAGGGTGGCATTACGAAAGCTGCGGAACAGATCGAGGAAGCAACGGACAAGACCAAGGAAATCGATGGCTACAGCAAGAGACAGCAGATTCTGGCACTGAATGCTTCGATTGAGGCTGCAAGAGCCGGAGATCAGGGCAAGGGCTTTGCTGTGGTAGCAACGGAAGTACAGAAGTTAGCAAGAGATATGGCGACCTCCAGTGCGGACATTAAGAAGCTGTTGGGAGAGCTGCATGTTACGATCAACCATTTGAATCAATAGTAATTTAGGATAAAGTTTACAGGAAAACCGTTTTTCTGATCCACAAAGGCGCAGAAAGGCGGTTTTTTTGCACATTTTTGCATGTTTCCTTTTGGTGTGTATAAAAAAGTCGGAGAAGTTGTCCGATATTCTCAATAGAGGAACCAGGTAAACAAACGGATTTGGCATTTATTTTCAAGGAGGAAATAATTATGGCGGGAATCGGAGCAACCGGCAGCGTAGGTGCGTATGCTGCGCAGAGTGATTACAGCAAGAGTACGAAGACGAAGAAGCCTGAGGTATTCGGAACGCCGGATAAGACAGCCGGCACAACAGGTACGGGAAAGACGTCCCAAACGGCACAGACCAGGGGAAAGACTGAGGATTACGGCAGAACCATCGGTCAGCCGGAGTTGTCGGAGAAGGCTGCGAAATACTATGAGCAGCTGAAGAAGAAGTACGGAAATTATGATTTTATTCTGGTCAGCAGAGATCAGAAGGAGAATGCAAAAGCCAATGCTGCAAAATATGCCAATGGATATAAGACGGTCGTCCTCATTGATGAAGACAAGATCGAACAGATGGCGACGGATGAGAAATTCCGCAAACAGTATGAGGGAATCCTGAGCGGTGCCGCTGCACAGATACAGCAGTTAAAGACCAGCCTGCAGAGTTCCGGTGCGCAGGTCAAGGGCTTTGGAATGCAGGTAAATGATGGAGGAACACTGTCATTTTTCGCTGTATTGAAGAAATCCAGCGCCGAGCAGAAGGCCCGGATCGAGAAAAAGGCTGAGCAGAAGAAAACAGAGAAAAAGGCTGCGGAGAAGAAGGCTGCTAAGAAAGAAAAGGAAGAACGGCTAAAAGACAAGAAGTCGGATAAGGTAGCAGACAGCAAGGAGGAAGCCGGCACAGAGGATACGGTGACAATCAGCGCCGGTTCCATAGAAGAACTGTTGTCTAAGATAGAAACCTACAATTTTAATCAGCGGAGTGACAGTGTGCAGACCGCAGGCGAACGGCAGGTCGGCCAGAACTTTGACTTCAGAGGGTAAGGTGATGCTGTATGATTTCTATGGGGAAGTCCGGAGGTGTTTACGGGAGCGGCAATACCGGTTTGCCGCAGGCATTTTCCGGAGGAAAGAAGACGCAGAACAATCAGAAGAGTATCTTCGGAGCAAAAAATAAAAGTTCTGTTACCGATATTCGTAGAATGCTGTCCAGAAACAGTCAAAGTACGCAGACGCAGGCAGCGAACAGTTGGGGACAGGAGTCTATCGTTACCAGCACGCTGAGTTACAGTGAATCGCTGCGCAATCAGAGGCAGCAGACGAAGAACACGACGCTGGCGCTGAAAAAGCTGAAGTACCAGTTTAAAAGTATTTCGTCGAAGATACTGCGGAGCAAGACTTCCCAGGCGGCAAAGCAGGCAGCCGGACAGGCGAGAAGAGAGATCATGCGCCTGAAGCGTCAGAAGCAGAACAGTGACAGTGACAGCGACAGTGAAGAGATCGACGCAGCAATCGCTCATGCACAGGCTATGGAACGTGTGGCGAAGAAGAAAGCAAAACATCTCGAAGAAGAGGAAATGATGAAGGCTGCCGGCGGAATCTGTCAGGGAGACCGGATCAGTGAAGAAGAAACGAAGGATGCGCAGGACGCAGAAGCTGAAAACGCGCGGAATGCAGAAGAGATGTCTGCGGAAGATTCCGCGAATGAAGTGTCCGGGGATTTCTCTACGTATGAGTATGCCGGGGACAGCTATGATATATCCGATTATGTTGATCTCGGCATAGATGCATTCTATGCGCAGACAGGAGACTTTATGTCGGAAATGAGCGATTTCACCTCGGAGATGATGCAGGAAATGTCCGATAGCTTACGTGACCTGATGGAAGAGATGGGACTGGATGGATTATCAGATAATGCGGTCTCTGTGAATAGGGAGATAGATCCCGCAGACCTCAAGATGATGAAGATCAAACACCGCAACAAAGAGATGAAAGACATCGTCAAGGCCGATGCGGAGTACCTGAAAGCAGTTTTCAACCACCTGGAGAAAATGAAAGACAACGTGGTCATTCCCACCGGGAATGCAGGAGCGGTTTCCTCCGGCATGACAGGGACTTCATTTTCCGCAGATGCTGTCGGCGTAGGTGTATCGGCGGCGCCTGTGCCGGTGATCAATATTACATTATAGGGTGGACATATAAGAAGAAATTTGACATCCCGGACACTGTGCTTGTGAGACAGACACAGTGTCCGGGATGGTTTTATATAAAAACATTTTTGATTTTCGTGAAAAACCACGTGAAAACATTTTTGATTTTCGTGAAAAACCACGTGAAAACATTTTTGGATTTCGTGAAAAACTATACAAAAACATTTTTGATTTTCGTGATTATTTCCGCCCGTATAGGATTCCCATGCCGGAGATCATCCAGGGAGCAGCGGCATATCCCGGGATAAAATCCAGTTTCTTCTCAAGATTGCCGATGTAGTGAATTTCTGTGATTCCTTCTTTTTTCAATTCTTCGACAAATTCTTCCATGTCACCGTAGAGTGCTTTCTGGGAGAACATGTCCTGAAAGGAGAAGGCACCGCCCTTTTTGACTATGCGCAGAGCTTCTCTGACCACATCCCGTTTATCCTTGGCGGAACGGACTTCGTGGAAGACAAAGTTGCTGACAGTGGCATCGAAGGTCTCATCCGGATCTTCCAGATGGGCGGCATCTCCTTTGTGGAAGGTGATCCGGTCGGCAACACCCTCCGCTTTCGCATTGGCTTCACATTGCTCTTTGGCATAGTTCCACTCGGCACCCCAGTAGTCCATACCGACGAGTTTTGCCTTGGGGAAAGCCTTGGCGCAGCGGATCGTCAGGGCAGCCGCACCACATCCGATGTCGAGCAGAGTGCCTTCGCCGTCCCATTCCAGATGATCTACGAGATGCTGATGGACTTTTGCCATCATGTTGCCTTTGCCGAAGGCAAACAATTCATGACAGATGTGCATGTAAATGCCATAGACCAGGCAAATCGCGGCAAGAATGCCCAGGATCCATGTCGGAATGGCAAGATGCAGCACCGGTCCGGTCACATAGGCGGCAATGCCGAGTACGGCAGCAGCGACATAGCACAGCGCCAACATTTTTTCAGGTACCCAGTTTCCGTAGTTCACGTTTTTGTTCATAACTAATCCTCCTACTTGTTTTCTGAATATAACAAAAGTTATATTTGTTATTTTTTATAAAAGAAAATGCCCACCGCATTAACGGTGAGCATCCTTCTCGCTCTTAAAATATACAATTAAACCCTGCGTTCCGGCATCGACGTGAATACCGATGGCTTTCGTCAGGAACAGGCGGTGTTCCATATCATAATCTCCTTTGATCAATTCCAGAAATCCGTGTAACCTCATGGATGTCAGAATCCGTAGTAATTCTTTATCGGGCACATAGCCTAGTTGTTTTTCGTAATAGCTCTGAAAGGCGGTGAACATATTATGAAAGACTATATCCCGGAAGGATTCGTATTTGCTGCCGGAGCATTTCTCCAGTACCAGTTCACATTCCTGCCTGTGCGCACAGATATATTCCATGATCTCACGTTCATTCTGCTCTGCGGTCTCAGGATGTTCCTGTTCTCTTTTGGTAATTTCATACATCATTTTCTGATATTCGGCAATCAGGGGATCCAGAATTGCCCCCAGCAGTGCCTCTTTATTTTCAAAAGAGAAATAAAAAGCCCCGGTAGTAACTCCGGCCCGTTTGCAGATATCCCGGAGGTTCGCCCCGGCGTAGCCTTTTTCCAGAAATTCTTCCCTGCCGCAGCGGATTAAGTTTTCTTCCGTGATTTTCTTACGATCTGTCTCCATAACAATTGTTATATTAGCATAGACTAACTCGAGGGTCAAGAAGGAATCTTCAGGTAAAATATTTTTTATTTTCGCAAAAATCTCTGCAAAAACATTTTGGTTTATTGTGATTATAAGATATAATAAAAATAGTAGCAGGAAAACTAAGATAGTGATATATAGCGGGGAAATGAATATGGACAAAGACCCATTTAAAGAATATCTGAGAGAATCCGAACCGAATAAAGCAACAAAAGGGTATGTGTGGAGCACGGCGGTTGGACTTCAGGCAGTAGATGGTCTGAAACCCTCGCAATATCTGATTGACACTGCAATTCAAAATATTGAAGGTAAGATCACGCTAAAAGAGGCACAGAGTCTTATAGAAAGCTATTACAATGAGAGACCTGTCCGTGTATCAGATAATGAACGCACGGAAGAAGCAGATAAAGTTTCCAGCCGTATTGCGGAGCTCCTTTCCGAAACGGCGTTTTCCTTTTCACCGAATGAGTATATAGCTATTCATCGTAAGCTTTTTCGTGGAATATATAAGCATGCCGGAAAAATAAGAGATTATAATATTACGAAGAAAGAATGGGTGCTTGATGGCGCAACGGTCATATATGGGAGTGCTTCAGAACTGCGTGCTACATTGGAATATGATTTTTCGCAGGAACAAGCTTTTAGTTATAAAGGACTTTCGATAGAAGAGAGCATTCATCATCTGGCTTTGTTTGTATCAAGGCTTTGGCAAATTCACATATTTGGTGAGGGAAACACAAGAACCACAGCGGTTTTTTTCATAAAATATTTGAGAACACTTGGTTTTTTTGCAACAAATGATATTTTTGCGGAAAATGCATGGTATTTCAGAAATGCACTTGTCAGAGCCAATTATACGAATTTACAAAAAGGAATTCATGAGACAACGGAATATTTGGAACTCTTCCTCAGAAATATGCTTTTAAATGAACACAACGAGCTGCACAATCGAAATATGCATATCAGTGGACTTTTAAAGGATACAAAAGTGGATATTGGAACTTCAAAAGTGGACATTGGAACTCAAAAAATGGACATTGAAACATCAAAAGTGGACATTGAAACAAGATTGGCTGAAAAAACGCTGAATTTTTCAACAAAAACAATTATGCATATCCGTGTATTATATGAAAAATTCGGAGATTGTCAGTTTTTTGGCAGAGGAGAGGTTATGGAATTGCTTGGGCTGAAAAGTTCAGGCGCTTCTAAAATAATATCCAATATGGTACAGGCTGATGTAATCGAACCGGTATCCGGGCATGGAAAAGGAAAATACAAATTCAAAGAGTTATAGAGTATATTGGATTTAAAGGCATCGGAACATCCGGTGCCTTTTTTTAAAATACAGGAACCTTTTTACCGTCCGGCGACTCATATAGTATGAAGCCGGCGAAGAGAAGGAGGTGTTACTTTGTCAGTTATGACAAAAGAGGAATTTGTGCGGGAAGTGCGGGGCTATACCCTGCATATGTACCGACTGGCATATTCTATTCTGAATAATAGTACGGATGCGGAGGACGCTGTCAGTGAAGCGGTGCTGCATGCCTATGAAAAATTAAGGACACTGCGGGATCCGGGCAGCTTTAAAAACTGGATCTTACAGATCACGGCAAATGAAGCGAAAAAGATTTATCGGCAAAATAAGCGGACCGGTGCGGTGGCATGGGAAGAGAATCTGTCCCCGGCATTTTATGACGAACACCATGAACTGTGGGATGCTGTCATGCAGCTGGATGGCGGATACCGGGATGTGATCGTACTGTTTTACTATGAACAGTGCACAATCCCGGAGATCAGCAGGATATTGGAATGCAGGCAGGGAACCGTAAAATCGAGATTGTACCGGGCGCGGATGGAGAGCATGAATCATGAAAAACTGGAAACATATTTTTCCGGGTTGCAGGATGCAGATGTTGCAGCGGATAGCTACAGCAGACCGCTTACGGACGGCGAAAAAACAGGCTGGAAGAACTGAGGCAGGCCTATCTGGAGGAAGGATATTTCCCCCAAAAGGAACTTGCCATGCTTGATAGTCCTGAAAAATACAAAAAGGGCGTGGCTTTCTATGCAGCGCGGAGTACATTTTTCCTGCCGGAAGAGGAAATGACGGAGGAGGAACTGTTGGAGCTGATCGATTTCCGGGAGAAGAGAGATTATAGTCTGGCGAAAATCACAGAAGAGATCGAGGCGGGCGACTATGAATATGTGAAGACGGAAGATAGTGCATTACCGGGTGATATGTCACAGGAGAGCGGATCGCAACAGACACATGACGCAGGAGAGGCAAGTGTAGTCCCGGGGGCAGATACGGCAGCACAAGAATGGCAGGTCGCCTATGAGGGAGACGTAAGTATCCGTTGTGCGGCAGTGGCAGAGAACGGTCTGTATGTGGGCGGTTTCACTACGGACGGACAGGCGAGAGTGGAATATCTGCCTTACGGCAGCGGAACGCCAGAGACGTTTTTTGAAGATTTTGCAGAAAACGGAGAGGTCTACAGTCTGTGCACGGCACCGGACGGAAGTGTCTATGCGGCATTACGCGGACTGGCATCTCCGGGAGCGGAACATGGCCGGCTGCCTGTGATCTACCATATCAGTCAGGAAGGAACGCTTTTGGACAGCTTTGCGGCAGGAGACCGGGAGTGGAATATTGTGGATAGCATGGCAACGGATGCACAGGGTAGGCTGTATGCACGAATGAGAATGCAGGAGGATGGCGGCTATATGCGGATCTATACGGCAGAGGGAGAACTCATTGGAACGGTGGCAGATGACGGTGCGTATGCAGTGCAAGGTGCCGGAGCCCTGGGCCGGGGAAAAGACGGAAAAGTCTATGTAGCAGCACTGGCAATGTCTGAGGTCACGGCAGTGGATGCCCCTGTGACATTAGTGTCAGTAGACCCGGAGCGGTTGTGTTTTCTTCCGGTGCAGGGGAATGTAACGGAGAATGCGAAGGCTGCTCAGAGCACAGGGACGATCTACCAGTGGAATATGGTGGCAGCAGGTGTGAGTGAAGATGTCGATTTTATCCTGTGGGGATACAGCGGCGTTGATACCTACCGTTTGGAAGATGCGGAATTTACCAGAGCGCAGGAAGTCTGGGAGATGCCCTGCGGTACGGAAGGAACCTGCGCGGTAATCGTTCCGGATGGACGGATCCTCTATATCGGAGCCACAGGCGGTGTGCAGGGACAGACGGCAGCCGGCGTAGACATCTCCGGAAAAGACCCGGCGAAGACATATTTTTATTATGAACCGCTGAAGTAACAGAAAAAACTATAGTGAGATGGGTTGAGCGAGTGGAAAATGGGAAATTTCCACTCGCTCTATTGTGCTTATGATACGTTATCCTGTATAATAAAATAAGAATAAATGGCAACGAAAATGGTCACAAAGCAGTCGAAAGAAAACGAAGTATATATGAAAAAAACAACGTAAAAATAGCAGTTTTTCTTAGTAGAATTTTCCTAATTCTATATTTGAGGCAGGGAGCATTGCAGTGATAAAAATAAATAAATATATTGAAGTAGTAGAACAAAAAGGCATAATAGAATGCGGTAAGTACAAAGTTGGCAAAGATATTCCCTGTGGTGAGTATTATCTATGGGGGAATGATATTTGGTATTCCTATGTAAGAAAGAAGGAAAAAAGTTCATATGAGTATGAACGAGAAGCGTATGACATATTTGAAAAAGGAGATCTTTTAACCTTAGAAGCAGGGAGAATGACGCTGACAGATAATTTACGATATTTAACAGATCCGAAAGCGGTGATTTTACCTGGCCACATTTATAGAGTAGGAAACGAAATCCCTCAAGGATACTATTTATTTAGATATGATGAAAAGTATTTTAGAAATTCATATGAATTTCCCGAAAATAGGGATGAATGTGTTTTTAATTTACATGAAAATTATGCAAACTCAAGATATCATAGAGAAAGTGGACGATGTGGGTGCGTGTTGCTAAATTCGCATATAAGACACATGACAATAGAAAATGGAACTGCGATTTATTATGGAGATGAAAAATTTGATGAAGAAAGAATAGTGTGGGATTGTAAAGTTGAAGCTAATATTTTTTTTAGTAAAGGGGTAAGAATTTTTAAAAATGAAATAATAGAAATATCAATATATGCTA
>OHIK01000501.1_pt1 | contig 21085 bp, 18 predicted proteins | sample 1568241 | NCBI WGS metagenome assembly OHIK01 (sample SAMEA3879567, study PRJEB24766) | human gut metagenome | biome: human-associated habitat; feature: feces | place: USA | collected 1985/1987 | reverse complement strand
CCAGATCGAAACGGTATTCGTCATAGCCGGGGTGCAGGCTTTCGTAGTTGTCAAGTTCGTGCTGCAAGTCTGCTTCCAGCGCGGCATAGGCGGCTTCGGCTCCCAGCATATCGCTGTCCTCGGAGAGATAGGAGGTGGCGGCAAGGCCCGTCCCGGTGCTGCCAAACATGGCGGTGCAGGATTGCAGGCCGCCCATCACCAGCAGGAGCATGAGGCCCACGCCGCCGACGATCAGCGCCCCTTTCCAGTGCCGGGCGGCAAAGGACGCGGCCTGTCTGCTTTTCTCTGCGGCTTTCTTGGCTGCGGCAGCCGTGGTCTTGGCGGTGCTTGCCGCCCCCTGTGCGGTCTGGCCCGCCGCCCTTGCTGCCTTGGCATATTCCCGCTTAATGTGCTGTTTCTGCCAGAAACGGGAAACGGGGTTCTTGGCCGCCTGCGCCAGCTCCGGGTGATCCCGCAGGGATTTTTGATACGCAAACTCGGCGTTGGCGGCGATGGACTTTCGCTCTGCCTTGGCGGCGGCCCGGTAGGGTTTGAGCTTGTGGCGGTGGACGCCGCTGCGGATCATGCGGCCCGCCTGCCGTTCCGCCAGTTCCTCCCCCTTGTGGCCGCCCTCCACGCCCACATTTTCGTGTTCTACCTCGTGGATTTTTCCGTGGAGGTAAAGCCCGGCTTCCTGTATGGGACGACTGGCCGGGTTTGGTTTGAGCTGGGGAGGGGCTTTCTCCACCTTGTCAAAATACAGCCTGCTTTTGGCCTTGCCCTTGGCCTCGTCATAGACGGTTTCCTTGGTGACGACGCGCTTTTTCGGCAGGGCTTCTTTGGCCGCTTCCAGCTTATCCGCCCGTTTTTCTGCCTTTTTGATATACGGGGCCAGCTCTGGGGAGGCCCGTTCCTCGGCGGTAAACTGCAACCGGGAAACGGGGCCGGTAGCCTGCGCCACGGTTTTTCCAGCGTCCTTGGCCGCTTTCTTTGCCTTGTGGCGGTCGTGCAGTTCGTCCGCCCGTTCCAGTATTTTTTCCGCCGCGCCCTCCGGCTGGGCGGTGTATTCCTGCTCGGTCTCCCGGCTGGACACATTGACGCTTTCGCCGGTGGTCTGGTTATCCAGCGTCAGGCCGTCGCGGGTCATGTGCTGCGTTACCTTGTCGCGGGGTTTTAAGGGTTCCATATCCGATCACCTCCTTGCTGTCTGTTCCGGCAGCGCCCGGTTTCGATCTCTGCAATATAGCGCAGGATGGGGTACACCTGCGGGGGAACAACTGCGTTTCCCAAAGTCTTTAACCGTTTTGCCACATTCGCCGGCGGGTCGCTGATTAAGTACGGGATTTGCGCCGGTTCTTTGGCCCACATGGAATGTCCGTCCATCTCCGGGGGAATCCCATCAGCCATTCCACCCAGTCGGGATTCAGTTTCACATCCCCCGGCGGGCTGCCCAGCAGTTTGTAAACCGCCCATGACAGCCGCGCCGTCCATACGGTTCCGCTGGGGTTGTATTTTCGGAAGCTCCCGGTCGGGGTCATCCGCACATCGACAGTCTTCCCCACATCCCCCGTGTCGCTGGCAAGGGGCGTGGGAAGCAGTATGGCCGATGATGAAAGTTCTTTTGCGCTCATGCCATGCGCCGACGGCGACAGCAGGAAGTACGAAAACCCTAACGGCGTAGCCTGCCTGCTCCAAGTCAAAAACCGTCTTGTCGAGCCCCAGATGGATGAAGCCAGCAACATTTTCTCCAAGCACCCAAGAGGGGTGCAGTTCCCGGATAACGCGGAGCATTTCGGGCCATAAATACCGTTCGTCCTCAAATCCCCGTTGTTTCCCGGCGCTGGAAAAGGGCTGGCAGGGGAATCCCCCGGAAATAAGTGTGATGGTTTCTCGTCCTGTTTTTTCAAAAAATGCCTCCTTTGTCACTGTGGTAATGTCCCGGAATTTTGGTACCTGCGGCCAGTGCTTTTTCAAAACTTCCATCGGGAAATCCGCCCATTCGCACTGGCATACGGTGGTAAACCCTGCGGCTTCCGCCGCAAGGTCGATCCCGCCGATCCCGGAAAACAGGCTGAAATGTGTTAAGGCGCTCATACCGTCGCCCCCTCGCCTAACCGGGTCGTCATGATCTGGTAGAGCTGGGTGTTTTTCGGGATGGGGTTCTTAAAGGGCAGGATCACATTTTCGTAAATGAGAAGCCCCTCGCCGGGTTCGGAATTGTCCACATACCGTAATTGCTGGGGCGAAATGTTCAGCCGTTCCGCAAGGATTTTGCGGTCGCCGCTGGCTTGATTGAGCAGGCAGATGAAGTCGCTGTTTTCCAAAATGTTCTCAATTTCCGGGGAGGAAAGCAGGTCGTAGGGTAGGGTAAAGGCGTCTTGCCGCCGTTGGCGGCAGGTTTCCTACACCCTCCCTCGGAACCGGACTTACTCCTCTCGAAGTATCCGGCTCCCCATTAGTAATTGACGTATTGATTAGTGTTTGTGTATTCTTTCATGGCACTTGCTACAAACAACAAGTGTTTTCCGCCGCTTCTTTTTCATCACGGTTTCCCAATCAGAATTCCCCAACTCGTTTAGGTTCCGTATAACGTGAACCTCGTACAAGTCGGCTTCTTTACACCCACATAGTTCACAAACTCTGGCATTAAGCCGTTGTCTGATAGTGGTTTTCCAGCTAAATTTCTTTCTCTGATAGATGATGTCACTCGCTTCGCCACGCTTACAATCTGCGATTTTAACAGGGCGTACACGTTTTGTCCCAGCTTTGGTTTCATAAGGAACAGACCACGTTTTCCCGTCTTTGTGCTGGCGGATGATTTTGCGGATACTGGTTTTATGCTTGTTGGCAATCGTCTTTAAGCAGCTATACTCCATGAGATAGCAGAAGTAGTCCAGCGTGTGATAGTCACAGGCCAGATTGTAATAGTTGCATAGTCCTCTTGCTTCGGCATTGTACTGCTCCACAATCTCATAATCCGCAAGGTTGAGAAGTCCGGCTCTGTGTATCGGCTGGAACTCCCCATTCTCCTTTTGGCGAATGACTTTCTTTGCAAACATAAATTTCTCAATCTTTTCCGTATGGGGAATAGTAAGGGCAACTTTCATGTGCAGGGTACGGGATTTTCTCCACGTCCCGTTTTTCATTCTGTGACCTTTGACCTCCTGATTTCTGCGGACGCAAATATCATAGCCAATGAAACGGACTTTTTCGGAGCTGTGCGTTATCAGCGTCTTTTCTTCACTCAAGGTCAATTTCAACTCTGTGCTTAGAAATTCAGCGATTTCGGTTTTTAATTCTTCACATTCCGCTTTTGTGCCGCACACACCTGCCAGCCAGTCGTCCGCATAGCGGACAAAAGTAAATTTCTTATTGTCGGCGGGTTTGCAGGGCAGATTTCTCATAGCTTTCTTCTGCGCTTTATGCTGGTCAATCAGTTCTTGTCTTTCCGCTTCATTATCGGTATGGTCAATCCAGTAGGACAGCCTTTTTAATTCTTTGCTTGCCGTATGATATTCCGGTGTCTGATATGCGGACCTCGGTTTATCAAAGCGTTCTGCGATTTCCCGAAACTTCTTGTCCAGCTCATTCAGATAGATATTTGCAAGTATCGGTGAGCAGATACCACCCTGCGGAGAACCGCTGTAAGTGGCGTTGTACTTCCAATTCTCGATATACCCAGCTTTCAAAAACTGGCGAATGATGTTCAGAAAACGACTGTCTTTGATTTTCCTGCTCAAAATTTCAATCAGTTTTTCGTGATTGATGTTATCAAAACAACCTTGAATATCGCCCTCGATAAACCAAACCACGCCCGTGAAGTCAGAAGAAATCTGACGGAGTGCGGTATGACAGCTTTTGCCCGGTCTGAAACCGTGGGAATGACTGTCAAAGACAGGTTCATAGATAGCTTCCAAAATCATTCTGACAACTTCTTGCAGGAGTTTGTCACGGAAAGACGGGATACCCAGAGGGCGGAGTTTTCCATTTTTCTTTGGAATATACTCACGCCTTACAGGATTAGCCTTGTAGGTTCCGTCCTTTAATGACTGGATTAACTCTTTTACATAGAAGTCACTGAAACCGTCTGCGGTATCGTCGTCGATACCCTGTGTTGTTGCGCCTTTGTTTGCATAAAGTTTCTGGTAGGCGGCGTAGTAAATATCTTCACGAAGCAAATATCTGTAAAGCCTTGTGAACACGCCGTCTTTGTGTTCGCTGGAACACTTTTCAATACGCTCTAAAATTTCAGATGTTGGTTTCATTGAGGTTTCTCCTCCCTTTCATTCCTACATTTTAGATGTTACTAACTGGCTCCCTTCGCCATGTAAGCGGCTTTCCCGCATCCGAATTTACGGCATTCCCTGTCAATTCAGGGTTCTCAAACTACTATGGAGCCTCCGTTACCATATCCGGCAAATGAGCCGAACTTAGGCAATCCCCAGTTAGCACTGTGCATAGGTTAATGAAGATTGTCGGATATGCTTTCGGTTCTTTGTGACGTGTTCTCACGCCTGTTTCATAACGTGTTGGCAGTTGTCCCGCCGTGAAAGATGACGTGACAGCGTTATGACATGGGTTTCAGGACTTTTCCCACACCTGCAAAAAACAGGAACTGGAACCTTGCATTCGATAAACCCAATCTTATCCTCATATCTTCTTAACATTAGGAAACAGTCGCACCTAAGTCCTTTGGTGACTATTCCTTTTTCTGCCATGCGCTGTTCCCGTAAAGGATTTCTCCTTAGTCGGTAAGGCAGATTGTTTCGCACACTGCCGTGTGCGGCAGTACCTTAAACTGCTTTGCACAGCGCCCTATCTGGGCGCACTTTCACATTCTGTGTCGCACCTGTGGGAATCCCGCCCCACTTACGAAAACGCTTCCAAATCTCACAGGAAAAGGCCGCCGTCTGTTCCTCACGCAAAAGCAGGTGGAACTCATCACAGAAATACCATGTCGCCTTGCCCTTGCTGCGGTTTTGGGTGACGCGCCCCCAAATCTGATTGTGATAGGTAATCCGCCGCTTTTGCCATATCTCCCGATATGGTAGTCAGGACGGATTTTCCCCCACGTCGCACCGTGCGTGCGGCTTTCGTCGCACACGGCGCTCCATCAATACGGATTAGTTGTTGCGTGTATGTGAAACTACCAGTTTTTCCCTATAACTTAAAATCTTCTTTTGCACTTGTTTTTCATAATCACTGATGTCCATGCCCGGCGTGTTAATCGCCATAGAGCATTTCTTGTGTACTGATATAAGGTTGTTGACACGGTTTACTTTATCCAGCGGAAGATATGGGTTAATTCTATGGGTGTATGGAGCATGGTCTATCAACCATTTTCCGCAAACCCTGCATTTGAGCCGGTCACGGTTCAGGGCGTATGCCTTATTCATGACAAACTCAAAATTGTTCAGATAGCCCCATTTACCCTTTAAGACAGCGATTGACGCATTTTCTGAATACACATCATCCAATCTGGCTTGTATGCGCTTCTTCTTAGTGCGCCTGAAATTGATTTCCCGTCCTTCGGCAGTATAGGGCGTTTCTTTTGGATTTTTCCCTCTCGTTTCCTGCCAGTTACAGAACGTGAGCGATGTAACTCCAACATAGATGTCACGGTATTTGACAGAAGGTATCTTTTGCCTGTAATTCTGGTGTATTCGGGGAAGGTTCTGCGTATCTTGGGCTCGAATCCATTTCCCTTTATACTGTTTGAGCCGGCGGCTCGCTGCAAGTTGTATCTTTCTGCCATATTTGTCCATGCTCACGCTAACCCATGTGCAGCATTGATAATACTGGATGACCCCTCGTATCTGGCTGTTAATCCGATTGATTTCATCAATCAGCTTTTCACGGCTTGTATCCCGTGGGATTTTCTTAATATTATCCGCTATCACATCAACTTTGCGTTTCAGTCTTTCTCTGTCCGGCTGTGTTCTGGTAACATAACCATGTTCGCCTTTCCCCTTTACTACCTTAAACTCGTATCCGAGAAATGTGGCGTGTTTCTTTCTTACATCCGTAATCAGTGTTTTCTCTTTGGATAATGTCAGCTTCATCTCTGTTTCCAGAAATTCCTTTAACGATGATTTCCAAAATTCAGCATGTTCCCGGCTATCTGTAATAATTACAAAATCGTCGGCATACCTCACTAGGAATCCCGGCACCAGTCTGGTCTTTTTCAATGCCCTTCTTTTTGCGGAATCCTGATTGTATTTGTGGGTGGTGTTTTTCAGTTCCCACTGTTTTGTTACCCATTCATCCATAATGTCGAGATAGACATTTGCAAGCAGAGGGCTGATAATCCCGCCCTGCATAGTGCCTTCTTCATTTACTTCACATTCATCAAGAACGCCTGCTTTCAGCATTTGTTTGATGATTTGAAGCACACGCCGGTCTTTAATTCCCAAATGATATAGTCTGCGAAGAAGTATAGCGTGGTCGATATAGTCGAAACATTTACTGATGTCTCCTTCCACAAACCAGTAATAACCTGTGTGGAAAGTGATGAAATTCAGTCTTTCCAGCGCCATTGCCGTATCCCTCATTGGGCGGAAACCATAAGAATGTTCAAAGAATAGCGCTTCTACAATGGGTTCCAACACGATACGCATACATTCCTGTACAATGCGGTCCCGTATTGTAGGAATACCTAACGGACGCTTTTCCTTTTTCCCCGGTTTGTCAATATATTTCCTGCGTATTTTCTGTGCTTCAAACTTTTCAAAAGCTCTCTGGATGTCGTTAATAACCCATCGGTAGGGTTTTTGCAGATATTCCCGCCGCATAGTCTTGTTATCGACACCGGGAGTATCACTCCCATGATTGCTCTTGATATTGTGAATTGCAGTCACAATCGTTGTTTCTGCTGACATAATTTCCAGTAAGCCTTTGAAGGCAGGGTATTTTCCTTCCTGTCTGGCTTTCCTGCTTTGTTGATACAATTCGTCTAACAAAGTGCGTAATTCAGTTTCAGTTTTTGGGCAGTCGAATTGTTGTGCCATACGCACCACCTCCTTCCGAGGTTGTGTTTCTGGTTTTAGTCAGGTTTGCCTACGGCTTCCTCGACTTTCTGTTCACATACGAATCCATATTGACTATGCCCCTTCGCTCCACTCCCATTACAGGAGCTTCATCACTACTACGGGCTGATGCCCCGTGGATTAACAGGTCATTTCCTACCTGTGCGGCAAGGGTGACACCTTACTTGCACCGGCATGTACCGGAGCGCCGTCCACGGTTCCTTTGTTCCCTATATTCTAGCTTTACATTTAGTTTTAGCCCGTCCCTCTGACCCGGCTGCCATCACTGGCTTGTGTGATTGATTGCCAGTGACATTCGACCATTCCGGTTTTCTGCCGTTTTCCACCAAGACATATTTCAACGGCGACAGCACCCCACATGGGGAGGATGGCTGTGTTATCATCCCATCGTTTACGAGCCTTACACTCAGGACTTTTGTCGATTGCAACAAAATATACTGGACATGACTAATTTATAGCTTCTTGCGGTTATCCAAGCTGTCTCAAGCTTCTTCCCCGCTTTTCACCGAGCTTCGTACAATTCACCTGTCACAATGAAATGCACGTCGGAGATTAGAATTTTTGTAACCCGTCACACCGGGTCAGACAGGAACTTCCCCTGTCAAATCGAATATAGAGTTCAGATTTCATTAGAAATCTGTCTTGCTTTGTTCCATATTTCTATGGAGATTAACAAGAAACAAAGCGCACATCCTGCACAATCAGCATACCGAGCTTCTTGAGCTGTTTGCCGAGTTCGCGGATGTCATAGCAGACGAAGCGGTTGTTGACATCCACATTCGTTCTGTGATTGAAGACGTTCAGAGAGCCGTGAACATAGATTTCAAGGGCAGTTGCGATGCGCTGTGCCTCCGGCTCCTTCTGATTTCTCAGAATGTTGTAGAGGTCTTCGAGGATCGGCATTTTCTCCGGCTTGGGGTCTGCAAGAAACTCCTGATAGACCATGCGGACACTGCGGTCAATGATGGTCTTCTCAACCGGCTGCAAGCCGTCCTTGCCGCCGACAATCAACTCGCACATGGAGAGAATGAAGTCGGATTTCAGCGTCAGCGGGTTTTCCTCTTCGGAGTAGTTCGTGTTGATGTCCAGCGGATTGATGTAATCCGTGCTGACCGGCGAGATGCGGATGACCTGACCGCCGAGCTTCTGCACAAGGGGAAAATACTCGGCTTCGGGGTCGCAGACGATGATGTCATCCTCCGTGATGAGGAAGGCGTTCGTCATTTCGCGCTTGGCGGAGAAGGACTTACCGGAACCGGGCGTACCCAAGATCAGCCCGTTGGGGTTTTTGAGCTGCTTGCGGTCAACCATGATCATGTTGTTGGACAGCGCATTTAGCCCGTAGTAGAGAGCTTCGCCGCCCTGAAAAAGCTCCTGCGTGGTGAACGGCACGAAAACCGCTGTGCTGGAAGTGGTCAGTCCGCGTTCGATCTCCACCTGATTGACGCCGATAGGCAGAGAGGACATCAGCCCTTCCTCCTGCTGGAAGTCAAGACGCTTGAGCGCACAGTTATACTTTTGGGCAATGGCGGCGGTCTGGAACACCGCGTTTTCGAGCTTCTGGCGGTTGGTTGCCGTATTCATGATGAGGATGGTCACAAGAAACAGTCTCTCATTGCGGGTCTGGAGATCCTGCAACAGACGCTTTGCCTCACCGCCGAAGGTGGCGAGATCGGACGGGATAATGTCCATATCGTAGCCGGAGCGGACTGCCTTTTTCTGCTCTTCGATCTTCATCTTGTCGAGGTCGGTGATCTTCATCTTGATGCTCTTGATTGCCTTCGCCTGGTCAATCGTCCGGATATGAAAATTGACCGTGATGTTGCTGTCCATCTCAAGGAAGTCGGCAAGCATACGGTCATTGAGTTCCGGCGCGAGGATTTGCAGGAAGCTCACCGCGCCGATGGTTTTGCCCATCTTGAAGCACTTGCCTTCACGGAAGTCAAAGGAAGTGGGCGCGATGAAGTCCTTCGTGCTGAGTCCCGTCCGGGCAACCATGTCAAAGGAAAAGCGGAACGGCTCATTGCTGTCCATATTGAACACATCATGAAGCACTTTCAGCCGTTCGTAGCCGGACAGCGGCTCGGTTCTCACACCGAGGGTTTTGAAGTTGTTGAGGATGTCGGTTTCAATGCGTTCGAGCTTCGGCTTTGCCGTGCGGAGAGAGTCCGCCTCAATGCCGAAGGTGATGTACTTCCTCTTGACCAGTCCGTTGTTGCCCTTGGTGAGCTGGCTTTGCAGCATACCGGAATACTCGGAGCGGATGTCGTTGAAGGCGTCCTCCTGTGCCGGAATGTTGATGCGCTTGCGGAACTCATTGAGGCTTGCCTTCTGATTGATGAAGGAGAGCTGGACAAAGATCGAGCTGTCGAAGTAGTTCAGAAAGTCGCACCAGTTCTCAAAGATGGCAGTTTTGTCCTCGTTCTGCGCAAGCTGGTAGTTGATGTCCTCAAAGGCGATGGACTTCGTGTAGAGGCGGCTGTTCACCTTGCAGATACCGTCGCGGCACATCTCCACATAGGGAATGGTCTGCTGGGCGGACTTGCGGACTTTCTTTGCCTTCCTGTCCTTTTTCTTCTGCATGACGATCCGCTTCTTTTCCTGAGCGGAAAGGGCATCACCGTAAACGACGCCGTTCTTGACGGTCATCTTAGGCTTTGCCTTTGCTGTGCTGTTGTTCAAGCTGCAATTCCTCCTGTTCTTTGATTTTCTGCTGAATTTCAGCGTAGAGATTGTTTGTGCGATAGGGACGCACCTTGTCCCGGATGAACATGGACTGTACGATGTGGTACAGATACTTTTCGGCGGGCTGACCGTCCTTCTCGTAAAGCGCGAAGAAGATGAACGGGAGCATGATGACCACCATCAGCATTGCCGCCGTGGACAAGTCGAGATGTGCCTTCGCCAGAAAGAAGATCGGAACACCGACTGCCGCAGCAACAGAAAAACAGATGAGCTGCCGCTTGGTCAGGTTGAACATGACCTTCGTTTTGACGCGGTTAAGATCCTTCGGGACCGGAACAAATGCCATTTCTTGAACTCTCCTTTCTGAGCTGCTTTTCATAGCGCAGCTTCATTTGTGCGGGATATTGATCCTCCTTCGGCTGACGCTTACCCGTCCAGCGAAGCCCACCCGCTTTGCCTTGACAAATCCAGCCGGAAGCCCGAAGGCTTGCACCGTTTTCGCTTTCCAGCGTGTAGGTGATGATGCGCTTATAGCCCATAGCCGCAGCAGCTCTTGCCGCCGCGCCGTAGAGAAAGCTGCAAGCGTTCTTCTCTCCGTTGGTGCATAGCCTTGTAACCTCCAATGTGAAGCCGTCATCCAGATACCGGCTGACAGGACGCCCGGCGATGATTACGCCGACCAGCTCACCGTCTGCTTCACAGCCGATGGAAAACTTGTGACCGGCAACCGGCTTGTGATGTCGGTGATGCTGCCGGACATACTCGTTGGCGTCTCGAAGAGAGATGGGTCTTAGCCGCAGCATGGTGTTTTCTCCATAGGAAGATGAGCCGTGCATTCGACCTCGTTGCCCCAAACATCCCAGCCTTCGGGGGACTGACGGGCAAAAAGCTCCACGCGGGGAAGGTCTCCCATGAGCCGAACAATGCGCTCCCGCGCTTCATCCGGCTTTTTGGAATGCTCTTCGATGTGGCTGAGGATGACCTGACGCACACCGGCGTCAACACGCTTCGGGTGTCCCTTTGTAGCAAGGATGCAGATTTCGGCATTCGCCCTTGTCCAGTAGCCCATGCCGGTAAAGAGATCGTCGTTCCTGCGGTTTTGCTTCACCCATACAAAAGCCACGGTCTTATAAGAAAATCCCCATGCCGTCAGCACTTCGAGTGCTTCACAGAGGCACGGGAACGTGATCCAGAGGAACAGAGCGCAGTCCTTGGCGGCAAGCTCACCGACCGGAAGTGCCTTGATGTCTTCAATGCACATTGTCGGGTAGTGGCTTTCCGCCGACCGTCCCTGTCCCTTCTTGGAGTAAGTCCGATACGCCCAAGGGGGATCGGCGTAGATGATGCTGTACTTCTTCATGCTGCCGACCTCCTTAGTGCGCATGGAAGATGGATTTTGCGAGGCTTCCGGTCTTGAACAGCGAGAAGCACAGAATGACCGTGTACGCTGCCACAGAGAACAGAGCCGAGTGAATGTTGTCTGCGATAATCATGCCGTTGATCAGCACCGCATAGATGCCGACGCAGACCATGATGAGAAAGCCCTGAAATGCCAGAGCGAACAAGCCTTTCAGATAGTTCGTGCCGATGCTGCCCCATTCGCGGTTGCTCATGGTTGCGATGGGAATAGGCGCAATGCTCACGGTGCAGTAAATCTCAATCATGCGCCCGTAGAGAATGACCGTAATGAGGATCGCCATGATTTTGAGGCACAGGCTGATCAGGAGCGTTTCTATCGACAGTCCGAGCAGTTCTCCGACGCCCATGTTCTCCATGCCGGTACGCATCTGCGCAATCGTCGCGTCAATATCAATGCTGGTGTTGCCGTGGATTACTCCTGCTGCACCGGAAACCACGTTCTGCCCGATGTCGAATACTGCCATCACGATGTCAAACGTGTGTGTCACGAGATAGATCGCCACAGCCGCCTTGAAAAACCACTTGAAGAACATCCAAGTGTCCATGTCGTGAAGGTTGTTTTTCTCGGTGATCATGGAAATCAGCTCGTAGCACAAAACGAAGGTGATGATGATACCAGCGATGGGGACTATCACGTTTTCGGATAGTCCCCGGATCATCTGGTACACGCCGCCGTTCCAGCCGGACGGTGTTTGCCCAACTTCGGCGGCAATCGTTCCTACCTTCTCGTTGACATCGGTGAACATATTGGTCAGGTTGCTCTCGATCCATCCGATCAGCATATCCTTGAGAGCCTGTTCGATCTTTTCTAAAATGCTGCCCAATATTTCACCACCCTTCGGTTAAGCTGGGCTTGCCGTGGATTAGCCGAACAAACCGGAGAGCAGGGGGATGAGGGTCGTGCCGATCAGCACCACACCGCCGCCAGCCATGAGCTGCTTCATGCCCTGGCTTTTTGAGCCAGGATTATCCGAGCCGTAGCCCTCCAGCAGATTGACCACGCCCCACACGCCAAGACCAGCGCCGAGCGCCACAACAAGGGTCTGCAAAGTATCAATCGCGGAAGAAAAAAACTGCATAGAGCCTCCATTTCTCCGGGGAAACCCCGGCTATGAAAAAAGCCGCCATTTCTGGCGGCAGGTTACGACCTCTGGACACTTTGTCCAGAAGTGGGATTTATACATAGGCGTCCGGGTCATCCACATCGTCATAGTTGAGGATGTCCTCGTCCTCGCCTATGGGCCCTGTGTCTGTCCCGTCTGCCTCGTACACCTCGCAAGCCTCAGAGAGCCCAGGCCGCCTGCGGCGGTTGATGAGCTGATCGAGGGAAAAGGCGTTTTTCACTTTATCGGCCTCAGCCGTGTATTTGTAGTTGGGGTGCTGCTTCAAGTCGTACTTTGGGGAATAGAACGGGGGCAGGCCCCGGAGCTGTAAAATACAGCGATCCCCCGGCATGGTGGCAAGCTCGGCGGGTGTCATCAGCTCCCGGCCAAGCCGCTGGGTGTTCTGGTTGTAGCTTTCCGACTGACCTTTGGAGCGCCCGTCCGTCTGCATATAGATGGTGGACTTCCCCAGCCAGTTTTCCGAAATCTCCTTGATGGTGGAGCTTTCTCTGCCTCCCAAAAAAACCACGCTGTCCATATTTCCCATGATCGTTTCCGCGTGCTTGTCATAAATGGCCTTGCACTGCGCCATCTGCTGATAAAAGAGCGTCAGCGATATTTCACGGGAGCGGATGACGGCCACCAGCTTTTCCAGGTTGGGCACCTGCCCTGTATTGGCCGCCTCGTCCCACAGCACCCGCACATGATGGGGCAGGCGGCCCCCATGAACATTGTCGGCCCTCTCGCACAGCAGGTTGAACATCTGTGAAAAAGCCAGGGCCACAAGGAAGTTGTAGGTTGGCGTGGTGTCTGAAATGGTGAAGAACACCGCCGTTTTCCGATCCCCGATACGGTCAAGCCCCAGCTCGTCATAGCTCATGATCTCCCTAAGCTGGGGGATGTCAAAGGGGGCCAGCCGGGAGCCGCAGGAGATAAGGATCGACTTGGCCGTTTTACCGCTGGCTAATTTGTACTTTTTGTACTGCTTTACCGCAAAGCAATCCGGCTTGCGCTTTTCCAGGCCCTTGAACATATAGTCCACCGCGTTCATAAAGTTTTCGTTGTCCTCTTTCACCTCCATGCCGGAGATCATATCCACCAGGGTATTCATATTCCGATCCTCGGCGGGGCCCTCGAAAATGATATAGGCGATAAGGGCGCAGTACAAAAGCGTTTCCGCCTTTGTCCAAAATGGATCACCCTCCTTGCCCTCGCCTTTGGTGTTGGCTATGAGGGTATCGACAAACTTTAGAATATCAGCCTCGTTGCGGATATACGCCAGGGGGTTATAGTGCATACTTTGGGAAAAATCAATGGAATTGAACACCTTGATCCGATAACCCCTCCGTTGCAGGAAAGCCCCCACCTGGGAGAGAACCCCGCCCTTTGGATCGACCACCACAAAGCTGCACCCGCCCTTTTTCTTCGCGCTGGCCTGGAGAAGCTGCGGGGTGAGCCAGAACCGGGTTTTGCCGGAGCCGGACGAACCGATCACACAGGCGTTGAGGTTGCGGGCGTTGGCCGGATTTTTGGGGCGGGTGTTCATGGTAAGAAGCTCCGTCCCGGTGAGGATAACATTGTTTTCAAAGACTGGATCGACGAAAGGGGCTATATCTTTAGGCCCGCCCCATCGGGCGCTCCCGAACTCCTCATCCCGCCGGAATTTCTTTGCGTTCTTGTTCTTGAAGTAGATCAGCAGCCGGAAGCCCACCGCGCCCACAATGCCAACAAGCCAGTCAAAGGGATCAAGCCCCGGCGCAAGGTTGGCAAAGGCCGGGCCCACCGTCTGCCCCAGGCCCATGAGCTTATGGGGGAAATCCGCGCCAGCGGCCAGCCGGTAGGCTGTCCCCAGCTTTAGGCAGGCCCACAGCACAAACAAATAGGGGATGTTTGGTATCACATATTTTTTGACACTACCTGTCCTCATGCACCGCCTCCTTTGTGCGTTCCAGCTTTTGGGCGGGCTGGCGGGCCGCTTCTGTGGCGGCCTCCTTGATCTGCTCCCGGATGGGGGCTTTTGTGGATTTGGTGCGCTTTAGCAGCCGTTTGGAATACTCGGAGAAACAGGCTGTGATCGCGTCGGCCTGCCCCGCCTTGAAGAACAGCAGGTGCTTATCCGGCGCGACTTGATAAAAGGCGTAGTCCACATTCCATTTCCGGGCTACCCGGTCAAAGAGGGCCGGGGCCTCCACCTCGATACTGTTGGTGGCAGCCCCGTGGCCCATGAGCTGCCCCACCGTCTGCCTGCCGTGGGGCGTCTGCTTGGCCCGGTGATGTTTGGCGATCTTCCGGCCTACCGCCTGGAGAACATAGGCAAGCCCCCGCGCCGTGAGCTTGCTTGCCTTAATAGATACTGCTATGGTACGTCTGGAAACGTCCTCGTCTATCAGCCCTTATCCCTCCTTCCACACGAAAAAAGCACTTCTGGACAATGTGTCCAGAAGTGCCGCTATCGGTCTGTATGGCTTTGCTCCGGGCGGGGGCGTTCCGCCGCCTGGGGAAAACGGTCAATGACTTCTTTATAAGCCGCCATCTGCTCCCGGATGGAAAGCTGCGGATAAGCAAAAACCTTGTGCTCGTCTGGAATGTCCTCCAGCCCGTGGTAGTATTCAATAAACTGGCTGCCGTTGGGGAGGAAAAAACCGCCTTTGACAAACCCGCCATCCTCATTGATCCGCATATCCCGGCCATACGCCTCATAATCGAAATAATCCCGCAGGTTTTCGGGAATGTTGATTAGTTCCATGTCCTCCGCGTAAATGCGGCCCAGGGTTTCATCATCAGACACGCCGATATAGAAATCGTAGCAATCCAGATTTTCCGCCAGATTGATGAGGTCGCCCACGCCGGAGGTATGCTCGCCGCTGGCAACAGCCGCCTCAAACTTTTCCAAATCGCTTTTATCCAGCTCGGAGAGCAGGCAGGCCAGATGGTTGAGCTCGTCAATGCTTTCGTATTCTCCCAGGCAGGCGTTGAGTTCCGGCAGGTCGCCGTCATAGTCGGCAATAAAAATCTCCTCATACTGGATATTGTCAACGCCGATCCGTTTAAGGAGCGCCTGTACTTCCTCCGTAGTCGTGGGGAATTTCAACGGCTCGCTTGCCAGCTCACCCTCGTTGTATTTCCCCAGGTTGGTGACATACGCCTCAATGACCGCCATATCAGCGCCGCCTCTGGCCCTTGACGGTGAGGATGCCGTCCAGGGTGGTGGCGGTGATCCCCAGCCGCTGGGCCACAGCGATGTCATTTTTCACCGCTTCATTCACATAGCTCCCGCAGACTACCAGCACGCGGGAGCGCCGGAGCAGGTCGCGCCCCATATCAATACCGCTTTTATGCTCCTCCGGCACCGCGTCATTGAGGAACAGCGGCAGATAGAGCATAGGGCAGATGGGGGAATATCCCGCATCATAGACAATGCGGCAGTATTTAGCTGCCTGCTCCATGACCTCGCACTCGCCTCCACGCCATGCAGCGGTCACATACGCAAGGGGTCGTTTCATAATCAAAACCTCCGTTTCTTTCATATAGGTAGGGGCAACCCTATCCCCCCGCCCTTTCCCTATCCAGGGAAAGGGGGCGGCTCTGGAGGATATACCCCCGCCGCTTGCCGGAAATAGCACAGCCGGGGCAGGCCGTAAAGGGCAGGCCGCCGCAAACGGCGGGCGTTCCGCCCCTTGACGGCCCACTCCCGGCTGTGCAGCATAAACCCCGGCGACGGGGGATATATCACCGCAGAGCCCATCCCAAGCGCAGGGCGCGTACCTCTGGACAAAGTGTCCAGAAGCGGGGCCCGGTCACTTATCGAGCTCGTTCTTCTTCTCCGGCTTTGCCAGTTCGGGCGGCTGTTTCTCTTTCCACTCGTCCAGCAGGGCTATGATCTGCTCCTTCATTTTGGCAGGAGTGACCTCCTTGCCGAAATACTTGTTGAGTTCGTCGGTACTGATGATCACGTTGTCAACCTCCCTTTTTTCTTCGCTCAAAATGCCGTCAATAACATCGCCGTTGAGCAGGCCCTCCTGGTCGAGCTCCCGAAGCCGTTTTGCCTGTTTGACCGATGGGGAGGACTGCTCCCCATCAATGGACACGGCGATAAGCCGCTGGTTTTCCGGCTTGATATACGACAGCTCCACAGCAGGCATAAAGCCCATATTTTTAGCGTCCACCTTTTCCAGAAGCTCCGGAACAAGATGGTTAAGGCGAACATAGCGGAGCACCTTTTTATAGTTCATATCATGCTCCTTGCCCACGATCTCCACTGAGAGCTTACCCAGGGCCTCTGCCTCCTTGTCATTTTTGGGCCGGGCCCCCTGGCGCTTGATGGCCTCCAGCTCCAAATCCAGGAGCTTTGCCAATTCGCTGGGGAGAGGGTCGCCCCGCTGCTTGTTGCTGTTCTTCATTTCACGGACAGCCTCAAGATCGGTCATCTCACGGACAATGCAGGGAATTTCATCCAGTCCAGCCCGATCACCACCATGACAGCGGCGGTGGCCCGCGATGATCTCATAGCCCTTGCCGTCCTTTTCCGGGCGGACGGTAGCGGGGGTCATAATGCCGTGTTCCTTGATCGTCCCCACCAGATCGTCCATCGCCTTATCGTCCTGCACCTTAAAGGGGTGATCCCGCAAGGTATGGAATGGATGAAGCTCTGACAGCTTCAAATAGACGATTTTTCCCTGCTCCACCGGGCGGGGCGGCACCTCCGGCGTGGGCGGCAGCTTGATCTCCGGGGCGGGGGCCTCCGCTTCCTTGACCGGGGCAGGTTTGCCCTTTGGAGCTTTCACACCGGGCCCAACACCCCCGGAGCCTGTTTCTTTGTCCTTGTCCTTTTTCCCACCTCTGGACACTTTGTCCAGAACACCAGGGGACGGGGACTTGTCACGGGCCGCCTTGTCAGCCTTGGCCGGGCGGCCTGTGCGGGGCCCCGGCCCCTTTTCCGGTTTGTCGGGCTCCGCCTTATCTTTTGCTTTTTTCGGACGGCCCCGGCGCTTTTGCGCTTTTTCCTCCTCCTTGATTTCATCCAGGGACTTTTCCCAGGGAGTCTTTTCCTTGTTCCCGAACAAGTCACGGAACGCCTCATCCCCATGTTTGGGGGAACTATCCTCGACATCCGGGGCATCCGATATTTGTTCACCAGTAGCCCGCGCCGCCGTCAGATCAATGACCTTTCCAGACGGGGCGGCAGGGGTATCTTCTCCGGGGAGAGCCTCCGGGCCGGAATGTTCCGGCGCAGGCTGCTCTGGTGTGGGAGAGCCACCCGGCTCGGCAGGGCCGGTGGACTCCGGGGCCTGCTGTTCCTCCGGGCTCGTTTTCAGCTTGTCATCCGCCATTAACAAAACCTCCTTTTTTGTGAAATGAAAAAAGGCCAGACCATCCGGCCCGGCCAGCTTAAAAATATTCCCCCTTTCTTTTTTAGATTATATGGTTGTCACCACTCCTTTCTCAGTCCGGGCCATAAAAAAACGTCGCTTTTCACAAAGAAATAGCGACGTTTTAGTGTAGGTTGGCTCGGTTTTGTTGTGTTTTATGATTATGCCCTTGTATAAAAACCTAAATCTTTTGCTGTATACCAAAATACCCCCAGAGATAAAATTGATTCAAAATTGTACATAATAATACCCTTTAAAGTTTCTGTCCCAGAACATGGTATCCGGGGTGTGTCATAATTACTGGTACCCACATCAGCGGATTGAACACAAAAAGAAAGACACGACTTTCGTCGTGTCTTTCTTTTCTGGTGGAGTGTCCGCAACCAACGGCGAACCTAATCTGTCGTTGGCCGGTTCTGCGCCCAGCCCCTCCTCGATTTCGTCCAACAGGGCATCGTCGATGGTGATGGGTCTGTCGCTGCCGTTCAGGATCAAGGTGAACCGATCATCATACAGATAGACCGCCCGGAGGAAGATATTGATGATCCCCCGCTTCGTATTCTCGTCGTCCTTGTCGCCTCGTTTGAGGGCATAGAGGTAAGCGCGGACGTCGCTCTCGCTCAGCCGCACCTGCTTTGCCAACTCCACAGCCAGCTGCGCCTCCAGCTCCTCCTTTTCCTTCTGGCGCTTCTCGATCCGCTGGGTAATCATATCGGCGGCCTGCCCTTGCTCCAGAGCCTTCCAGAGATTTTCAACGGCGGTATCCGCCTCCCGGATGGCGGCCCTGATCCGCTGGACGGAGGCTGTGTCCCGGTCCTCTTCACAGGCGGCGGCTACCGAGGCGGCAATCCGGCCGATATTGTTGTCGGTCAGCAGCTTGCGGCACTCCAGCACCACCCGGTCTTCAATCGTCTCCTTCCTGATGACCTTCTTTTTGCATTTGCGCCGTTTGAAATTGTTGCAGGCGTAGTAGTGGTACGCCTTCCCGGACCTCCCGGTGCCGCCGTACCCGGTCATCATCTCCCGGCAGTAGCCGCAAAACAGCTTGGTGGTGAGCAGGTATTCCTCTTTTCCCCTGGCCCTGGCCGGGGCGTTTTTGTTCCGGGAGAGGATGCGTTGGACCCGCTCAAACAGCTCGTCGTCGATGATCCGAGGCATTCCGCCCGGCGTCTCCTGCCCTTTGTAAATGTAGTAACCGATGTACCGCCGGTTATGCAGCAGGCGGTGCAGGCTGTTTTTGTTGAAGAGCCTGCCCCATGAGGTGGTCAGTTTTCTCCGGTTCAGGTCCCGGATGATCTCCGCGACGGTCTCCCCGCTGGCGTACCGCTCAAAAATTTCCCGGACGATTTTAGCCTCCTCCTCGTCCACATAGTACCGGCGCTCCGAGTCCACCTTGTAGCCCAGGCCGGGGTTGCTGCCGTTGGCCAGGCATTTCTGTGCGTTGAGCTCCATGCCCCGGCGGATCTTCTGGGAGAGCTCCGCCGAGTAGTACTCCGCCATGCTCTCCAGCACACCTTCCACCAGAATGCCGCTGGCGTCGTCGCTGATATTTTCCCGTGCGGAGATCACCCGCACCCCGTTCTTTTTCAGCTTGGCCTTGTTGATGGCACTGTCGTAGCGGTTGCGGGCAAAGCGGTCCAACTGATAGACCAGAACACCCTCAAAGGTGCGCCTGTCGCTGTCGGCGATCATCCGCTGGAACTCGGAACGGTTGTCCGTAGTGCCGCTCTGGGCGCGGTCGATGTACTCGCCCAAAACGGTATGGCCATTGTTTTTGGCATACTCGTAGCAGGTGTGCAGCTGCCCTTCAATGGACTGCTCAGTCTGGCTGTGGCTGGAGTAGCGGGCATAGATCACAACATTCATTCTTGCGCCTCCTCCAGCATTTGCAGCAGCGTCTCCTTGAGCCGGGCATTCATGGGGGATGCGGGGTCAAAGCACATCTCCACAAACTTTTTCAGCTGTGGGTCGCTCTGCTGGATTTTGGGCTTGTACTCGTACAGCTTCCCCTGGGGATGGTCGGTGCGCCCGAAGATATAGTCCATGGACACATCGAAATAATCCGCATACCGGGTAAGAGTTTCAAACGTGGGCGACGCCTGGTTGAGCTCATAGCGGTTCAGGCTGGACTGCTTGACGCCCACGATTTCCGCCATTTTGACCTGAGACAGCTTGACACTCTCCCGCAGAGAACGCAATCTTTCTGCCACTTCCTTCAAAGAGAACACCCCCATTCATCAATCACAGTATATCATATTATAGCATAATATTCAATCCTGAATTAACATAACTCAAGTTGAAAATGGGAAAACTTTTCCGGCATGTCTTTCTGCGCTTGAGAGGCGGGGGCAAGACGTCGCAAGCAATGCGTGTGGCTATCCATTCGCCACAAACCGCTTGTTGAGGGCACCGCCCCCAAGCCCCCATGAACGCAGAATTTCATTCTGCGGCTGCGCGTTCGGAGAACGCTTTTTTCTTGAGAATTCGGTCACAAGATTGTGGATTATCCAGCCCCTTGAGTAATATTGTCTTTTGCAGATGCATCATACCACTGTTGAGTTAATTCAGAGTGCAAAAAAGCATCGTTCATCAACTTAAGAAATGCAATTTTAGATTTCTTGGTGTCCAACCTGATCTGCGTTTCATCTTCACTATATTTGAACTTTCCTGCAAGCTCTGGCGTATTTTTTGTGAATTCAACAATTGCTTCTTTTGTTATTCCCAGTTTGAAAATAGGCGATGCTTTTTTCACTTTAGAAAGCTTACGTGCAAATGATGTATCATCAAGTGTATCTCTTAATACCTCAATGTCATCGAGTATGTCCAATTCTTCAATTGCGTCAACAGTTTCACCAGCTGCTCGCAGAACGAGAGCCGAAAAGCCCATATTACGTTCCAGCATTTTTAAATTGAGTACAAATATAGTGTTTCCTACTCGCAAAAGCTGTGCATCATTATTCAATCGTATGATATCTTCTCCGGGCAGTTTCTCAAAACGTTCACTGCTTCTAATTGCTCCCAGTAAGAAACTTTCTCGTTTTATCAAAGAAATTGGATAATGTTTTTTGAAGAGGACAATACCACTTTCCATGCTTCCAATATAAACTATGTATCCAAATAAATGATTAAGATCATCAGTGTTAAAATTAAAATGATCTATGTTCACCGCTTCTTTAATATTGAATTGTTTAAATAAATTCAGTTCTTCCGGATAACTATCATAATCATATTCATAAACTGCATTTGGGGATTCATCTGCAACAGAAAGATTGCGGACAATCATATCTTCATTAGCGACAATCGTAGTCTCCAAAAATTCTTCAAACATGTGTTGAATTTCCGGCGCTGTGCTCTCATCTTCTATGTCTGCCAATCTCAAAACGAGTTCATCGTTAACTTTGAGAACCAAATACAGTTGTGCAGAGTGCTGCTGTCTCAATATGGTTGACACTGTACCTTTTAATTCATCCGACGTCATTCTTTA
>OHIK01000494.1_pt1 | contig 21349 bp, 16 predicted proteins | sample 1568241 | NCBI WGS metagenome assembly OHIK01 (sample SAMEA3879567, study PRJEB24766) | human gut metagenome | biome: human-associated habitat; feature: feces | place: USA | collected 1985/1987 | reverse complement strand
ATTGACGGTAGATCCGGAGATGATCGTCTTCGGAGGCTCGGTGACCGCCGCCCATGAGTTGTTTGAGGAGAGCATGTATGAGGACTTGAAGGATTTCGCTTATCCGAACTCTATCAAGAACTTGAAGATACGTTTCTCTAAGCTGGAGAATCCGGGGCTATTCGGTGCCGCTTCCCTTTGTTATGATAAATAAAGACGGATAATTTATAGTTTACTTAAATCTTATTCATATCATGAGACATGTATTTTGTAGGAAGATCGTTTTCCTTTTGGCCGCTTTATTGGTTGTATGTGGCATGTCGGCCCGTAAGCCGATCAAGACGTTATTAATAACAGGGCAGAATAACCATAATTGGCAGGTGAGCCATGTGGTGCTTAAACAGATATTGGAGAACTCGGGACGCTTCTCCGTGGATTTCGCGGTCTCTCCGGAGGCGGGGAAGGATATGTCCGGCTTTGTCTTGGATTTCAGTCCTTACGAGCTGGTGGTGCTGGATTATAATGGAGATGCTTGGCCGGAGGAGACGAACCGCCGTTTTTTGGAGTATGTGCAAGGAGGTGGTGGTGTCGTGGTCTATCATGCCGCTGATAACGCCTTCGTGAACTGGCCGGAATACAATAAGATTTGTGCCTTGGGCGGTTGGGAGAACCGGGATGAGAAAGCGGGACCCTATGTATATTGGAGCGATGGTAAGTTGATAAAGGATAGCTCGGCGGGCGTGGGTGGCTCTCATGGCGAGCAGCATGAGTATGTGCTGAATGCCCGGAACCATGAGCATCCGATCATGAAGGGGCTGCCGAATAAATGGAAACATGCGCAGGATGAGTTATATGATCGTATGCGTGGCCCGGGAAATATAAAGGATTGCTTGTATACGGCTTATTCGGACAAGGAGACCGGAGGCTCCGGCCGTGAGGAGCCGTTGATCTTTACGGTTGATTATGGGAATGCCCGTATATTCCATACGATGTTAGGGCACGCGGGGGAAACGGTAGAGAATTGTCCGGCTATGCAATGCGCCGGCTTCCAGATTACCTTGTTAAGAGGTGCGGAATGGGCCGCTACCGGTAAGGTAACCCAAAAGGTTCCCGCTGATTTCCCGACGGAAAAACAAGTATCTAATCGGAGTAATTATAAGCGGTGATACATGGTTTATTAGAATGCCCATTGTAAGCTCCTTATGATGGGCATTCTAGCAAGCTAACAATGGGCATTCTAAGGAGCTTACGATGGGCATCGTGCTATTTTGCTGAATCCTCGTGCGATAGATAGCCGTCGCTTAATGTGAATCGGGGATCTTGATCCGCCAGAAAGCGGATGGCCGTGAGGCTTTTCTCTTGAGGGAAAGGTAATTTCTCAATAAGTTCTTTCACGGGGATAGGGGATTCCCCGGCCAATACCTTTATGAGACTTTCCCGGATAGCGTTGAATTCCCAATTCATAAGCTGTGATTCATGCTTCGATAGGCATACATCGCAACAGCCACAAGGGGCGGAATCTTCCTCGCCGAAATAGGATAGGAGCATACGGCTCCGGCATGCCCGCTCCTCGTTGATATATTCCAGCACCTTCTCGATCCGTTTCCCGAAACGCTCCTTGCGTTCCTCATACGCCGAGCGGGGTATGGATAGGTACCGCTGTTCCTCCCGGGTCTGGGTATAGATAATCAGCGGGGTTTTCTTATGCGGGATGTAGTTTACGATCCGGTATCTGGATAAACCTACCAAGGTCTCATACACCTCGTGAGGTGTCACTCTCGCACGGGTGGCGATTACGCTCTCATCGATATAAACATAATCCGCGAATAACCCGGTGTAAGAACGCAAGATTGTCTGGATCACCTCATCCGTGCGCTTGTTCTCACTTAAGTACTTGTAAAGCTCGTCACGGGTAGCTGTGAACATCAGGCGGGAAGCGTTGTCTACCTCCTCCGTATATTCGATATAGCCCGATAGCCCAAGGATCTTCAAGGCATGATGCGCTTGCAATAAAGAGAACTTATAAGCGGAACAGAAATCCGTCAATGAGAAATCGTGTACCGTATCCAACCCGTACCCTACGGCGATCTGGTAATAATTACCCAACGCCTCATAGACCCGGTAGATAAACTCTTTGTCCGGAAACTCATCCGCCAGCCGTTTCTTTAGCTTGGCGCTATCTGTGGAGGAACAAAGAGCCACGGCGAAGGCTTTCTTCTCATCACGTCCCCCGCGTCCGGCCTCTTGATAATATTCCTCCAACGATCCCGGCATATCCATATGCACGACCAATCGCACGTCCGGCTTATCGATACCCATACCAAAAGCGTTGGTCGATACGATTACCCGGCACTCGTTGTTTTTCCAACGGACCTGACGCAGTTCTTTCTCGTCACGGTTTAACCCGGCATGGAAGAAATCAGCGGAGATACCCGCCTGTTGCAGCATGAGGGCGATCTCCTTGGTGCGTTTCCGGTTGCGGACATATACGATGGCCGTACCCGGAACTTTTCCCAATATATAAACGAGTGTATTTAACTTATCCTCCGTCTTCCGGACAATATAAGCCAGATTTTTGCGGGCGAAGCTCTTTTGAAATACGTTCTTCTCCTTGAACCGCAGACGCTCTTGTATGTCATTCACCACTTCCGGGGTAGCCGTGGCGGTCAAGGCCAATACCGGAACACCCGGCAATAAGTCCCGGATCTCAGCGATATTGAGGTAAGAAGGACGGAAATCATATCCCCATTGCGAGATACAGTGACTCTCGTCGATCACCAGCAGACAAACCTGCATGGCCTCCATCTTGATCCGGAAAATATCCGTACTAAGCCGCTCCGGGGAGACATATAAGAACTTATACCCCCCGAAGATGCAATTCTCCAGTTGCGTGATGATCTCTTGCCGGCTCATGCCCGAATAAACGGCCGTAGCCTTGATGCCGACCCGGCGTAAATTTTCCACTTGGTCTTTCATCAATGCGATCAAGGGAGTGACGACGATGCAAATCCCCTCCATCGCCAAGGCCGGCACCTGAAAGGTGATGGATTTACCACCACCTGTAGGCATCAGCCCAAGCGTATCTTTTCCGGCACAGACGGAATGGATAATATCCTCCTGCAAGGGGCGAAAAGCAGGGTATCCCCAATACTTCTCTAATATCTTATGGTAGACGTCCACCTGTCCTCCTCATATATCGTCGGGTTTGATGTCTTTGATCATCAGCTGGATAGAGGTGTTGCCGTTGTAGGTGTTCTCCTCCACCGTGTAGCAGATGTTGAAAGGCTTCATACCCTTGATATGGTCGTTGTGCCTGTGCATGCCGAAAGCGATGGCGTGCATGGGGGTGCTTGAGTTTCCGTCGATCAATTCCAGCTTGAGATGCTCCAGTTCTTTACCCACGAGCTTACTGGTGCCGTAGTCCTTTACGCCAAGCGAGCAGAATACAGGCTTCTGGTTGTCCGGCCCGAACGGGCTCATCTTCTTTAGGTCGTTCACGAACTTCTGGTTGATCTCTTTCAAATCCAAGATAGCGTCGATATCGATCTGCGGGATCATCTGTTCCGGTATGATCTCCTCGGATGCGATCTTCAAGAAACGCTCGGTGAATGCCTCTAGGTTCTCCTCCCGAAGGGAAAGCCCGGCGGCGTAGGTATGTCCCCCGAAATTCTCCAATAAATCCCGGCAACTCTCTATCGCCTTGTAAATATCGAAGCCTGTTACGGAACGTGCCGATCCGGTGATCAACTCGGACGATTTGGTAAGAACGACCGCCGGACGGTAATACTTCTCGGTCAAACGGGACGCTACGATACCGATCACGCCTTTGTGCCATCCCGGGTTATACACGACGATCGCCTTCCGGTCATCCATGTTCTCTACTTCGTCGATGACAGCGTTAGCCTCGTCGGTGATCTTCTTGTCCAATTCCCGGCGTTCCTCATTATATTGGTTGATGCTCTCGCTCTTCTCCCGGGCACTGGCGCTATCCTTGGACAGTAGCAGTTCCACCGCCTCCTTCCCGTTCATCATACGGCCGGAAGCGTTGATACGGGGACCGATCTTGAAGACGATATCACTGATCGTGATCTCCTTTCCGGTCAATCCGCAGATATCGATGATCCCTTTCAGCCCGAGACTGGGGTTGCTGTTCAATTGCTTCAGCCCGTAATAGGCGAGGATGCGGTTCTCTCCCGTAATCGGGACGATATCCGAGGCGATACTGACCGCCGTCAGCTCCAACAACTTCTCCAGATCCGAGAACGGGAAATTATTGCTCTTGGCGAACGCCTGCATGAACTTGAATCCTACTCCGCAACCCGATAAATGCTCATACGGATAGATAGAATCCGAGCGCTTGGCATCCAATACGGCGACAGCGTCCGGCAAAGTGGCGTCCGGCATATGGTGGTCGCAAATAATAAAGTCGATGCCTTTCTCCTTGGCGTACTCGATCTTCTCGATCGCTTTGATACCGCAATCCAGCGAGATAACCAGCGACACGCCGTTCTCGGCGGCATAATCGATACCCTTGTAAGAGATACCGTACCCCTCGTCGTACCGGTCCGGGATATAGAAATCCAAGGTAGACGAGTAAGGTCTTAAATACTTGAAGACGAGCGATACCGCTGTCGTTCCATCCACGTCGTAATCGCCGTAGATCAAAATCTTTTCTTTATTCCCCAAGGCTTTATTCAAGCGCCTCACCGCCTTATCCATATCCGGCATAAGGAACGGGTCGTGCAAATCGTTCAAGCTGGGTTTAAAGAATTTCTTCGCCTCTTCGATCGAAGTGATACCTCGTTGAACGAGCAAGAGACAGATCACCGGGCTGAATCCTAATTCAGCCACCAATTGGTCTCTCTTATGTAACTCTTCTTCTGATGGGGTTTGAAAGTTCCATTTGTTAATCATTATATATTGTTTTTTTCTTTTTTGCTTGCCTGATACTACGGATACCTTGTCATCCTTAATCTACCGTATGACAAAGGCGAGATTTCCGCAATATATTTCAACCCGTAAAGTTAGAAATTAAATATGGTATATCCGGTATGGCTTAAAGAAAATAGTTTTTTTGTTATTATTTTTTTGAAGTAGGAGAATGATTCGTACATTTGCCTAAATATTATAAAATACAATGACGGAAGATATTAAAAAAGCTTGCGAAGTAATGGCCGCAGGCGGCATAATACTTTATCCTACAGACACTATCTGGGGAATTGGTTGCGACGCTACCAATGAAAAAGCCGTACAAAGAGTGTACGAGCTAAAGCGAAGGGCAGACAATAAGGCTATGCTGGTCTTGATGGACAGCGAGGCTAAATTGGATAGGTACGTGTCGGAGGTTCCCGATATCGCTTGGGATTTGATTAGCGTGTCTGATAAGCCGTTGACCATCATTTACTCAAGTGCCAAGAACTTGGCGACAAATCTATTGGGAGCCGATGGTAGCGTGGGTATCCGCATCACGAACGAGGAGTTCTCCAAGAAATTGTGCGAGCGCTTCCGTAAACCTCTGGTCTCTACTTCCGCCAACGTAAGCGGCGAGCCTTCTCCCGCTAATTTCAGCGAGGTATCGGAGGTGATCAAGGAGGGTGTGGATTATATCGTGAGTTATCGTCAGGACGATAGGAGCAAGGCCGCTCCGTCCGGCATTATCAAGCTAGGAGCCGGTGGGCTTGTGCAGGTAATTAGATAAGGATGAAGAAAAGCGTACAAGCCGGAAAATATATTGTCTCGGATTTTATAGCGTCATCGGTAGTCTGGTTATTATTTAACCTGATACGCTATGAAGAGGTGGCGGTGTATGAAGGGTTTGATACCGTCGGGGCCTTTTTGCTGCATATACCCTCGTTGAAGGGGCAGCTGTTGATCCCGTTTTTCTGGTTCGTATTATATTGGTTTTCCGGTTATTATAATAAACCGTTCGGTAAGTCGAGGCTTACTGAGTTGTTCTCTACCCTTGGGAGCGTGTCGATCGGTGTCGTGATCTTGTTTTTTGCCTTAGTGCTGAATGATTTGCCCCGTTCCTATCATGTGTATTATGATATGTTTTTCTCTTTATGGGGATTGCAGTTTGTCTTGACGTATATTCCCCGGTTATTGATTACACAGGCCGGGTTGCGGAAGATAAAGTGCAGGGAATGGGCGTTGAACGTATTGATGATCGGGGCGGGGAAGAAGGCGGCGTGTATTGCCGACGACCTGTATGGGTTGGGTTATAATATCGTCGGTTTTGTCTCTGATGGTACGGAGAAAAAGGGCGGGGTCGCCGGAGATCGTGTGATCGGCAGGCTGGAATCTTTGCCGGTGATCGTAGAGGAAAAAAAGGTGGATGAGCTGGTTGTCGCCTTGGAGACGGTGGATAATAGCCGTTTGATGGATATCCTGTATTCGTTATATTGCTATAAACGGCCGATCAAGATATTGGCGGACAAGTCCAGTTCATTATCGCAAGTGAAGATCAAGGCGATAAAAGGCGTTCCGCTGGTGGACGTGACGGATAATAACTTCTTGCCCATCGAGCAGAATGTAAAGCTTTTTATGGATAAGACGTTATCACTGATATTCTTGGTGCTCTTATCTCCCTTGTTTCTGTATATCGCTTGGCGGGTGAAGCGGGATTCCCCCGGCCCGGTGTTTTTCAGTCAGGAACGGATCGGATACATGGGCGAGCCTTTCATGATCTATAAGTTTCGTACGATGTATACGAACGCCGAGGAGGAAGGCCCGTTGCTCTCTTCCGAGGATGACTGCCGTATCACTCCTTTTGGACGGGTGATGCGGAAATACCGCTTGGACGAGTTACCGCAGTTCTGGAACGTGCTGAAAGGGGATATGTCGCTAGTCGGCCCCCGTCCGGAACGTAAATATTTCATCGAGCGGATCGTGAGGAAAGCCCCTTTCTACTATTTGCTGCATAACGTACGTCCGGGAATCACCTCGTTGGGTATGGTGAAATATGGATATGCTGGCAGCGTGGATGAGATGATCGAGCGCTTGGAATATGATATATTATACTATGAGAATATGTCCTTGATTCTGGACCTAACGATTCTCATTTATACAGTTAAAACAGTGTTTACAGGTAAAGGTATTTAAAATGGCAAACGAAGGGTTATTCTATAAATTGTTGTTATGGCGGGAAAAGCGCATCAAGGAGAAGCATTTTATCCTTATTATCAGTTTTATCGTGGGAATTTGCACAGCTGCGGCCGCTATCATATTGAAACAATTGATCCATTTCATACAACATGTATTGACGGGTAATTTCAGTGCTGACGGCGTGAACTATCTCTATTTGCTTTATCCGGTGATCGGTATCTTGTTGGCTGGCTTGTTCGTGAAATATATCGTGCGTGACGATATCGGCCATGGGGTGACGAAGATCTTGTATGCTATCTCGCAACGAAAGAGCCGTATCAAGCCGCATAATACATGGACGTCTATCGTAGCCAGTTCCGTGACGATCGGCTTTGGTGGATCGGTCGGGGCGGAGGCTCCTATCGTATTGACAGGGGCGGCTATCGGTTCTAATCTGGGACGGGTGTTTAGGATGGAGCAGAAGACGTTGATGTTGCTCGTGGGATGTGGTGCCGCCGGAGCGATCGCCGGTATCTTCAAGGCACCTATCGCCGGGTTGGTGTTCGTGATCGAGGTATTGATGCTGGACCTTACGATGACTTCCGTGCTTCCTTTGCTGATCTCGTCAGTGACGGCGGCTACGATGTCTTATATCTTTACCGGCACCGAGGCCATGTTTAAGTTCTCTCAGACCGAGGCGTTCGAGATCGAGCGTATTCCTTACGTGCTCTTGCTGGGTGTTTTTTGCGGATTGGTATCCCTCTATTTTACCCGTGTGATGAACAAGGTGGAAGGGATGTACCGGAAGTTGGGTACGTATTGGAAGAAGTTCATGTTGGGCGGCGTGATGCTGAGTATCTTGATATTCCTGTTCCCGCCGTTATATGGTGAGGGCTATGATACGATCGGCTCGTTGCTGAACGGGCAGTTCTCGCATATCATGGACAAGAGCTTGTTTTACGATCTGAACGACACGTATTTTGGGGTCTTGATCTTCTTGACCTTGATCTTGCTTACGAAGGTATTCGCTTCCAGCGCCACGAATGCCGGAGGGGGGTGCGGTGGTATTTTCGCTCCTAGTTTGTATCTGGGTTGTATCGCCGGTTTTATCTTTGCGCATACGTCTAATTATTTCCCGTTCACGATGTATATCTCAGAGAAGAATTTCGCTTTGCTGGGTATGGCGGGCATTATGTCCGGGGTGATGCACGCTCCTTTGACCGGTGTTTTCTTGATCGCCGAGCTGACGGGTGGATATGATTTGTTCCTTCCCTTGATGATCGTCTCGATCAGTTCCTATATCACGATCCTTATGTTTGAGCCTCATAGTATCTACTCCATGCGTTTGGCGCAGAAAGGCGAGTTGCTGACGCACCATAAGGATCGGGCGGTGCTTACTTTGCTACGGGCGGATAGCGTGATCGAGAAGGACTTCCAAACGGTCTTTCCCGAGATGACGTTGGGAGATATGGTTAAGGTGATCTCGAAATGTGGACGAAATATGTTTCCGGTCGTGGATGATCGAGGCATCTTGTTGGGTATCGTCTTGCTGGATAATATCCGGAATATCATGTTCCGTCCGGAGTTGTATAATCGTTTCCATGTATCGAAGTTCATGGTTTCCGCCCCGGCCAAGATCGTAATCAACACGCCGATGGATCAGATCATGCAGACGTTTGACGATACCAAAGCGTGGAATCTTCCGGTGGTCGATGAGAATGGCCATTATATCGGTTTTATGTCGAAATCGAAGATATTTAATTCCTATCGGGAAGTATTGGTGGATAACTTTTCCGGGGATTAACTTGTTAAAAACAGATCCAATTTATTATATATGAAGAAAGAGGATTTACGAATCGTATATATGGGCACTCCCGATTTTGCCGTGGAGAGCCTGCATGCCTTGGTAGAAGGTGGATATAATGTGGTAGGTGTCATTACGATGCCGGATAAGCCGATGGGCCGTCATGGTAGCGTGCTTCAACCGAGTGCCGTGAAGCAATATGCCGTATCGGTGGGTCTTCCGGTCTTGCAGCCAGAGAAGTTGAAGGATGAAGCGTTTTTGGAGGAACTGCGTGCCTTGAAAGCGGACTTGCAGATCGTGGTGGCGTTTCGTATGTTGCCGGAGGTGGTCTGGAATATGCCTCGTCTGGGAACTTTTAATCTGCATGCCTCCTTGCTTCCGCAATACCGGGGCGCCGCTCCGATCAACTGGGCGGTTATCAATGGTGATACGGAGACCGGCGTGACTACTTTCTTCCTTACGCATGAGATTGATACGGGTAAGATCATCCGTCAGAAACATCTGCCGATCGCCGATACCGACGATGTAGGAACGGTTCACGATGCCTTGATGACGATGGGGGCGGGGTTGGTTACCGAGACCGTGGACTTACTGTTGGATGGAAAAACAGACGCTATCCCCCAAAAGGAGTTCTATAAGGATGCCGCTGAGTTGCGTCCGGCCCCGAAGATATTCAAGGATACCTGTCATATCGACTGGAACCAGCCGGTGAAGAAGATCTATGATTTCATCCGTGGGCTTTCTCCTTATCCTGCCGCTTGGACGGAATTGATCTCAGCGGATGGCAAACGTATGGTCTTGAAGGTTTACCAAACGGAGAAGCGTCCGGCAACGCATAACTTCCCGGTAGGTTCTATCCATACGGATCATAAATCGTATATCGATGTGGCCGTGAAGGATGGTTTCCTTCGATTGCATTCCTTACAACTTGCCGGAAAGAAACGGATGAATATAACGGACTTCTTGAACGGTTTCAAGCAAATCGCAGAATATACGGTTGGCTGATGAACGGGACGAGACGTATCATATACATTACATTAGGAACGTTTTTTCTCATATTGGGAGCGATCGGCATCTTTGTCCCTTTGCTCCCGACCACTCCTTTTTGGTTACTGACTTGTTGGTTTTATGTCCGTAGCTCGGAGAGACTTTATAACCGGGTGATGAGCAATCGTTATTTCGGGCCGCATATTAAGGGCTTTGTGGAAGATAAGGCTATTCCTTTGCGTTCCAAGATTATCACGATCGCTATCATGTGGCTATCTACGATCATTACTTCCCTTTTGCTAGTCGGCTATTGGTGGGTGAAAGCTTTGTTAGGGCTTATCAGTATCGGGGTCTCATGGCATATCCTCTCTTATCCTACTAAAAAAGAATGAGATAACCTGTTCATCCATAGGATTACTGGGGTTATCCCTCTTTTATCGCTTTCTATCGTAGCCTTACTACTTTATCGGTTTTCTTTCAAGGCCTCTTCCAAGCTGATTCCTAGAGCTTCAGCTACTCCCTTACCGTAAGCAGGGTCTGCCTTGTAGCAGTTACGTACGTGGCGTTGCTTGATGAACAATTGGGCGTTACCCATCGCACGGGCGGTATTTCCGAATAACAACTGTTGCTCTTCCGGCGGCATCAAACGGAATAAGGCACCCGGTTGGCTGTAATAATCATCATCATACTCACGCTCGTTGTAATTGTAAACATCCCCGTGTACTTTCAAAGGCGGTTCCTTCTTCTCGGGAGAGTCTTTCCATTCGCCGAAGCTGTTAGGTTCGTAACCCTTTGCGGCTCCATAGTTTCCGTCTACACGCATCGCTCCGTCACGGTGATAGGCATGGAACGGACAGCGGGGCTTGTTCACCGGGATCTGCTCTAGGTTCACGCCAAGGCGGTAACGCTGGGCGTCGCCATAAGAGAATAGACGGCCTTGTAACATCTTATCTGGGGAGAAACCGATACCTTCGACAGTATTCATCGGGTTGAATGCGGCTTGCTCCACGTCTTGGAAATAATTCTCCGGATTACGGTTCAACTCGAGGATACCGACATCCATTAACGGGAAGTCCTTATGCGGCCATACTTTCGTGAGGTCGAACGGGTTGATTGGATAGGTCTCGGCCTGCTCCTCAGTCATCAATTGGATCTGGAATTTCCATTTCGGGAAGTCCCCACGCTCGATACTCTCGAACAAATCACGCTGATGGGATTCACGATCCTTGGCGATGATCGCAGCCGCTTCCTCGTCACTCAAGTTCTTGATACCTTGCAGGGTTCTGAGATGGAACTTCACCCAGATACGTTCGTTCTTATCGTTGATAAAACTGTACGTATGGCTACCGAAACCATGCATATGTCGATAAGAGTAAGGAATGCCGCGAGAACTCATCGTAATCGTTACTTGATGCAGGGCCTCGGGAAGCAAGGTCCAGAAATCCCAGTTGTTATCCTCGCTTCGTAAATTCGTTTTCGGGTCACGTTTGATAGCGTGGTTCAAGTCCGGGAATTTAAGGGGATCACGTAAGAAGAATACCGGGGTATTGTTACCAACCAAGTCCCAGTTACCCTCCTCTGTGTAGAATTTCATGGCGAATCCACGGATATCACGCTCTGCGTCGGCCGCTCCACGCTCTCCGGCTACGGTGGAGAAACGGACAAAGCAATCCGTTTTCTTGCCTACCTCGCTGAAGATAGCCGCTTTCGTATACTTCGTGATGTCATGTGTGACGGTAAAGGTACCGAATGCGCCGGAACCTTTTGCGTGCATACGTCTCTCAGGGATCACTTCACGGTCGAAGTGCGCAAGCTTCTCAATGAACCAAGGGTCTTGTAATACCATCGGGCCACGTGGCCCCACTGTTTGTACATTCTGATTGTCCGCAACAGGGCGTCCGTTGGCGGCAGTTAGTCTTTTGTCTTCCATAACTTTAGTTTTTGTGTCGCAATAAAGAATTTTAGATAAAGTAATCTTTAAATAAAACTGTTTAGAAACAACAATTGTTTTTAACTTCCTGACAAAAATAAGAAGTTGTTAGACAGTTGTCAAATAGTTAATATCTATAAATATATAGATGGGTAGTAGAAACTCAGTGGGGATAGGCGCATGAGTTATAAAAGTATCTTAGTTTCATCGCCCCATACACCTAAGATACTTCGCCAATGAACTTAGGATACTTTCTCTATGAAACTAAGATACCTTGTTTAAAAGGTATGGATACAAAAAAGCGGTTGTCTGGCAAGATGCCAAGCAACCGCAGTATGGTTTGAAAAAATCAAATGTTCACCTTCCCGGTAAAATGGGCTGTTACTTATTTATTGTAACCCCATTTTGTTAACTCCGACTGACCGATAGCAGCGAGTGATCTCAAGCAGCTATCCAAAAAATGTCTAATAAAACTTTTCATAGCTCATTTTCTTTTTAATTAATAAATCTGTGCCTTTCGGCACGTTCTAAATCTCACATAACTTTTGAAGTCCGAGTAATGAATGAATTGAAAACCTAAACCTTTAACCTTTTAACCTATTACTAACCTAATCCCGGACTTCTGATAACCTTAACCTAAACCTTCCTCTTTTTCATCGTGAGGTTTACCACATGCGGTAAACCCAAATTGTCCAAGGTTGAAACCCTAGCAAATCGATGTAACGTTTAAACAATCTCTTTACCATATTTGCTTTACAATTATGTTTTACGACACAAATATACGGCGTTATCCCATACGTGGTATGTTTTATAGCATGTTTTTTGCGGATTCCTATGTTTTCTTGATCTATGATAAAAAAAGCGGGAATCAGATTCATATAATGATAGTATTTGAACGTTTGGCATGTCTATTGTGTTACCATGCCATTGCGTTTCTATTTCTATTTGCTACATTTGCGGAGCTAAATGTAAGATAATGTAATATATATGAGTAGAAAAGAGGAGTACAAAGAGAAGAATCTATTGTATTTGGACGAAATCGCTTTGGAAGAGGGAACCCTGACATTACCGTGCGGTATATTATATAAGGTAATACAAGCGGGTACAGGCAAAGTCTCTCCTAATCGGGAAAGCGTCGTTTCCGTACATTATAAAGGAACGTTGATTAACGGAAGGGAATTTGATAACTCATGGAAACGGGGTTGCCCGGAAGCCTTTCGCTTGAATCAAGTGATTGAAGGCTGGCAATTGGCTCTTCAAGAAATGCGGGTAGGGGATAGATGGATAATCTATATCCCTTACAATTTGGGTTATGGTAATCGTGCCTCGGGTCCAATCCCTGCTTTCTCCACATTAATATTTGAGGTAGAGTTGTTGGGAATCGCCTAATTCCAATCATAGAATATATAATAATGTATCCGAAGGGAGTAAAAAAGAATAGCCATGGCTAAACCCATGGCTATTCTCTTTTTGCCTCATTAGAGGATTGGAAACTTTCTATTGTTTAGGCGTATCATCCGTCTTCTTTCCTTTATCCAGCCATTTCTCTTGGATGGTCTGCATCAGTTCATAGAAGTTAGGGATAAACATCGTGGCGAATATCGTATTGATAGCCATACCGAATACTACCGCCGCACCTAAGGATATACGGCTGGCCGCTCCCGCTCCGGTAGCGAAAAGCAAAGGCATGACACCCAATACAAAGGCGAACGAGGTCATCAGGATCGGGCGTAAACGAACGTGTCCGGCTTCCAAGGCGGAATCCCGTATCTGATTACCTTCCTTCCGGAAATCCCGGGCGAACTCTACGATCAAGATACCATTTTTGGCGGACAAGGCGATCAATAAGATAATACCGATCTGGGTATATACGCTTACCGGAACCCCCATCACCCAGCAGCCGATAATAGCTCCCAACAAGGCGATCGGCAAACCCATGATAGCCGCCAACGGACTTGTCCAGCTCTCATATTGAGCCGAGAGAACCAAGAAAGCGACTAGCAACGCCATGGCGAAAATAATCACCGTCGTAGATCCCGCTTTCGTCTCTTGGTAAGCGACCGAGGTCCATTCATATCCGAAATTATCACCTAATTGCTCCTGTATCAGCTCCTCCATCGCTAGGATCGCTTCCCCTGAGCTATATTTCGGGTTGGCGATACAAGTAATGGCCGCCGATGAATACATATTATATAAGTTGATCTGGTCTAATCCCAGTTGCTCGTCCAATTCGATAAAGGAAGAGAAGGGCACCATCTCCCCCTTACTATTCGCCAGACTCAAACGTAGTACATCATCGATCACTTTCTGCGCCTCTCCGTTCGCCTCGATCTTAACTTGGTAAATACGTCCGAACTCCACGAAATCGTTCACGTACGCCGCTCCCATATAATAGCTGAGCGTGGAGAATACTTGATTCAACTGAAGACCGAGCATCTGCACCTTATCCCGGTCTATCTTCAGTAGATACTGCGGGGTATTGGCCTGATACATACAAGAAAGGTTCAGCAATTGCGGTTTCGAGCGGTAGCTGGCCAGCAATGTCTCCACGGCATGCTGCATCTCCGTCGGACCTAGGTTCTTACGATCCTCCAATTGCAGTTGCAAGCCGCCCGAAGCGCCCAACCCCGGGATAGCGGGCGGTACCATACCGAATACCTGCGCTTCTTGGATAGCCGATGCCTCCCGGTTGAAACGGTTGGTCACGGCCTCTGCCGTATGCTCCTTACCTTTACGTTCGTTCCAGTTCTTTAGGATCACGAAGAAGGTGGCCGTATTGGATTGCTCCCCTCCACCCATTACGGAGAATCCGCTAACGCTGATGAATGATTTCACCTCGGGGTACGTCTTTAGGATCTCGTCGATCTGCTTGGTGACCGCCTCCGTCCGGTTCAAGCTCGCCGCCGGGGGTAATTGGGATACGACTAGGAAATAGCCGTCATCCTCTTCGGGTATAAAGGTTGTCGGCCAACGCATAAACAAGATAACCGCTACCGCCGTGATGATACCGTACACGATCATCGCCGCTCCCGGTCGTTTCAGCATCCGCTCCACGATCGAGTCGTACATCTTCTGGGTCTTTCCGTATATCTTATTGAATCCCTTGAAGAGGAAGAATTTCGGTTCTTCCGTATTCTTCTCCAAGAAAAGGGCGCAAAGCGAGGGCGTAAGCGTAAGCGAGTTAAATCCGCTTAATACGGTAGCGGCGGCGATTGTCAAGGCGAATTGCTTATAGAGCTGCCCGGAGATACCGCTGATAAACGTTGTCGGGATAAATACCGCCAATAATACCAATACCACGCCCACGATAGGCCCTACGATCTCATCCATGGCCTTCGATACCGCCTCATGGGCCGTATATTTCCCGGTATCGAGGAGGCGGGTGGAGTTCTCCACCACCACGATGGCGTCGTCTACCACCACCGCTATCGCCAGAATCAGGCCGAATAAGGTCAACGTGTTAATGGAGAACCCTAAAGCTGCCATGACCGCCAGCGTACCGATCAATGAGACCGGAATCGTAATGAACGGGATGACTACCGCCCGGAAATTCTGTAAGAATAAGAAGATAACCAAGACCACCAGCAAGGTGGTCTCCAAGAACGTGATAAGCACCTCATGGATGGAGGCGTCGATCACCTCGGTCGTATCCAAGGTCACTTTGTATTCCACGCCTTCGGGTAAGGAACTGCCTAATTCTTTCATCTTGGCCTTTACCACCTTCGATACATCCAATGAGTTGGAGCCCGGCAGCTGGTAGATCGCTATCGCAGCAGTCGGTTGTCCGCTTAATTTAGAGACCACGTTGTAAGAGGAGCTACCCAACTCTATGCGGGCGATATCCTTCAATCGCAGGATCTTGCCCCCTTGCCCGGTCTTAAGGACGATATTGCCGAATTCATCCGGTGTCGTCAACCGTCCTTTTACGGTCAAGGTGTATTGATAGGGGTTATCCGCCCGTAGAATCGGTTGGCCTACGTAACCGGCGGATACTTGGGCGTTTTGCGTGGATATGGCTTGATAAACCATGTCCGGTGTCAAGTTACGGATACGCATCGCCTCCGGGTCTAGCCAGATACGCATACTGTAGTTTCCGGCTCCCATTACCTGTACCGAGCCTACACCCGGCAGGCGGGTTAGCTGGTCTATCATATTTAAGGTGGCGTAATTACTTAAATACAATCCGTCGTAAATGGAATCCTTGGAACTTAGGGTAAGCATCATCACGATATTGGAGGATTGCTTGCGGGTGGTGATACCTTGTACGATCACGGGTTCCGGCAAGCTGCTCTGGGCGATACTCACCCGGTTTTGCACCATGACGGTCGCCATATCGATATCCGTTCCCACAGCGAAGGTGATCGTTAGGGAGTAAGCCCCCGAACTGGAGGAGTTTGAACTCATGTAAAGCATACCGTCCACGCCGTTTACCTGTTGCTCTATCGGTAAACCTACGGTCTGCGCTACCGTCTGTGCGTCCGCCCCGGGATAAACGGCGGATACCTGTACGGTAGGCGGCGTGATCTCCGGATACTGGGCGATCGGTAATATATTGAGGGTGACCAAACCCGCCACGACGATGATCAGAGCAAGTACGGTGGCGAATATCGGTCTGTTAATAAAGAACTTTACCATAGCTTGCTTATTTTATAGGTTTGATAGTCATGCCATCCCGTACCTTAAGCAGGGCGGAGGTGACATAGGGATCTTTGGGGCCGATACCGGCGGTCACTTGGCGAAGCGTATCGTCTACCAATTGCCCCACCTCGATAGGACGGTATCGTACGACATTGGAGTCGTTCACGATATAAAGGTACTTCCCTAATTGGTCGGTACCGATCGAGGCGTCGCGAACCAAGACCGCATCCGGCTGCTCGGCGTACGGCAGGGTGATGGTGACGTATAAGCCGCTCTTCAATACATGCTTCGGGTTATCCAGATTGGCACGTACGTTCAGGGTACCGGTCGATAGGTCGATATTGGGGGATAGATAATCCAGCCGGCCCGTATACGCATTGCCGCCATCCTTGCCTATGCTGACGAGGATCTCGGTCGGAAGCTTCACGGTACTATCGTTGCGGGCGGCTTCCAGCATCATCTTCATGAACTGGTTATCCTCGATATTGAAATTGGCGAACATCAAGTCGTCCTTGTATAAGGTAGCCAAGGTAACCGGCTGGACGGCTCCGTTGATGTAATTGCCTATATCGTAGCTGGCCCGGGTAACCGCACCGTCGAAAGGCGCACGGATATAGCAATAGCTCAAGTTGGTCCGTGCGGTATTCAATTCTGCCTCGGCGTTCTTCACGGCGGCCTCAGACTCCGATACGGTAGCCTCCGCTTGGATCACTTGTATCTGGCTTACGGCGCCGCTCTTGGCCGCCTCTTTCATGCGCTCGTAGTTGCTGCGGGCATATTCCAGCTGGGCTTTGGAGGTCTTTACGGAAGCCTCGGCTTGGGTGACGTTATCCTGATAGGTGTCCGGTTCGATCACGAAGATAAGATCGCCCTTCTTCACCCGGCTTCCGGCCTTGAGGTAAGAGGTACGCAAGTATCCGTTGACACGTGCGACCAAGTCTACTTTCAGTTGTGAACTAAGGTATCCGGGGTATTCTTTCGTCAAGGTAATGTCCTTCACGACCGGGATAGATACGTTGATGGAAGGCACAGGCATCTCCGTCGGCTGGCTCTTGCCTTTACATGAGGCGAGCAACAGGGCGGATGCGCTGATAAGTCCTATATAAACAAATGTCTTCATATACTTTATGTTTAATGATTATTTAGCTTATGCTTTGTGCGAGTCGTAGTTGCTTGTTCGGTAGCGGTGACTACTCTCGTTCGTCAGCGGTGACGGCGTGCGTTCGTCAGTGTTGACGACGTATGTGCGTCAGTGCTGACGGCGCATGCCCGGCAGTGGCATCCTCTCTTAATCGACAAGTGGCCATCCTCCGCCCAATGACTGATAAAGCTGTATCAAGTTCAGTAGGGAGCTACCTTGAGCCTGTGTCAATTGGTTCTGGTAGGTGAGGAGGGAGCGTTGCGCGTCCAGTACGTTCTGGAAAGGCGTGAGGCCCTGCTTATAGAGGTCAAGGGAAAGGTCCAAGGTTTGTTTCCCTTGGTTTACCACTTCCCGGAGGGCTACGATTTGCTTGATCGAGTTCTTGTACGAGCTCATGGCGTTATCCACTTCCTGTACGGAGGTAAGCACGGTCTGGTTGAATTGCCGGATCGACTCGTCCAACTGGGCTTTCGCCAACCGGGTAGCCTGTATCTTCTGGGTGCCTTGGAAGAAGTTCCATGTAAGGGTAGGGGCGATCTCATAGGTCAAGCTATTGTGATTCGCCAGCTTATCGAAGTCGTGGGAGGCGAAACCGATCGAGCCTTTCACGAATACTTTCGGCCACCAATCGGACTTAGAGGCCCCGAGCGAGGCGGCTAGCGCATTGACCTGCCGTTCTGCCGCACGTACATCCGGACGGCGTAGCAACAGGTTTGCCGGCAAACCTACACCGACCGGCTCGATATATTCCGGCAAGGAAGCATCTGTCTCCATGATCTTTTGCAGATCCGAAGGGTACAGGCCTAGCAGGATCGCCAAGGAGTTCGCATATTGGATGATACCGGCCTCCAGCATCGGTAGGGAGGCTTTCGTGCTGTAGTATACGGATTGCGCCTGCGCTACATCCAGTTTGGAGACTAGCCCGGTCTCATACCGTTTCTGGGTGATCTGTACGACGGTCTGTTGGGAGCGGCAGTTCTGTTGCGCCACCTTTACCTCTTGTTGCAGCTCCCTCATATTGATGTAGGAGGAGGCTACTTGGGCGCAAAGGGAGACCATGGCGGCGTTGTATTCCTCTTTCGAGGCGGCGAAATTCTCTTTCTCCGCTTTCACCCGGTTCCGGATACTTCCGAATACGTCCACCTCCCAATTCATATCTACGGTAGCGCTGGAATATTGGGTGATCGCCTTGGGCACTTGACTGATATTGCCGCTACTTTGTTGCCGTGTCCATCCGGCGGAAAGCCCTAGGGTAGGCGAGTAGCTTCCTTGTGCCGACCGCAGGTTGGCTTTCGCCATGGCGATCCTGTCCATCGCCATTTGCACGGAATAGTTTTGTTTCACGGCTACTTCTATCAGCGAGTCCAGCAACGGGTCCTTAAAATTTCTCCACCAATTATCTTCTACGGGAAGTGTCTGCTGAAAATCACTTCCTTCCTCAGACCATGACCCGGGTAGGGCACGGTCTAAATACTTATGCTCTGTCTGCGCCATTACCCCGATCGGTACCAGCAAGCACAACAAAGCATAACATGTCAGGCGTAAATGTTTGTGCATAAATATATATGTTTAGATTTAGCTTTTAGCAAAACAGTTAAGGGTGGGAAATGTTTGTATCTTTGTCTATTTATATATCCTAAAAACTGAAACGTATGGAAAATGGCAAGATCGTTATTTATCGGACAGCCGATGGTGAGACTTCAATTGACGTGAAATTGGAGAATGATACAGTATGGCTTACGCAAGCGCAGATGGCGGAGCTTTTTCAAAAGGATCAATCGGTAATAGCTCGGCATATCAGAAATGTTTTTAAAGAAGGTGAACTTGAGGAAATGAGTAATATGCAAATTTTGCATAATACTTTTTCCAAGTACAAGCCTACTGGGGTTTATAGTCTTGATGTCATTATCTCAGTCGGCTATCGTGTCAAGTCTAAGCGTGGTACGCAATTCCGTATCTGGGCAAATAAAATTCTAAAAGAATACCTTGTCAATTCTTGTGGTTTCTCGATAATAATGGAATCTTATATAATCCGGATGGAACGAAACGTATCGCCGATAATACATTGGTCGCTTTAACCTTGATGATTGCGGAAAGTCGGACGGAGGAAAAAGATATGATGGTGAAAGTCGTGGTGAATTTGATTAATAAGGAGAATTGGTGAAATAAAGGATTATTGTAAAGAGTGATTGTATGGATATCTTATTGGTTATACTAGGCGTTATCTGTTTGTTGGTGGGATTGGCGGGATGTTTTTTGCCGGTCTTGCCGGGGCCGCCGGTGGCGTATTTGGCTTTGTGGCTGCTGCATTTTACGGGCTATGCGGAATTTACGGTTACGGAATTGGTCGTGTGGGGATTGCTGGTCGTGTTGGCACAGACGATGGACTATGTTACGCCCATGCTGGGGACTAAGTATAGCGGAGGGTCCAAGTGGGGAAATTGGGGATGTGCCGTGGGAACCGTGGCCGGTATATTCGTGTTTCCGCCTTGGGGGATCTTGCTGGGTCCTTTCGTGGGGGCTTTCGTGGGGGAACTTTTGGGAGGTAAGGTGTCCGGGGATGCGTTGAAGGCTGGTTTTGGGGCGTTCGCTGGTTTTCTGTTGAGTGTCGTATTGAAAGTCGCTCTTTGCGGCTATTTTATTTATAGTTTTGTGAGAGGGATAATAAATTGAAGATGGTAATTAATAAAGTAAGATATGTTTGAGAAAATTGTAGTGGTAGATTCTACCGGATTGAATACATGGGGAGTGGAGCGTTTGAAGACGCTTGGAAAAGAGGTCGTTTTTTATACTGGCATTCCGGAGACGGATGAGGAGACCGTGAACCGGATCGGGGACGCTGATTGCGTGCTTGTCTCTTATAATACACAGATCCGTAGGAACGTGATCGAGGCTTGCCCGAATATCAAATACATCGGGATGTGCTGTACCCTTTATAGCGAGTCTAGCGCGAATGTGGATATAGCCGCCGCACGTGAGCGGGGGATAACGGTCTTGGGTATCCGCGACTATGGCGATGAGGGAGTCGTGGAGTATGTCATTAGCGAGCTGGTCCGTCTGTTGCATGGTTTCGGCGGGAAACAGTGGAAACATAAGGCGTATGATGCTTTAGCTGCTTTAAAGTTTATTCAAAGTGAGCTTGAGATTTTCCGCAAGAAAAAAGTAATGAGCAAGCGCATGAATGTACCCATTGTGCAGAATATGAAAATCGTATCTTATCAATTGTTATTTTGATTAGTAGAGAGCAGACACGTATTTATTATCGGTTAAATGATAAATGTGAAATAATTGATAGTAACCTTGTCATTAAACCTACAATGAATATATACGATCTCTACGATATTATTGATACCATTTTATTAAAACATTCTTACATTGATATGATTGGAATTGCGACACCGGGTATTGTTAAAGATGAAAAGCAGTTGAAAGAACCAACAGATGGAAGAACTATTGATATAAAAGCTGATTTTGAAGATAAATATGGAATTGATGTTTTTGTTTATAATAATGCAAATGCAGCAGTTGTAGGTTTTTCTTTAGAACATCCAGAGTATGATAATATTATTTTCCATTCACAGCCATTTGGATTTGGGGTAGGGGGACAAGGAATAATTTCTAATGGTAAAGTAATTAGAGGGAAAAATGGTATAGCAGGTGAGATAAGATATTTTATCCGACGGATGCAATTATCTGATGATGTTCATAAACTGGCTTGGACACAGCATGGAGCCGTAGAGCTCGTAACAAAATCGTTACTTCCAACTATTTCGCTCATTGGACCAGA
>OHIK01000492.1_pt1 | contig 21418 bp, 9 predicted proteins | sample 1568241 | NCBI WGS metagenome assembly OHIK01 (sample SAMEA3879567, study PRJEB24766) | human gut metagenome | biome: human-associated habitat; feature: feces | place: USA | collected 1985/1987 | reverse complement strand
CAGCTCAACGACAGCGGGAAACTCCCCGAGGAACCGATGTTCTTCCTCAAGCCCGACACGGCGCTGCTGCGCAACAACGACCCGTTCTACATCCCCGCCTTCTCGCAGGAGGTGCACTACGAATGCGAGCTGGTCGTACGCATCAACCGCGTAGGCAAGGGCATCGCCGAACGTTTCGCGCACCGCTATTACGACCAGGTGGGGCTGGGCATCGACTTCACGGCCCGCGACCTGCAACGGCAGGCCATCGCCGAAGGGCTGCCGTGGGAGCGCTGCAAGGCATTCGACCGCTCGGCGGCCCTCTCGCCCCAATTCGTATCTTTGCAGGAGCTGGGCGGCGACGTGCAGTCCCTGCATTTCACGCTGGAGGTGAACGGCCAGACGCGCCAGCGGGGCGACACGTCCGGGATGCTCTTCTCTGTCGACCGGATCATCGCCTCGGTGTCGCAGTACATGACGCTGCGCATGGGCGACCTGCTCTACACGGGCACGCCGGCCGGCGTGGGGCCCGTACGCCCGGGCGACAACCTGCGCGCCGTGCTCGAAGGCCGCGAACTGCTCAATTTCGACATCCGCTGACCCGGGAACGGAACGGGAACAAAGACACATGAAAACTAAAAACACGCTATAACCATGTTGCTCAAAGACAAACTCAAACCTTACCGCCTGCTGCTGGCATCGCAGTCGCCGCGCCGGCGGGAACTGATGACGGGCTGCGGGCTCCCGTACGAACTCGCCCCCAAATACGAATGCGAGGAGGTCTACCCCGCCGGCATGCCCGGCGAAGAGGTGCCGCTCTACCTCTCGCGGCTCAAGAGCGAAGCCTACCCGGCGGCGCTGGCCCCGAATGAAATCCTGCTGACGGCCGACACGGTGGTGATCTCCGACGGCGAGGTGCTGGGCAAGCCCTGCGACCGCGGGCAGGCCGCGCAGATGCTCCGCCGCCTCTCGGGGCGCCGGCACACGGTGGTCTCGGGCGTCACGCTGCGTACCCCCGGGCGGACGCACACCTTCGCCGCCAAGAGCAGCGTGTGGTTCCGCCCGCTCGCGGACGAGGAGATCGCCTATTACCTCGACGCCTGCCGTCCCTACGACAAGGCCGGCTCGTACGGCATCCAGGAGTGGATCGGCTACGCCGCCATCGAAAAGATCAACGGCTCGTTCTACAATGTCATGGGGCTCCCGATTCAGAAAGTATACACCGAACTCGACAAATTCCTCAAATAAATGAAACGCACGCTACTTACCCTGTTCTGTACGCTCCTCGCGCTGGCAGCCTCCGCCGACGAGGGCATGTGGCTCCCGAGCCTCATCTCGCAGCGCATCGACGACATGCGGGCGAATGTCCCCGCCAATGAGCACGAGCATGATGTCGTCGCCCACGGTAAGCTCGCCACTCGCCAGCCACACACGCACATAGCCGATACCCGGCATCGTGCGCGTCGCCTCGATAGCGGCCTGCACCTTATCGGCATCGAAGCCGAACACCATGCCGCCCACCTTATGTCCAGGCGCCACACCATCTGTCTCGACCCCACGCACCTCGGACTTAGGCGTCGCACGCACCACGCCGTTGTGTGTCAGGTACATCCCACAATCAGCCGCCGAAACATCGGCCTTGGCTTCGCGCAGCCAAGCATCAACCGAAGGCATCGATTTGCCACTTTCAAGCATCATTTCTCCTTTTGATTTCCAGGGTAGTCTTTTTGGGACGGGGCCCGGACACTTTATTCCTCGACCGGCGTGAGCACCATGACGGCGCGCGTATTGCTAAATGACAGCGAACGGCAGGTCACAAGCGTTACGACCTTGGTTGCCGAAGCGGCACGCTCGGTGGCGTCGCTCGCCACGGCAGAAGCACCGTCGAGCATCTCGGACAGATAGCTCTTCAGTCCGTCATCGCCTTCAAAGTTGGGCGTGCGCGCCTTGGCATACGTGTCCTCGACGACCTTGGTCGCCAGCGGTCGCAGCTTATACGTTGCATCGCGCGTGATGTAATACACGTACTCGATGCTATCGAATGTCGCTTGGTCGGTGGTGTCCGAAATCACGTTGAACATCGACCCGTCATTCATGTGGTGGCCGTAGATCGTGGTCTGCTGGTCAACCATTCCCGGCGCGGTGTCATCGCTATCCAGGAAAATGGCCCCGGACGCATTGGCCGTACCGTCGAACAGCGTGTTGAGGTATTTGGAGTTGTTGTTGGTCTGCACCACGGGATAGTTGATGTTGGTTCCCGGCACGTAAATCCAACCCACAATCTCGGGGTTTGTCTGAGCAAGCGCATCGAAGTCGATAATCGGCACGCCGCTAGCGTCCTTATCGCTTACATATTGCTTCTCGATTTTCTGGTATGAATCGCTCGCCTGCTTATAGCCAATCTGAGCATTGATAAAGATGGCGGCGGCGGCGACAATCAGACCGATGCCCACGATGATGAGCAGAATGGGGATGATGGAGCGGCGTTTCTTGCGCGGCGGCTCGGTGTAGCTGGACGGAGCGCCGCTCGGTTGCCTCGTCGTCCGGGTCTGCTTCTTTGCCGTGCCATATGACGAGGGGCGATACGCAGCCGGCGTATCCTGACGGCGATGGGACGTCGGCGTTACGGGGCGCGGCGCACGAGCCTGTTGAGGAGAGGATGCCCGACCCTGCTGCATGGAGCGGGCCGATCCCGCCTTGGATGGATCGGGGATCTGAGAAGCCGAGAAACGTTTTCCCTGATAGTCGGACATGACTCTCCCTATGATTACAGCGGAATGGCAAGCCGCTTAGGCGTCGGCCATCTCCTGCTTCATTTTCTCGATAACCTTGCGGTACTCGGGGTCGCAAGCACCCAGAATCTGCGTGGCATAGATGGCGGCGTTCTTGGCGCCGTTGATGGCAACGCAGGCCACGGGCACGCCCGAAGGCATCTGCACCATCGACAGCAGCGAGTCCATACCGCCCAGGTCACTCGTCTTCATAGGCACGCCGATAACCGGCAGCGGCGTAAAGGCAGCCACGACACCACCCAGGTGAGCGGCCTTGCCGGCGGCGGCGATAATTACTTTGATACCGCGATCGGCAGCAGTCGAGGCCCACTCGTGGACCTTCGCCGGCGTGCGGTGTGCGCTCGCAATGACGAGCTCATAGGGCACACCAAGCGCCTCGAGCTCGGCGGTGCAGCCTTCCATAACGCCCAGATCGGACTTGGAACCCATGATGATCCCGACAACCGGCTTTTGATCTGCCATAAACAAAGACCTCCTGTTGAGAGCGGCGACGCGGCGTTTCCGCGACCCTTAACTACTGAGAGTAGTATAGCTGCTCCCGTCCCTGCGGTCTCTGTGGCGCTTCGCGGGCGGGCCAGGCTTTATCTTCACTCCGGTTGCTTCGCAAAGTCGTTCAGATAGAGCCTGGCCCGCCCGCGAAGCGCCCTGCGACCTACCGGATATTGCCATGACGTACGTTGGCTGAAATAATAAAGCAATGCCCGCCGTCCTTGACGGAGCGGCGGGCACGTTTGCTTAGTTGTCGCTGGGACTACTTAGCCTTGCTGCGACGATGGAAGAAAGCGCCGATCGCGGCGATGATGGCGCCAAGACCACCGACGGCCGCGACGGTCGCCGCCGTCTGGTCGCCGGTATTGGGGATCGCCGAACCGCTCTTCTTGCTGCCCTGGGCCTTGTCGCCTGCGGGCTTGCCCGCCTGGTTGCCGCCGTTTGAGCCATTGCCGGAACCCTGGTTGCCCGAGCCGCCCTGGTTGCCGGAATCGGCATCCTTGAGGCTCTCAATGGCCAGCTTGAGCTGGTCATAGGCCGCCTGGAGCTGGATGTCGGAAGCATTCTCATCACCCAAGACGTCCTCGGCGTAGGTAATGGCATCCGTCAGGGCCTTGACAGACTCGTCCGTCTTGCCCCTGGTGTCAGTCTCCTTCGCCTGCTTGACCAAGGCCTTGAGCTGCTTCTTGGTCGGGTTCTCGACCGGGGTCACCGGAGTCTTCTCAAGCGCGTCGCGAGCACTCTCGAGTGCCTTGAGTGCCTGGTCGACCTCGTCCTGCGTGGCGTTCTCGTCGTTCAGGATGGCGCGGGCGCTCGCCAAGGCGTTCTGGAACGCGGTCCAGGAAGCCTCGGTGTAGTCGCTGGCCTTAAGGTCGCCGGCTGCAACCTCGGCATCAACCTTTTCAATCGCGGCAGTGAGGTCGTCCTTCGCCACCGGATTGGGAACGGCCGTACCGTAGAACTTGAGCTCCGCCATGCTGCAGTAGGCGTCAACGCTGCCACCGCCGGCGTGGAGCACCTTGACGGTCACGTAGCGACCGCGCGCGGCACCAAAGCTCATCTGCTTCCAGTCGCCACGGTCGGTGAGCACGCGGCCGTCGTTGTCGAAGGTAAACGTACCCATCGACGTGGCGGTGCCCATCTCATAACCGTCGGCGGTGTCGGAAACCAGCACCTCGGCCTCAAAGATATCGCCGTTCGTGCCGCCGTCCTGGCGCGGCAGGAACGTGACGTCGGTGAGATCGTAGTCGCGGCCCAGGTCGACGGTCAGGTACTGGGGCATACCGGCCTTATAGGCCCAGTCGCTGTGCCAGAGCGTCTGCTCATCGCCGTCAAGAGCGTTGACGGCGTTGCTGCCCTCATAGTCGGCCTCGCTCGAGAAGCCGGTCACCTTGACGTTCTCGCGGTTCTCGGGCGTGTTGATGAGGCTCTTCTCATCGACGGGGCGCATCTTGAGGCCGTCGATTGCCTTCTCGATCTTGGCCGTGGCGTCTGCGACATCCTTCTTGCTATAGCTGCCCTGGCCGCCATCGAGGAGCTTCTGAGCCGCCTCGACCGCAGCGGTGAGGGCTGCATAGGAATCCTTGGTGTAGACGGACTCGCTGTAGCCCGCGGCCTTGGAAAGCGCTGCCATGAGCGCAGAGGTGTCGACACCAGCCTTGACCTCGACCTCATAGGATGCGGTCTTGGAGGGATCGAGCACCGACGCCACCGTGATCGTTGCCTTGCCGGCCTTGTTGGCGCGCAGGTAGTAGCTCACGCTATCGCCGGCCTGGACAGCGGAGACGCTCACCACAGAAGGATCGGAGCTCTCGACCGTCACATAGGGGTAGCCGGCGCTCTCGGGCGTGGCCTTGGCGTCGACGAGCGTCACATCGCCCTCGAAGAACTCGGTCTGGTTCTTGCCCAGTTCGACACCCTCGATGGCCTCGACACCCTGTGTGTAGTTGAAGTTGATCTCGCGCAGCGTGAGCATCTGGTCACCCGATGCCTCAAGCGGCGTGATCTCGACCTTGGTCGCCTTCTTGCCCTTGTTCTCGGCAGAGAGGCCAAAGGCGTAGCGAGCCTGATAGGAATCAAAGCTTCCGCCCGAGAACTCCTGGGTCGAGCCGTCCTCGAACGTCACGACGGACTTAATCTTCTGCACGGTGCCGTTGCCACCGTTGCGGTTAACGACCTCGACGCTATCGAGTTTCGACGGCGTCTTGAAGGCGAACGTCATCGTGGCGGGCAGCTTGACGTAGGTCGGCATCTTGCCGTCGATCCAGTTGGGCCCATAGTTCCACAGGAACTCGAAGTCGTTGCCGCCCTCATTGTTGTCGAACAGTCCGTCATAGCTCTTCTGCTGGATGAGCTTCTCGACGTTGGTGCCGTCGTCGGTGGGGAGCTCGTCGTTGGTCATCGTGATGTCAAAGGCGTCGCGGCCGTACTCGGACTTGGTGGGCTGCGGGACACCGGGCATCGTCACGGTGCCATCACTCACGAACTCGAGCGCGTCGCACGCCGGGCCGACGAGCCAAGACGTCGAGGGCAGCTCGACCTTGCCGGCCGTCTTAGCCTTGAGTTTAAAGCTCGCGACCACACCAGTACTGTTGAAGAGCTTGGCGTCGCCGCGGTTGGCGAAGGCCAGGTTGATGGTCTGGTGGCCATCCGTGAACTGCACTTTCTCGCGCGAGAGGTTCTCCATGCCCGCCGTCGACGCATCCTGCGCGATGCTCTCGGAGACATACTCGAACTGGTCGCTGTTGAAGTTGACGAGCGCACCGAGCGCGTTGATGTTCTCGGCGTCGGTGGCGTAGACGTCGACCGTGATCTCGTCGCCGGCCTCGACCTCCATCTTGCTCGGGATCACCGCGAGGGTGCCAGCAGCCTTGCCCTTTTGCTTGGTGCCGCCGTCGAGCGCCGCCATGGTGAAGGAGTAGTCGTACACGTCGTAGACGCCGTTGCCGTTGAGGTCGGCGAAGTGGGCGCGGATCTGGGAGTCGAACGTCGAGGTGTCGGGCTCGCGGTTCTCAAGACCCAGGTAATTCTTCATGTTGGAGTAGTCGCCGTCGGAGACCGTGGCCTTGTTGAGGTTGGAGCCCACAGCGAAGCCGTCCGTGCCGTCGGTCTTGTAGATGGCGATCTCGGAGGCGGAGAAGAAGTTGCCCACGGACGCGAGCGGCGTCATACGCACGTAGCGCGCGGCCACGGCGCCGTCGAACGCCACCGTCTTGCAAGCGGCGGAGCGCTCCCAGTCGACCTCCTGCGTCGTCCAATGCACGCCGTCGAGGCTCGTCTCGATGCGCATCTTGGTCACAGTGCCGTTACCGGCATCATCGCGCGGATAGTACTCGAGCTTGTCGAGCTTGTAAGCGCGACCGTAGTCAACGGTAAGCGCCTTGCCCAGATCGTTGCCACCGGAGTGGAAACCGCCGTCGCCCGACTGGAACTCATGGTCGAAGGCGAGTTCGGCCTTATGGCTACCGTAGAGCGAGCCCTCCCAAGTGATTTCCTCGGCCTCAGGCACGTTCCGCCACGGGTCGAGCGCAGAGTTCGCCTCAAGCACGTCGCTCCATGCGGAGTAGCCATCGGCGTTGCGCGAACGAATCTGGTAGGTATGCTTGCTGTTGTAGGCAAGATCGGTATGCGTGAATTCTGCCGCATCGCCCACGGCGAACACAGTGCCGTCTACCTTAAGGTCGTAGGAGGTAGCACCATCGACCTTCCCCCAGGTGAGCTTAATGCTCGTGGGGGTCGTGGCGTCCTCGGGGGCAGCAAGGTTCGCGGGTGCGGAGAGGTTCTCGTTGAAGCGGTCGGCCGCGAGCGTGGCATCGGCGTTCACGAAATCGCCCAGTTCGAGCGTCTGCGCTGCCGTGGCGACATCGGTCTTCGCGAACTTGACGTAGACCTTGGGATTCGTGGTGATCTTGGTGTTGTTGAAGCTCTCGCCCTGCTCGGCCTCGGTGCTGCCTGCGTCGCTACCGTAGTGGTTGAGGTTGGGGGTCTCGTTGTAGAAGTAGACCGCCTGGCCGGCCTCGGGGGTCGCGGCGTCAAAGGCCTCCTGCGAGTCGACCTCAACCACGTTGAGCGCGGATCCGCCGTTCTTGGCGGAGACGCTCGTGGGCTTGGCGGAGACGTTGGCCACAAAGGTCGTGGTGCGGTTGGAGTCGTAGCCGCTGTAGCCGCCCTGCGATGCCTCGGCGGTAAAGGTCGCCGTGCCGCCCACCACGCTCGACTTATAGACGGTGCTCACATGCTCACCGTAGGAAATATTGTCGATTGTGCCGTAGGAATCGTCCTCGGTCGTGTTGTTCTCGATGGAGGAGCCGTCATCCTCGTACTGCGTAAAGCTGCCCTCACCCTCGGTGGCGAAGAACTCGACGATACGCTGGCTGCGATTGGTGCCCTTGGTGTTGGTCTCGGTCACAGCCTCGGGGTTGTTGTTCTCGGCGTACATCGGCACGATGGCGTTGGCCTTAACAAAGAGTGGCAGCTTCCAAAGCGGAGCCTCGTAGTTGTTGAGGACCTGACCGCCGCGGTACTGCTTGCCCGAGAAGTAGTCAATCCAGATGGTGGGATTCTCGTCGGTACCGTAGTTGGGCAGGTAGATACCGTTGCGGACATCGTTGCCGTTCTCATCTGCCTGGGTATCCTGATACACCGGTGCCACCAGGAAGTTCTCACCGAACATGTACTGGTACTGCGTCGAGGTGCTTGCGGCGTACTCGGAGTTGTCGGAAAGCAGCATGGCGCGGATCATGGGAAGGCCGGTATCGCCGTTGCCCGTGTCGATGTTGGCCGCCGAGGCCGCGCTCGTGTAGATATAGGGCATGAGTTGTGCTTTGAGCTTGAGATAGAAGCGCGAGATGCCCGTGTATGGATCGCCGTGCGTCATGGGCGACTTGCGGTAGGTGCCCCAACCGTCCATGTCAAGCATAGAGGGCGTGAATGTCTTCCACTGGTAGTCGCGAGCGGAGATGATGGGATCGCCACCAAAGATGCCGTCCATATCGGAGCCGATGTTGGGGTTGCCCGAGAGGCTCTGGCCGATATACGTGGGGATATGGAAGCGAATGTACTCCCAGTTACCGCCGTACTGGTCGCCGGTCCAGATGCCGCCAAAGCGCTGCGTGCCGGCCCAGCCGTCAAGCGTGATGATGTTGGGGCGCTTGTTGGCGCCGGTGGTCACGGTGTCATAGGCCGTCTTGATGCCGTTGAGGCCAAAGGAGTAGCCGGAGCCGACCCAAGCGACGTCGGTCTTGAGCGTGGTGATGCCACCAGTCTTAACCTCAGAATCGAAATCGCGCAGCAGATGCCACGGGGTCTCGGAGTTGCTATCGGGCTCGAGGTTCGACTGGGTCCAGAGACCGGTGCTCACGCCCTTGGAGTTGGCATACTCGGTGAACTTCTTAAGATTGTCGACGTTGGCGCGCACGGCGTTGAGGCGCTCGGCAGAACTCGTTCCGTCGGAGTTGACGCCGCCGGTCTTGTAGTAACCGTTCTGGCCGTAGCCAGCACCGTAACCGTCGTTCGGCAGGAACCAGCCGAGCGGCATGTCGTTGTCCTCGTAGTCATCGATAACCTGCCGGGCGGAGAACTGGCGGTCGAAATCGGTCGCCTTCATGTTCTCGGTATCAACCGTAGGGCCCTCACCGTTGAGCGTCTCGGCCGCAAGCGTGCCGTCGAGCTTGTAGCCCGTCGACATGCCGGACTCGTATTTAACGTCGCCCTTCTCACTCGAGGACTTGCTGCCCTTGGTCTCCCACTTCTTTTGACCCGAGGTCGTTGACCAGCCATCACGGTTATAGGCATTAAGATGACCCAGGTAGAAACCGTACTCGGGCAGCAGCACCGGATTGCCGGTCAACTTGTAGTAGTCCTGCAGCATCTCGGTTGCCACGTTCGAGGCGCCCTCGTTGGTCGCCACGAAGTAATAGGCATCAAACTCATTCTCGCTGTGCAAAGTCGTGACCGTCGATGAGTCCGTGGAACCGAAGTCGTAGGAACCCTCTGCAAACGTGTTTCGGAGCACGCCGTAGCCGTCGCTCGTCCAATAGAACGGGTTGGGCGAGGCAACGCCGCCATCGGTCCAGTTGTTAGTGTTGGAGATGGCGATGGTCTGGTTGGTGTGCAGGAAGCGGCCGTTCTGGGTGCCGCCGCCAAAGAAGTTCTCGGACTTCTCCTTGGCGAGCGTCTGGACGGTACCCTTCTTATCAAGGTCGAGGGGCGCAGACTCAGAAACCACGCCACGGTCGCCTGACTTGATACTCATCTTGCCAGTCGCCTTGTCCAGGATCACGGTCGCCTTTCCGCCGGTGATCTCGATAGTGTCGCCCTTGTCGGCAACCGTCGCACTCGGCTTGCTGTAGGTGTCCGAGGTATCGGGCTGAGCCTGGATCTTAGCCGTGTGGGACTTACTGCGCGGCGTGGCGTACTCGGAAAACTCACCCTTGGGGTCGACGTTATAACGGAAAATACCGTCCTCGAGGAACGTAATACGGCCCTTGATGCCGTCAGCGAAATCGATGTCGACGACGTTCGAGGCAGACTGAGACACGGTCGCTGAGTCGACACCCTTGAGTGGCGTGGCAATCGCCTGCTGGGGATTGGCAAACACAAGCGTCGCTGCAGTGGCAACGAGGACCGCGCTTCCCTTCACCCACCGTTTCGTAAAAATGGAATTCCTACACACCTGGACTCCTTTCCTCCGACATGCGGAAGTGTCGCGGACGCACGCCCTGCAGCATGGCGCACGCATCAAACGGGAGGGGTGTTCGGTACATTCCGTGCAGTGGGCCCACCCGTTACCAAGTGGTCAACTGGTAGTAACCAGATATCCACCTATTAGGTTGAATCAGCATACAGGAGCAGTTGCGCAACCAAGTTCGGAATTCTCCCAGTGGTATTAAAATGAGCGTCAATGGCAAAGTGGGCTTAATAAGCCACACCAATTGGTTCTTCTCCCAAATATCAATTAAGCAAAAATGTACTGTTTATCTGGTATTACACAGACCATACCTTTCCCTCGGGAACTGGACTTCGCGAAGTTTCCCGAAGAAAAGGCTCAGCCGCCACCCTGCGACCTACCGGGGATTGCTATGACATACGTTGGCTGATTTGGTTTGAATAGAAAGGTTGACAGAGGGTGGTGGGCAGTTAGTTCAGATTTGTATTTTTTTGGCAGTGGCTTTTGCTTAATCATCTCGGTTTTTGAGTCACTGGGACCCAGCGATAAGCCTTTTCCGCCCTTGAGTAAGCATATCTGCCTCATTAGGAAAGCGAAAACAGTTCAATTGAGCCTAAATTAACCGACTTCTGCTCTTTGAGAAATACAAATCTGAACTAACTGTCCAAAGACATATCTCTCCCTTGGTAAAAGGCCTTCATATGATTGCAATTCACCTGAAGGCCCCATACAAAATGTGGGCTCTGTCGTCCGAATGAACGACAGAGCCCACGCTCACTTTCTATTCAGCCCTAGTCATCGCGCAAAGCCCCTTCGGCAGCACGCGGTGAAGCCAAGTCACCGCAGGCCGGGGCGGGAGGCGGACCTTTCTCTCGGAAAACTTCGCGAAGCCCAGTTTCCGAGAGAAAGTGTCCGGCTGCCGCCCCGGCCGACCAGGTCACATTACACCGTGTGCTGCGGCAGGTCCTGCAGAGCGATGACGTCCATGCCCATGTCGTTGGCGCTGCCGTGACCCTGCTGGTCCTCACGCACCGCCTCGATGGCACTCACGTACGTGTTGGCGGCAGACATCGCGGTCACGCAAGTCACGCCGCGGCGCACCGCCTCGGTGCGCAACAGATAGCCGTCGCCACGCGAGCCCGGGCCGTACGGCGTGTTGATGATCACCGCGATCTTGCCATCAGCGATGAGGTCACCGATGTTGGGGCGCTCGCCGTCGTGCGGGCCGCTGATCTTTTCCACGACCTCACACGTCACGTTGCCTCCGCGCAGCACGCGCGCCGTACCCTCGGTAGAGCAGATGTCAAAGCCCAAGTAGCGCAGGATGCGGGCGACCGAAAGGATATGACGCTTGTCGCGGTCGCACACGCTGATGAATACCTTGCCGCAACTCGGGTCGGGCAGCTTGTAGTCAATCGCCAGCTGCGTCTTGGCGTATGCCTCGGGATAGCTCTTGGCGATACCCATGACCTCGCCCGTCGACTTCATCTCGGGCCCCAGGATAACGTCGGCTCCCGGGAAACGTCCCCAGGGCATGACAGCTTCCTTCATGCAGAACCAGTCCAGCTGACGCTCATCGCTCGGCAGGCCCAGGCTCGCGATGGTATCGCCCGCCATGATACGCGCCGCGCACTTGGCCAGCGGCACGCCGGTGGCCTTGGAGATGAACGGCACGGTACGGCTGGCGCGCGGGTTGGCCTCGATCACGTAGACGGTCTCGCCCTTGATGGCATACTGCACGTTGACCAGGCCGCGGACCCCCAGCGCCATCGCGATGCGGCGCGTGGTCTCGCGGAGCTTCGCCTGCAGGCTCTCGCTAAAGCTGAACGGCGGAATGCAGGTCGCAGAGTCACCGGAGTGGATACCGGCCTCCTCGATATGCTCCAGGATGCCGCCGATGTAGACCTCCTCGCCGTCGCACAGGGCGTCGACGTCGGACTCGATTGCACCCTCCAGGAAGCGATCGAGGTACACCGGGTAGTCGGGGCTAATGCGCGCAGCCTCGGCCATGTAATCGCGCAGATGCTCGGCATCGTAGGCGATCATCATGCCGCGACCGCCCAGCACATAGCTCGGACGCACCAGCAGCGGGTAGCCAATGTGCGCGGCAACGGCTTCGGCCTCCTCAAACGAGGTGGCCTGGCCCGCCGGCGGGTACATAATGCCCAGCTTGTCGAGCAGGGCGGCAAAACGCTCGCGGTCCTCGGCAAAATCGATGGCGTCGGGCCTGGTACCCATGATGTTCACGCCGCTCTCCTCGAGCATGCGTGCCAGTTTAAGCGGGGTCTGACCGCCGAGCGTCACTACGACGCCGTCGGGACGCTCAACGTCGATAACGTCCATGACGTCCTCGTAGGTGAGCGGCTCAAAGTACAGGCGGTCTGACGTGTCGTAGTCGGTCGAGACGGTCTCTGGGTTGCAGTTGACCATGATGGTCTCGAAGCCGCGGGCCGCCAGCGCATAGCTCGCGTGCACGCAGCAGTAGTCAAACTCGATACCCTGGCCGATACGGTTGGGACCGGCACCCAGAATCATCGCCTTGGGCTTGCTTGCCGGCGTGGTCTCGTCGGGGGCAACGCACTTCTTGGCGATCGGGCTCGTACGGTAGATGTTCTCGTAGGTCTTATAGTGGTATTCCGTGGCACTCGAGAACTCGGCGGCGCAGGTGTCGACCGTCTTCATGCTGGGAACCACGCCCAGACCCTTACGGTAAGCGCGAACAAAACGCTCATCCGAGCCGGTCAGCGCGGCAATCTCGGCATCGCTCGTGCCATACTGCTTGAGCAGGCGCATCGCGTCGGCGTCAATGTCCTCCACGCGCAGGCCGCGAACGCTCTCCTGGACCCGCACCATATCGTTGATGCGGTTGAGATACCACGGATCGATACCGCAGATGGCGTGGATGCGCGCAACATCCCAGCCACGGCGCAGGGCCTCGACCACAAAGAAGATGCGGTGCTCAGTCGGGGTGCCCACGGCCTGGGCGAGTTCATCGTCGCTCAGCTTATCGGCGCCCTCCTTGCCACCGGCGCAAATACCCTGGTGCCCGTCCTCCAGCGAGCGCATGGCCTTGCCAAAGGCCTCCTCAAAGGTGCGGCCGATCGCCATGATCTCGCCCACGGCCTTCATGCGCGTGGTGAGCGTGGGGTCGGTGCCCTTGAACTTCTCGAAGGCAAAGCGTGGCACCTTGACCACACAGTAGTCGATCGTGGGCTCAAAGCAGGCGGGCGTGGCCTTGGTGATGTCGTTGACGATCTCGTCGAGCGTGTAGCCGAGGGCCAGCTTGGTGGCGATCTTGGCGATCGGGAAGCCTGTGGCCTTGGAAGCCAACGCGGAGGAACGGGACACGCGCGGGTTCATCTCGATGACAATCAGGCGGCCGGTCTGGGGGTTCACGGCAAACTGCACGTTAGAGCCACCGGTCTCGACGCCGATCTTCTCCAAGATAGCGAGCGAGGCGACACGCATGCGCTGATACTCAAGGTCGGAGAGGGTCTGCGCCGGCGCCACGGTGATGGAGTCACCGGTATGCACGCCCATGGGGTCGAGGTTCTCGATGGAGCACACGATGATGCCGTTGCCGGCGTGGTCGCGCATGACCTCCATCTCGTATTCTTTCCAACCCTCGATGGACTCCTCGACCAGTACCTCATGGGCAGGCGAGAGTTCAAGGCCCTGGCTCGCGATGGAGACGAGTTCCTCGTGAGTATGCGCTATGCCACCACCGGCGCCGCCCAAGGTAAAGCTCGGACGCAGCACGCAGGGATAGCCCACGCGCTCGGCGATGGCCTCGGCGTCAGCCACGCTGTAGGCATAGCCCGAGCGCGCGACCTCCAGGCCGATCTCGGCCATGGCCTCGTTAAAGAGCTTGCGGTCCTCACCGCGCTCGATGGCGGCAAGGTCACAGCCGATCATCTCGACGCCGTACTTGTCGAGTGTGCCGTCCTTTGCCAGCTCGACGGCGGCATTCAGACCGGTCTGGCCGCCCAGCGTGGGCAGCAGCGCATCCGGGCGCTCCTTCTTGATCACGCGCTCGATAAATTCGGCGGTGATGGGCTCGACATAGGTGCGGTCGGCCAAGCCCGGATCGGTCATGATGGTCGCCGGGTTGGAGTTGACCAGGATGACCTCAAAGCCATCCTCCTTGAGCACCTTGCAGGCCTGGGCGCCGGAGTAATCGAACTCGCAGGCCTGGCCAATGACGATGGGGCCCGAGCCAATGACGAGGATGCGCTTGATGTCGGTACGTTTAGGCATGTTAGTTCTCCTCGGTCTCGGTCGCGGCGGAACCGTTCTCGGCAAAGTTCCAACCGGCAAGGCGGTCCTTCGCGGTGTCGATGTCCAGATAGTTCTCCTCGCCGTCCATGAGTCGCGTAAAGGCGGTAAAGAGATAGTGGGCATCGGTGGGGCCGGGTGAGGCCTCGGGGTGGTACTGGACCGAGAAGCACGGGGCGTCGAGCAGCTGGATGCCCTCGGCGGTGCCATCGTTGAGGTTCACGTGCGTCAGGCGAATGCGGCCGAAGCGCTCGTTCATCACGACCGGCGCGATGCCGCGACGCACCCAGGCGCGCAGGTCGCCGTCGGCCGCATGCTCGGTCTCGCCGCCGGAAAGCTCCGGGATCAGTTTGCCCAGACTGGGGAACAGCAGGCCAAAGCCGTGGTTTTGCGCGGTAATCTCCACGCGACGGCTCACCAGGTTCATAACCGGCTGGTTACCGCCACGGTGACCGAATTTAAGCTTTTCCATTTGGGCGCCGCACGCCAAGCTGATCATCTGGTGACCAAGGCAAATGCCAAAGACCGGCACCTTGCCGATCAGCTGCTGCACCTGCTCGTAGGTCTCCACCACGGCATCGGGGTCGCCGGGGCCGTTGGATAAAAAGACGCCGTCGGGATTCATGTCGAGCACCTCACTCGCGGGCGTATCCCACGGCACGACAGTAAGGTCGCAGCCGGCGCGGACCAGACCCTCCAGAATGCCGCGCTTGACGCCGCAGTCGTAGGCGACCACTTTGTGACGGGCAGGAGCGGCAACCGCAAGTGCAAAGTCATGCGTGGCAGGCAGGTCGGCGGCCACAAACTCGTGAGGCGCGGGGCAACTTACGGTCTTCACCAGGTTCTCGCCTACCAGCGTGGGCGCTGCGGCCAGACGCTCGGCAAGCTCGTCGACGTCGAAGATCTCGGTCGAGATAATGCCCATCTTGGAACCATTGTCGCGCAGATGGCGCACAAGAGCGCGGGTGTCGACGCCCTCGATAGCGACGATGCCGTGGGCACGTAGGTACTCCGGCACGCTGACGGCCGAGCGCCAGTTGGAAGGCGTGGCGCACATGTCGCGGACGATCATGCCGCGCATGGCGGGAGCGCTCACGGGGCGAGCGGTATCGCCGGGGAAGGCCGACTGGACGTCGGTCTCGTCGATACCGTAGTTACCGATCTGCGGATAGGTCATGGTTACGATTTGGCCGGCATAGCTCGGGTCGGTCATGACCTCAAAGTAGCCCTCAAGCGAGGTGTTGAAGCAGACCTCGCCGGTCGCGGTACCCTCGGCACCGCATGCACGGCCATAAAAAATGGTCCCATCCTCAAGGTACAGGATGCAGGGACCGCAGGTGCCCTTGCTGGTTTTAGCCAGCATACGCTGGCACAGCTCGCTGGGCGCGACGGTGCGGGCGGCAGCGCCCGCAATATGGTTGTTCGCCATAGTTCTCCTTCCCGGTCTCACAGGACCGGCTTAAAGGTGTGTAGTTAGGCCTCGCGGTATTCTAACCGCAAGCATCGCCCATGGCATTAATTACATAGAATTGTTTACAAAATGATAATTATGACTTCCTGTGCATAATGATTTTTTAATCCCCGTCCCAGAAAAATCATCCCGCGTGGGCTTGCGGTTCACGCGGGATGACATCGTTCTATGTGGCTGCGGACTACTTTTGCTTGTCCTGCTCCAGCAGCTCGGACGGCGTGCGATCGGGCTTTCCGCCGCGGAAGATCTCTCGACCGTGCAGACGATGCTCAAGATCGCGCTCGGCCTGCTCCTCCGTGATCTTGGTCTGGCTCACCACCGGGTCCTCGATAAGCGACGAAACCGAGTTGACCTGTTTTTGAATGCGCTCGGCAATGGTGTCGTCCATGCTTACGATGCGCATCTTCCAGTCGATACTCGTGGCGTTGGACGAGCTCTTGGTCCAAACGAACGTCAGGATGGCGCTTTGGTGCCCCTGAGCAGGAAACATGCCAAAGAAGGAATCGTGCTGGATCCTGCTGTCCTCGTCGATATAGGCGTGAACGTTATACACCACGCGGTCGATCTTGTCGTTGAGCAGGGCATTGGTTGCGAGCGCCGCCGCCTGAATCTGACCGTTGGACAGCAGCTCGAGTTCATTGGCAGAAGACGTGTCCAGCACCGTCACCTCAACCGTGCCCGTGCGCTCATCTGCCTCGTCGACGGTAAAATCGAGCGGGAACTGCGTAAAGCCATTGCCCCATTCAAGTCCACCCTTGAGCGCGGTCGAAACGGTATCCACCGAAACACTTTCGGAAAGGTTCGCGGTATTCAGACGTCGCATCACGCCGTAGCCAATCTGCATGCCCACAATCAGCACCAAAATGCCGATAACCACGGCCATGGCGGTCTTCGTAATGGTATGGCTCACCTGCGAGCCCGAAGGGTCGTCCTCGGACAGCGGGTCGATATGTTTTGCCTGGCTCGCGCGATCCTCGCTGCGCAGCCGCGCCAGCGTCGCCTTGTCGCCGCGCTTGACGGCGGCCTCTTTCTCGCGCATGCGCTCGGTGCGCTTTTTGGCGAGCGTAGGATCCAAGACGCCGGATGCATCGATTTCGGAGAATAACTCCGTCACTTCTTCCGGAGTCAAAGGGTTCTTATCAGCCATGATCTTCCTGTCATATCAATCAGTCGAGCTCGTGCGCACGCGCACCTTCGAACTGCATTCGATAGTAACGGGCATAGGTGCCGCCACGGGCGAGAAGCTCCTCGTGCGTGCCACGTTCCACAACGCGACCATGCTCAACGGTCGCAATCTCGTCAGCATGCTTAATAGTCGAGAGACGGTGGGCGATGATGATCGTGGTACGGCCGCGTGCCAGCTCTTCGAGCGACTCCTGCACCGCTTCCTCGCTCTCGTTATCCAGGGCACTCGTCGCCTCATCCAAAATAAGGATCTTGGGATTCTTGAGAAACACGCGCGCGATGGCGACGCGCTGCTTTTGACCACCCGAAAGACGGCTGCCGCGCTCGCCCACCACGGTGTCGTAGCCTTGCGGAAGCGATTCGATAAAGATATCAATATTGGCGCGGCGGGCCGCTTCGGCGATCTCTTCTGCCGTGGCGCCCGGCTTGCCGTAGGCGATGTTCTCGCCGATCGTTCCATCAAACAGGTACACATCTTGCTGCACCAGGCCGATGGCACGGCGCAGACTATGCTGCGTCACGTCGCGCACATCCTGACCGTCGATGCTAATGGAGCCGGCGGCAACGTCGTAAAAGCGCGGCAACAGCGAACAAGTCGTCGATTTGCCGCCGCCCGAGGGGCCAACCAAAGCGATGGTCTGACCGGGCTTGATGGACAGGTCCATGTGGTCGATAACAGGGCGTCCGTCGGCGCCGCGCTCGCCCAATTCAACATCCTCGTAGCTAAAGCACACGTCGCGGTACTCCACAGCACCAGCCGTCACCTGCAGATCCGCAGCACCCGGCTTATCCTGAATATCGGGGACAGTCGAGAGCACCTCATCCATGCGCTTAAAGCCGGCGATGGCTTTCTGATACGTCTCAGCCGAATTGACGAGCGTCTCGAGCGGCGTGCAGAACAGCGAAATGTAGAGTGCGAAGGTTGCCATATCGACCGCCTGCAGCTGACCCTGGGCAACGAGCCAACCGCCCAGCAGCACCACGATCACATAAAGCACTCCCGAGAGCAGGCCATACGTCGCGGTATAGACGCCCATGGCGTGATACATGTTCTCCTTGGACGAAAGGTAGCGATTGTTCGAGGCGCGAAACTTAGAGCGCTCGGTCTGCTCATTGGCAAAGCTCTTGACCACACGCATGCCCGCCAGCGAATCCTGCAGCTGCGCGTTAATGCCACTAATCTTTTTGCGGTTATCGCTAAAGACCTCGCGCATTCGCATGTTCTGCCAAAACATGATGACCGCGAATACCGCCGTCACCACAGCCATGGCGAGTGCGAGCACCGGCGCGATGGTAAACAGAATCACAAACGAGCCGATGATCTCGATGCCGCAGATAATGATCCACTCGGGCACGTGGTGCGCCGCCTCGCAGATATCGAACAGGTCATTGACCACGCGGCTCATCATGTCGCCCGAGCTGTTGCGATCGAAGTATGCAAAGCTAAACCGTTCGTACTGATCGAACAGGTCCTCACGCATCTTGGACTCCATACGCGCGCCCATCACGTGGCCCCAATAGCTCACAAAATAGCGGCAGGCGCAGCGGATGGCATACATCAGCACCAGCCCCACCGCAATCATACCGAGCGCCTGCATAATGGCAGCCTGGCCCTGGGCAAACAACCCTCCCGTCAGATTGCGCAGGATAATGGGAAACGCCAGGTCAATGGCGGCAAGCACCAGGGCGCAAACAGTATCAGCAACAAAAAGCCCCATCTGGGGCTTGTAATAAGACAAGAATCTTCTAAACATGCAGTCCTCGGAGATAAAACAACAACGTGAAACCCTGGGACAAAATAATCAGTAGTGTTTGTCCCAGGGTTGCCCTCGCTTTTAAAGATCAGTTCCACCCAAGCGGTGCGCGATGCTATCGCAAGCCAAGGCGCCCACGACGGTCTTGGCGTCTTCAATCTTGCCGTCGAGCACGGCGTCGATCAGCTCGTGCAGCGGCACGAGGTCCACGTTGACGAACTCGTCATCATCGGGGTTGGGTGCATCGAACTCGAGCTTGGTGGCCAGGTAGATGTGAATGATCTCGTCACAGAAGCCGCAGGTCGTGACAATCGACGTCAAAAAGCGAATGCGACCGGCCCTAAAGCCCGTCTCCTCATGCAGCTCGCGCTTGGCGCAATCGAGCGGATCCTCGCCCGGATCGAGCTTACCGGCGGGAATCTCGACCGTCACGCGGTCGATGGCGGTGCGATACTGACGCACCAGCACGATCTTGCCGCTCTCGGTCAGTGCCACAACGGCCGCCGCACCCGGATGGCGAACGATATCGCGGGCGCTGCGGTGACCGTTGGGCAGCTCAACCTCAAGACGGTGGACGTCGAGGATCTTGCCCTTCCAGGCGCACTCCTCCGAAAGAATCTTCTCGTGCAGCAGGGCGTCATGCGGGTCGTCGTCGCCCAGCACCAGCGCCGGCTCGTCAGCGACCTCGCCACCAGGCTCGCCCTCGGCGTGCCCATACACGCGGCCGTCCTCTTCGACGATCTGCGCGTCCACGAGCTCTTCGTTCTTCTCGTCCATCCGTCTCATTCCTCTCGGATTTTAGGCATCCCAGGCATCGCGGCCGTGCAGTGCGCGCAGGCCAATGTCGTGACGCAGGGTCTTGCCCTCAAAGTTGATCTTCTCGCAGGCCTCGTAGGCAAGGTCGCGAGCGTTCTCAAACGTATTGCCCAGTGCAGTCACGGCGAGTACACGACCGCCGTTGGTCACGAGCTTGCCGTCCACCACAGCGGTGCCGGCGTGGTACACCGTCACGTTCTCCATGGCCTCGGCATCCTCGATACCGGTAATGACCTTGCCCTTCTCGTAGCTGCCGGGATAGCCCGCGCTCGTCAGGACAACGGCCACGGCCCACTCGTCACGCCAATCGAGCTCAACCTGATCGAGCTCGCAGTTGGCGCAAGCCAGCATGACCTCGACCAGGTCGTTCTTAAGGCGCGGGAGCACGACCTGCGTCTCGGGGTCGCCAAAGCGGGCGTTGAACTCCAGCACCTTGGGGCCGGCGGGGGTGAGCATAAAGCCGCCATACAGGCAGCCGCGGTAGTCGATGCCCTCGGCAGCAAGCTCGGCCACGGTCTGCTCCATGACCTTCACCATGGTGGCGTGCTCCTCGTCGGTCACGATGGGCACCGGGCTGTAGACGCCCATGCCGCCCGTGTTGGGGCCCTTGTCGCCCTCGAGCGCACGCTTGTGATCCTGCGAGGTGGCCATGGGACGCACGGTCTTGCCGTCGGTAAAGGCCAGCAGCGAGCACTCGGGGCCGGTCAGCATCTCCTCGATGACCACCGTGTTGCCGGCATCGCCAAAGGTGCCGCCAAAGCACTCACGCACAGCTTCCTCGGCCTGCGAAAGCTCGGTTGCCACAATAACGCCCTTGCCCGCGGCAAGGCCGTCGGCCTTCACGACCAGCGGAGCACCCTGCTCGCGCACATAGGCAAGAGCCGAAGCCTCGTCGGTAAATGAGCCATAGGCTGCCGTCGGGATACCGGCGCGCTCCATGAGCTGCTTGGAGAACAGCTTGGAGCCCTCCATCTGGGCGCCCTCGGCACCCGGGCCAAAGCACGGGATGCCCGCCGCGCGGACGGCGTCTGCAACGCCCGCCACGAGCGGAGCCTCGGGGCCAATCACCACGAGTCCGCATCCATGGCTCTGGGCAAACGCCGCCACGGCCGCAGGATCGCAATCGTCGAGAACCACGTTCTCGCCGCAGCTCGCGGTGCCGCCGTTACCCGGCGCGATGTAGAGCTTGCCGGCGCGCGGTGATGCTGCGAGCTTGGCTGCCAGAGCATGCTCGCGGCCGCCGCTGCCCAACAACAGGATGTCGATGGTTTGAGTGTCCGCCTTCAAGGGTGCCTCCTCTATGGATTACCGGCCCGCTCCGCGCGGGCCCATTACAAGCAAATATACCCCTCGGCCGCCCATCTGGGCTGCAAAGGGGTATATCGCAATAACCAAATAACGCCGATTACTTCCAGAATCGGTTGATGATCTGCTCGCGACCGGCGCCGACGCCGATGAACGTCACGCGGGTGTGTGCCAGATCCTCGATAAATGCCACGTAGTCCTGAGCCTCCTGCGGTAGCTCATCAAAGCTGCGGCAGCCGGTGATGTCGCACTTCCAGCCAGGGAGCTCCTCGTAGATGGGCTTGGCATGCTCAAAACGCACCTGGTGCTCGGGCACGCTCGTGTAGCGCTCGCCGTCGACGTCATAGGCAACGCACACCTTGATGGTGTCGAAGGCCGAAAGCACGTCGAGCTTGGTCAGGGCGATGTCGGTGAGGCCGTTGACGCGCGAGGCATAGTTGGCGATAGGGCCGTCAAACCAGCCGCAACGACGACGGCGACCGGTGGTCACGCCGTACTCATAGCCCTCCTCGGTCAGCGTGTGGCCAGCCTCGGACTCATAGGAAAGCTCGGTGGGCATGGGGCCCGAACCGACGCGGGTGATATAAGCCTTCATGACGCCCAGCACGCGATCGACGTTCTTCATGCCGACGCCGGAGCCGGTGATGGCGCCGCCGGCGGTGCAGTTGGAAGACGTCACGTACGG
>OHIK01000456.1_pt1 | contig 22626 bp, 24 predicted proteins | sample 1568241 | NCBI WGS metagenome assembly OHIK01 (sample SAMEA3879567, study PRJEB24766) | human gut metagenome | biome: human-associated habitat; feature: feces | place: USA | collected 1985/1987 | reverse complement strand
AAGTCACCACTACATTATCAGCTACGATCCAGCCGATGTTACAGAAAACGGACTTACCGGAGAGAAGGCACAGGCAATCAGTTTGGAACTTGCAAAGCAGATGTTTCCCGGATATCAGTCACTGGTGGTTACTCATACCGATGATCACAATGAGTCTGGAAATATCCATACTCACATCGTAATCAACAGTGTAAGAAAGGATGCTGTAATCGACTTCTTCGGCTTTGTTGCTTCCATTTTCTGGTATCCATATTTCTCTGTTTTCTTTTCTGCCACCCTCAACATTTCCCTCGGATGTACAGAACATCAGCATGATCAGTTTCCATGTCTTCATCTTGTAAATCACCTCTGTAAAAGAAAGCGATGATTCCGTAGAATCATCGCAAATGTAATATTACAACACTTTTTTACTATTTCAATCTGTCTAACCATTCCTTTAAATGGATTTTTGTCTGTATATCGCCTTTATCTCCATCAATATAAGTTACACCTTTTAAGTCTGATGCAATTTTAGGTTTACCTTTGCAAATAAAGCACACTTTACTTTTATCTCCTAAAGAGCCGGCAAATAAACCATATTCCAAAAGTACATTATCTCTCACTACATCACACGACTCTAATGCAGATTTATCATTCCATGTTTTATCGTCAGCATTAAAAATAAAAATGGCTCCATCTACTCTCTTTGTTATCTCAAATAATGCATCAATAGTATTGGTTGATGGTACAAATATATTTTTCCCAACTGCATTCCATGGTAATGGATCCACATTATATCCTTCTAAAATCAATGAAATTTGATCCATATAATCTGCTGCTTCAGATGAACTACCTATAAAAATCTCCATTTTGTCATTGTCTCCTCGTTTCGTCATAGGTACTACTTTAATATTTTCTCTTATGTTTTTATCTACATTTCCGTCTTCACAATATTCCAGTATCGACGTTTTATCCACTTCAAATAAAAGTGTTCCTATTTTATGAATAGCATCTTTCGAATAACTTCTCTCACATACAGGACATTTGTAAGATGATCTCTCAATCTTTCTGACATATGCTGTACAATGATTTCCACATTCACATTGAAAATCATATTTGCATGAAATTAATCTTTCATCTACTAAATCACTGATAAATGCTGTAGCATCTTTGCCAGAAGTATTTGTCCATTCCTGAATTTGAGAAGAATATATTCTTTTTAAACTATTACACGACATTTCGCTTATCTTGATTCCAAGTTTCTGCAATATCTCCTGATTCATATTGTTTATATATCTCCTCTGCTACTATTAAATCCTCTTCTTTAAATCGGATTCCTGATAAAACTCTTACGCTGAAATACTCTTCTTTAGTTGCATCAAAAGAAAGACTTAGTCTTCCTTTGCTACGACTTTTTTCAACCCATAACCTTTCAACCATTTCTGCATCTTCTAACGATTTTTTCAATGCCATAAATGTTTTTGTACAAAAAATCGGTACTGAACTATCTTCCCCACTTAATGATGTTAATACATGTTCGATATCATTAAATCTGATTTTTGAAATAACTGCTTCTACGCCAGTTAATCCCCATATATCTTCATACGGAACATCATAAAAGAAGTCACTCACACATAGTTTTTCAATAACCTTGTAGATTTCATCTTCAAAATCTAAAACTCCTTTTGAAATAGTTGTTTTACCTTCTGATTTTTTGACATTTTTCAACGGCAATCCTTCATATACACTTTGAGTAAAATTATTTATCAGACTTGATATACTCTCTATCTTGCTAAATGAAGGAATATTTGTATATATCTGATCTATAAGTCCTTGGCTCATTCTAAACAAAGTTTTCTTATGGCTTTGTTCATATGATTTACAAGAAATCCCGCATGTTGAACATAGAAAAGTAATTAAGCTGTCCATTAAAGCATCTATCTTATAATAATCATTTAATCCCTGTCTAACCCATGCTTTAATAGTCAACTGTCTTTTATTAAAATCAATTTCAACTGGAAAATATGTGTTTTCTTCGCTTATTTTTCTACTTGAAAGTACTTCGATGTACGTAGAAAACAATATTTGAATTTTATCCAACTCGCCCTTGTTGTTTTCTATTGATTTTATTGCTGCAACTTTTCTAGTTTCCTTTGAATCCGCAATTGTTCCTAAAATATTACAATATTCTAACTCTGTATCTAGCTGAGACAAATTAAAATTTTTATCAAAAAATTCAAACCAATCTTCTGGTAACTTGATTTTGTTAACTTTTTCTAATTGATAAAAACGAATATATTTTCTTTTGCCCCAAAACAATTCATTAAAAAGAAATTGTTCAAAATCAACGATATCTATTTTTCCTTCGTCAAACAAGGAATCAACCCAATATTTCAACTGCATTCCTTTTTGATCTTCGTTTCGGGTGATTTTACACTCTCTTAAATATGTTTCTATATATCCAGCATCAACATTTGCTATTACTGTTTGACTCAATGATGGCATATTTAGCCCTCCATAATTCGACATAATAATACATTTATTCTATCATAAAGTAACCTTATATGCCATCACCTTTATAATTGCTTTGACTCTATTGAATCTATTTTATTCTTTACAATTCCTGCCCTTTATCCTTCTTCACTGCCTTATCCACAGCTTTCTCTGCTTTCTTCGCAGCACTCTGCTGTTTCTTTTCTCCCAGGCGTTCATGAATACTCTTCTTGGCAGCTTTTGTTTCTGCTTTTTCCTTCTCGAGACGGGATACACGTTTCTCCGCATTTTCCATGACCGCTTCCTTACGGTCATAATGCTGGACATGATCAGATAAGCGGTCTTCTGTAGATACTTCGGTCTCGTTGACCTACTGTACCATGGCAGTCAGCTCCTTCGCATCGTGATTTCCTTCTATCCATAGTTCCATATTTCATATCCCTGTCTTCTGGCCGAATCATATACCGGCATCATGTTCTTTTCCAGAATGTTATAAAATACTTCTCTGGAATTACCTTTACGGTACAATTCCTGACCAGCCCAGATAGAGTGCAGATTATCCCGATAACATGCTTCAAATCGTTTATGAAGTTCTGGTTTTTCATTTATCAGTTCATACATCAGATATTGGTTTCCAGCAAAAACTTCAAAAAATGGATTCCACTTAGGTAATCGGTTACTTTTTGATGAATTCAAGGAAGAATCCATCGGCATCAGATTCCACAACTCATCATTCATTACAAAAGACCATGGAATGAAATGATCTACATCATACTGCTTTTCTTTTACTGGCTGTCCTGTGAAAACATCCCTTATTTCCTGTACTTTCATAATTCCCTGCCACAACTTCCGCACATTTGACAGTTTTCGCATTTTTTCATCCATTGCAGCAAGTTTATGTATCAAACCAGGCACTTCAGGATTATTATTTTGAAGCCATTTCACTTTTTCATATTGAATCCATCCAAGGATATTGACTGTATTATCCTGAATCATTGCTATCCAGTCTGGATGAAAATGCACCTCTTTTTTCAATTTGCTGCTTTCGCCCAATACATATGGTAAAGGAGTTACCAGTTCATTTATCTTTTGAATGTACGCTGTAATGCGTTTGACGCTTCCCCAGTCCGGTACTTCATTACTCCTTGTAAAAAAGCCTGCCAGTGCTCTATATGGCACCATATTGGTCAGCTGTTCTTTGGCTTTCTTTAATTCTTCCCGATGTTCCTTGATAGCATTCTTGATTTCCACTTTAGATGCATTTGCCGGAATTTCACTGAGTTCTGTCAGCTGTAGAATTGCCCTTTCCAGACCATCCCGTACCAATCCATCTGCCTGTATCCCACTAAGATGAATATGAAATTCACGTACAGAATACCAGGCATTGGCAATCATTTCATCAATGATTTCTTCAAGTGTTGTCTCATTTTTCCCTTCAGAAATAATATGTACAACGGCTTCCAGCCAGTAAAATTTGTAGCTGTAAGAAGGATCCTTCATCATTTGAGAGAAGCCTTCGATATCCAGTTTATTATAATATTTTGCTTCAATATTCAGCAACTGTCCTCCTTGCGAAGCAATATATTCAGCCACCTTTCGTCACCTCTTCCTTCTCTCACATCTTCGGTAATCCATATTTTTTCTATCTGCAATCCAGAAATCTGTCTTGCAAACTCTTCAAACATCTCTTCTGTAAAATACGTAAAATATCGACCATTTCTTTCACCTTCAAAAGTGCCATACTTGAATGATGTGTAAATAATTCCATTTCTTTTTAATGCTTGATGCATTTTATGAAATATATCTGGTAATTCTTCTCTGGATAGATGAAGAATGGAGGCACATGCCCAGATTCCATCATATTGATTTCGGTCATCAAGTTTTTCAAACAACATCTGTTTTACTTGGATGCCCGTATAATCAGTTGCCATTTTACAAATCACCTCTGAGCCATCTGTTGCGGTCACATGATAGCCCTGATCCAGAAAATACTTCGTATCACGTCCGGATCCACAACCAAAATCCAGAATAGAAGCATCAGGTAAGAGATGCTTTATGAATATTTGCTGTACTTCCGAAAAATCTACATTCTTTGTAGTTTCAGAAAAAACAGCAGCATTGCTATTATAATAATTTAATGTTATAGCATCGCTCATATTCATCCCCTCCCTTTCCGACTTTATTATCCAGTCAATAATTACCCACTCAGAATCAGCTTTACTTCATCATATTCGCTGACCATTTTTTCCAGCATAATCTGTCCAGTCGGTACAGTTTAAATTTCTGATTTATTCCCTTCTGTCAACAATATTTTAAGTATATCACAGGGGGAGATATATTGTGCTTCTTTTTACATAAATCTTTTTGTTTTAAGTCTAGTTTTATACAAAATGTAGGTTCGATTTCCATTAATTATCATGACAGAACTTAACTACTGCAGCAATTATAATGATAACTCCAATCCAAAAAAATAATTGAAGTGCCTCTCCAAGTTCCGAAGCAAAATCATTAAAAAAAGCAAATACCAGAAGAATTATCGCAATCAATCCTCCACAACCCAGTTTTCCATCTTTCATAAATCCCACTCCTTTACATCTGCACTTCCTATATTCTAAGAAATACAGCCAATCTTTGCTTCTTTGTCATACTCATTATCTGGTTCTTTCTCTAGTCGGATCTTCTTTCCTTTTTTGAGAAAATCATTTCCAAAATAATGTTTTGTTCCTGTCAGTGTGATAAATACTTTTGCCATAGCAATTCTCCCCTTTCTGAATCCATGTGTTTCAGCTCCGACTCTAACTCTTAAATATTAATCTGAATGGCAATGTCATTATCCAGATTGATGGGCGTATTACCAGGTTCCATGTAACCCAGCATGATACTGTAAAAAAGTTATTTTCTTTGATGATTATAGTATAGAACAATATGTGGGATATAAAAACCCCATCTTATTTAAAACCGTTACTATTCATTTATGAGCTTGTTGTTTACTGATGCTTCCAGTATAATAAAATCCATAGAGGAAATACACGCACAGCATGTGGACTTAACACCTGATAATCCTCATGTTTTGCGATATACGAGGAGGAAATTCTCATGGGTAAACAATCTACCAGGGAAAACAAGACAATTTACCAGCTTTGCCGAGAAGCGGCAGGACTTACAAGAGCAGAGGCCAGTGAAAAAATGGAGGCTGTCTCGAATTCTAAAATTGAAAAATTTGAATATGAAACCCAGGAACCAACACCTTACGATATCATTCAAATGGCTGATGCATATAAGAGACCAGATCTCTGCAATTATTACTGCTCACACAAATGTGAAATAGGCCACCGCTATGTTCCAGAAGTCGAAGTAACTGACTTGTCAAATATCATCCTAGAAACCATTGCCAGTCTAAATGAAATCAACCCTCTTACCGGTCGGCTAATCCAAATCGCCCGTGACGGTAAGATCAGTGATGATGAGATGAGGGATTTTGCTTTTATCAGTAAAAAACTAGATGAAATTTCTTTAGCCATAGACTCTCTGAATCTTTGGGTAGATAAGACAGCCAGTGAACAGGGGCTCAATCTTGAACTTCTAAATGCCGAAAAAGAAAAATTAAAATAATCCATAACTCACGAACGGCAACGAATCACTTTTGATTCATTGCCGTTCTCTTTATATATGCTGTAATTGATTGACGATACTTTCTGTTCTTCGAATAGCTTCTTCTACCTGTCTTTTTGCAGTATTGATTCGATCCTGGACCATCCAGTCTACAACAAATCCATCGAAAAAATAATCTGCAAATGAAAGAAAATCTCCGATATCGATGTGTAGATTACATGCCATATTTACATCATTTAATTCCCTGCTGAAATTACGGAGATCATACTTTGCCTGCTCCATATTCTGCTTCGCCTGATCCATTTTTGAATGTTTCAGCATCGTACTGAAAAATCCTCCGCCTAACATATCTACCAGACCCCAGTTTTTTGCACTGTTCAGATTCTCTTTTGCTGCACTAAGACTGTTTAAGGCTCTGCGTCCGGCTTCAATTGCTTCTCTTTTTTCCTTTTCAATATCATATCCCATAAAAAACACCTCCCTGACTTTTTATGAATGTGACGTTACAAGTCCGATAATTCCACCAATGATCAATAGCGGAAAAGCTATATACATTAATCCACCTACTACCATTCCAATCAATATCACTGGAAAGAAAATAACCGTACAAAGTAATTTCATGATTCCCCAGGATGCTTTTAAGCCAAATATAAAAAATTTTCCTACAAACCAAATCATACAAATAGTAAATAATACTGATAACATCTTTTTTCTCCTTCTAACACTCATCCAGTTGTGAGTGATTCATTTTTTCGTTGTTTATCTGATATAAAACCAGATGTATTTTTCACTCCAAGCTTGTTACTGAATCCCGGATTTTTTTCAATCTTTTCTATTATCCGAATTAATTGTATTCTCTGTGCTACATTCATCTGATCACCTCGCTAATATCCATCTTTTCTGTTGATATTGTCAGTATAGCAAAATAAGCTTTTGCAATACACATCCATAGTAAAGAATTAAATCTTTATAATTCCCGTTTTTTGAGAAATAACACAAAATAAGGCCCAAAAGGGCACTTTCCCTTTTGAGCTTATACACTTTACCATCTAACGTATTTTGCTTTCATTTTTCCATGTCTACACATGACATTTTTCTCTTAAATCGCGTCCTATGATGGTTCTTTCATCTTGCTGATATCCTTTGCCTGCATTTTTATTCCCGTAACCGTTTCTGCAAGCTCTGATTGAAGGTATACACATCATAGAATCCATCATCTTCATTAGTCAGAATAATCGTTTCTTTTTCACACTTTAACCTTCGCATATTCTATCCCCGCTTTCTTTCCATTTCCTGATCCAGGTACTTTGGTATCGGCTTTCCGGACCGGCGAGCAATAGCAATCTGCTCCGTTCATAAGTGCCGTTCTGGTAAAACTTCTGGTAATGTTCCAGACGGATTTTACCATCCTGTTTTAGCTTTTCGACTGGATTTAGCGGTACCTGCTGTTGGATGTAATCATGGATTTTTTATTTTGTCTTTTCGTCGAATTTCTCGCATTCTTCGACAACCATTTTTCCATAGGCGTCCAGGATAACGCCCTGAGCTTAATCCCGGTATACTTGATGCTCCATCAGATAAAATTGTTTCCCGTCAATGATGATGGTGTCTGTTGCAATCCAGTTCCCCTTTTTCCCATCAATCTGATAATTCTCAGTTTCCATAGTGATCAGTGCACCGGATGTGTTGATACGAATAAATCCGGCCAGATACTGTGGATAGTTCTCATCTACATAGTAGCAGCTGATTTCTCCATTCTTGTTCAATACGAGCACGTCACTGACTTCGCATTGATTTTTCGTCCGTTTCCAGATGTCAGCGACTTTTTCATTTTCCTGCATTTCATGAATCGAGATTAATCGGTAATTTTCGACAGTAATCGACACATTCTGCTGTCTTGCCTCTTGATATGGCAGATGCCACAGTGCTTTTCCTGCTGTCTGCTGATCTACTCGGTAGACTGCAAATTGATTAAGCTTCATAGGCATCGTCCTCCAGGTTATTCAGATAATAATTCAGATCCAGAGAATAGTAGTATTTGTCTTCGATCTGCTGTAATTTTCCAACTGTAGAATTGATGATCTCAATTATTTCATCATTCTCAGGATCACTTTCTTCCTGTTCCAAAACTTCCAAAGCTTCTTTCAGTGTTTGGATTGTTTCTTCCTTTGTGTGCTGCTGGAAGATAGCAGTAATAGTCAGTTCGTTTTCTTCCAGGTTTACATTTCTCATAGGCTCATTTCCCCCCTTTTCTTTTTCGGTATTGGTTTCATCTGTATATTCAGCTCCTTCTCGTTTTTTTCTTCTCTTATATTTTTTTCGTTATCCACTTTCTTATTGGATTCCAGAGGATTTTCCACATTTGGATGTCTTTCTTCCAAGTATTTTTCCACACGACTGATTGCATTTTGCACATAAGAATTTTCTCTAAATCCAGGAATCGAATTCAAAAATTCTTTCTGTATTTTTCCTTCAATCATCAGACTCTGCATTCCTTCATAATCACTTCCGTCTTTCAGATCAAAGCCAACACATTTCAGTCCATGCATACGTTCTGATGGGATTTTCTCATAAGCTTCCAAGGCTTCTGGTAATGTCAGGTCATAATGTACTTCACCCATTACAGGAAATTCAGCACATTCAGCCGCATAAAAGCTGATACATGTAAGATCATTTTCATAATCCACATTTTCTATTTCCGGGACAATATCGAGTATTTTTTCTCTTTGTGCTGCAAAGTCTGGAAGTTCTGCAAATCCAAATCGATCCACGTAATATGCCTGCATATCCCCACCACGGTTTGTAATGATAACATCACTGACCGACATAGAATGTGCTTTATAATCTGCCGGTGGATTATCGTTGAATACGGCATACAAATCATCCAGCTTTTCATTTTCATGTAATCTGCCAGAATAGACACATTTATAATTAGCTGCATCAATTGTAATGCCATCTTCTTTGACCATTGCCATATTCATAAATAAATGTTGTTTTCCCGGTGTGTCTTCATCCACGTGGTAAATCGCATAGCGGTCACCATTACCTCTGAACATTTCTTCTTCTAGGGTATAATCATACTTAAATGGATACATAGCCCGATCGACTCTCTCCGAAATATCCGTTCCTTCTGTAATCGTGTCTTCCAGCCAGTTTTGGATATCTCCCCATGATTCAAACTGTAGATAGCCGACAATTTCATGCGTCCCATCCGGTGCCAGTACAATATGTCCCGGTTTACTTTCCCGATAATCATAACGGTATCCGGCTGCTTCCAGTGCATCCACCAGAATGCCGTATTTATCATGTAATTCTGTTTTCTGTTTTTCTTCAAGAATGATTTCCAGCTCTTCTGTAAGCCGATCGATCATTTCACCGGCTGTCTTGCGGATCACATCCATAGATGCTTTCATTTCTTTCATTTCCCGACTGCTACTCCAGCCTGCAATGTAAGGGAAACTATAATCCGATGTATCCAAACCAAAGGAAGAACACACACAATAAGCAACGGATTCAGCCTCAACCTCTTTTGTCAGTCGGTCTTTTTCTACTCCAAGACTTTCCATGATCTCCCTGTCATGCAGTTTTGCATGGGCGGTTTCATGAATAGCAGTCTTTAAGGTCTGGCTTTCACTGAGTCCTTTTTTGATCACAATTTCCTTATCTGCATTGTGATAATATCCATTGGCGTTGCCATCGATCTCATCGAATCGTATCGGTACTGGGGATATTTTCTGAATAGCCTGCATGAAAGAATCAAAATCCTGTACAGCTGCAGTCAGTAATTCCGGAGCCAGTGTCTGGATCGGTTCCCCGGATGTCTGAGCAATATCAAAGACGGTAACTGCTTTAAAATGCGGAACCGTAACTTCCACCTGTTCAGTCTTAGGTTTTCCATCGGTTCCCATGATCGGTCGCTGATTTTCATCCAGAACCTCTTTTTCCTTCATTTTCTTATATGGTGCCGGTGCAATGATTGTAATTCCTTTTTCACCTTTCATGACCTGTCTACCCATGGACTGCCAGTTTTTGTAACTGGTAACAAGTGTGGCATCCGGTCGCTGCATAGCAATCAGCATTGTGTTGTTAAAGGAATAATTGTGAAACTTTGCCATGGTTTTAAGAAATTCCTGATAGCGGTTACTTGTAAAAAGTTCTTCCACACCGGATTCCAGTGACTGCATAATGCTGTCCATATCTTTTCCCTGGACCGGCAGTGGAATAGTAGTAGTTTTTTTTTGTTCTGTCATAATACTCCTTTCCAAAAACGCCCTACGACATTGTGCTTATGCCGCAGGGCTTTTTATTAGTTGATGAGATGATTATTTTTTATTAGAGTTCCATATCGTGCTTCTTTGTTTTCGGTTTCTGATCCGGCTGTTCTTTTCCAACTTTCTCTGTTTTTGCAACCTGCGCTTCTTTTTCTTTCTGACGTTCTGTGAACCTGTCTGCCTTTTCAAAGACGTGATCCTTTGTGTCAAAGTGATATACATCATTGGTAAGGCGTTCTGCTGGTGCTACCTGAGTGGCATTAACTTCTTTTACCATATCTCTTAACATTTCCGCATCCACTTGACCGTCATCCGGCAAGATCAGCATTTGATGGATGGATGATGGCAAAATGAAGAAATCATTTCCCAGAAGTTCCCCCATGTTATCCATGAATTCCGGATAAAAGATCACACCGGCTCCATCAATTCTTTCTGTATTCGTAACAACAAAGAATGTCGGCATCTCGCTTGACTCCTGCAATGTTTCTAGCAGCATTTCACGTTCATCTGGTGTCAGCATGAGAATATTTTTCTGATATATTTCATCTATCAGTACACCTATACTTGATACCTCTGGGACCATGACACGCGGTGAACTTTTCATAGCGTCTTCATGAATCTGCTCCTGTGTCACTCCATATTCCTTCATCATTTCATTTGTAATCAGCATGGAACTTAATCCATCCTGATTCTTGCCTACTGCCACATGATAGGTAATTGCAAGATCTTCCTTTAACTGGTGTGGCACAATTTCGAGGACTTCCTTATTTGCTTCGGCTGATGACACACGGATAAACAGCTTGTCCTTCACATCTTCATAGTTTAAAATAGCTTTCAGATCAACCTGTATCGGTGCCTCAATAACTATATCTGCAATCTTTCTGCATACAGTTTCCATTGTTACGCCAGGCTGTGCTTTATATGCTTCATACAGCCGGTTAAGATTGATCGTCGGGGTAAGCATCTCACCTTCTTTTCTCACCATCAGTCCCGTATAGGCACGGTTCAGTTTATGACACTCCATCGTTGATACCTCTGCATTCTCATAATCCCTTGGTAAAAAGAGTTTGATATTGTCCTTTACTTCATTTACAAATTCATTAAAATTCATTCTTCGTTTCCTCCTCTAATCTGTTTTTTTATTTCTTTTTGCTTTTGTTTTTTGGTTTCTTTTTTGGAAAGGATAAAGAAAAATTCACCCTTCCGGTTTCATCTGCATCCATATGAAGATCTGCCTCAAAGTACATATTTTTCTTTCTGGAATACAGATCTTTTACATGCACACATCCACTTTTCAAAAGCTCTGCAGCCATCTTTTTATCCATGTTTTTTTCCATGCTCTGCAGATAGCGGTTATCTTTCCAGAGAGCAAAGTGACAATCATGGTTGCTACAATAGAAGTTGGTTTTGCTTTCATATACCAGGCTTCCACATACCGGACAGGTTCCAATGCTTTCTCTGGTCTGAAATCTTCTTGTTTCTTCTTCGGAAATTGCATCGCATCCATTCAGCATCATGGTCAGCATGTTTTTGATTCCGGTCATAAACTGTTCCGGTGCAATTTCTCCATGCTCCATCAAGAGCAGCTGATTTTCCCATTCTGCAGTCATACTTGCAGATTTCAGAAAGTCTGGCAGGATCTCAACAAGGACTTTTCCATCCTCTGTTGGAAGAATCTGTTTTCCTTTTCGGGTGGCATACTGGGAATAAATCAATTTTTCGATGATACCGGCTCTTGTCGCCGGAGTTCCTAATCCTTTCTTTTCCGTGTCTTCATCGAATTCCTTATTTCCAGCAGTTTCCATTGCCGCAAGGAGAGTATCTTCACTGTATGGTTTCGGTGGTGATGTGAAATGCTCTGTCTTTTCTGCATCCACAGCATAGAACGTTTGTCCTTTGGTTACTTTCGGCATCCTCTCTTTCATTTCCTGATCCGGATCTGCAATTGCCATGCGGTCCTTATTCTTGAAGCAGTTTTCAAAGAGTTTCCATCCATCCTGCAGAACAATCTTTCCTTTTGCTTTGAAGATTTCTCCCTGGCATTCCACTTCAATCTCTGTTTCCTGGTAAATGTGATCCTTACTCATTGCCATGACCGTATGGACTGCGATCAGGAAGAGAATCTTTTCTTCCCAGGATTTCAGTTCATCCAGATGGCTGGATGCAAGCTCCATCGTTGGGATGATTGCATGGTGATCTGTCACTTTGCTGTTATTCATGACTTTCTTCACATCTGGCTGTTCCGGCTGATCAAACGGACCTGTCAGCTGATATTTCTCATAAATCTGACGAACCACATTTCTTGCGGTCTGTTCCATATCTTCTGTCAGATACTGGCTGTCTGTTCTTGGATAAGTGATCAGTTTCTTTTCGTACAGGCTCTGAGCGGTATCCAGTGTCTGTTTGGCTGTCATTCCATAGATACGGTTTGCTTCTCTTTGCAGTGTGGTCAGGTCATAAAGCTTTGGTGCTTTTACTTTCTTTTCCGTTTCTTTTACTGAAGTGACAATAGCTTCATTTCCATGGCATCTGCTTCTTAACTGTTCCGCCTCATCCGGATCAAAGATCTTTGGCTTTACTGCCGGAATTCCGTCACAATCCAGTTCTACATTGAAATACTTTTCTTTCTGGAAATTGCTGATCTGTCCGGCACGTTCCACCAGCATGGCAAGTGTCGGTGTCTGAACCCTTCCAACGGTCAGCTTTTTGAAGTACTTTGTGGTGTAAGCTCTGGTTGCATTCATTCCTACCAGCCAGTCAGCCTGAGAACGGCATACAGCAGCTTCGGCCAGATGTCGGTATTCCTCTGCGGATCTCAGATGTTGCATTCCATCAAGGATTGCGGAATCTTCCAGAGAACTGATCCATAATCGTTTCACCGGCTTTTTACTTCCGGATAAGTCATAGACATGTTTGAAGATTAATTCTCCTTCACGTCCGGCATCACAGGCATTTACGACGTATTCAATTTCCGGACTGTTGAGCAGTCTTTTTAAGATATAGAACTGATCTTTCTTATCTTCTGAGACTGTAACTTTCCAGTCTTTCGGGATGATCGGGAGATCTTCATATCTCCACTGGTTAAATTTTTCATCGTAAGCATCCGGTGAAACATATTCGGCCAGATGTCCGAAGCACCAGCTGACCATACAGTCGGTTCCTTGTAAATATCCGTCTTCTCGTTCCTGTGCTCCAATCACTTCTGCGATTGCTCTTGATACACTTGGTTTTTCTGCAATTACTAAATACATGATGTATTACCTCCTTCATATAACGAAACGGAGAGAGCATGTTTTACAGCCCCCTCCGCAAAAAAAGTTTATTTATTTTTCATTTTCTTCAAAATCTTCGTCTTCAGACTCTTCCTCATCCGGAACTTCTTCCAGTCCACCTGTTTCCAAACCTTCCGGCTGATCATCCTCATCTTCCTCTTTTTTAGGTTTATAGATCTTGAAGTAGTAGTAAGCTGCCACACCGCCGAGAGCCAAAATCAGGATTGTTGCCATTGCACCCATATTGGTTTTTGCAGATGCTGTTTTCTCCGGATCAATGGTAGCTTCCTTGTCTATATCCTCATTATTTGTTTCATCCAGCACTACCTTTGATTTATCTGGCTGTGGTGTTACGACAGTAGCAGTGCTGTCTTTATCCAGAAATTCGGACAGATCATTCTCATCAATCTGGGATAACATATAGACATTCTGTGATGTGGCACTACGGTCGATCACGATATAGAAAGTGTTGTTATTCTTCGTTGTAACCGTAAGAAATTCCTTTGTGGAATCATCGGTAATGTCATCCTTGACTTCACCATTGCCAGGTGTCGTAAATGCAGTTCCCTTGTCTGTTCCATCTTCCGGCAGCACCTCGTTTGTGTTTGTCGCCTCGTCCTTTTTCTCTTCTTTGTCTGTTGACTGTTCCGTCTGAATTGTCTCTACTTTGGATGCCTCTGCCGATTCATCCACATAGGCAAATGCTGTGGTTGATGCTGTAAAAAGCATCATGACTCCCAACAGCAGTCCTGCCATTTTCTTATTCATTTTCTTCCATTTCACCATTCTGATATTCCTCCTTATTTTCTTCTGTGAATACAAAGGAGCCTGAACCTTCATCGTCAGACTCCCTGCTTACCTGAAATTTAACTGTTCCATTCTGGATGCCATCCAAAAGATCATATAACTGATCATTATCCATCTTCATACCACGGATGCACCTGATCATCTCATTGTCCTCTTCCTGCTTTAATGCAGCCTGGACACCCCTAAGATATTGCTGCAGATCCGCGATCTTTTTCTCTGTCTTGACAATCTCATCCAGATATTTTTTAATCTTTTTATTCAAACTTTCACCTCCCTTCGTTCACCCCTTTATGGCAGTCTTCCAAAGCACATGAAATGTTGCTGCCAGTAGGATGTGCTGATATTTGAGTAATGGATCGGATCCCCGCAATGGATCATCATATTGTTACCGACATAGATACCCACATGGCTTGCACCGGATGTGTTATACGTTCCCTGGAAGAAAATCAAATCTCCTGGTTTTGCTTCTCCCGGTGATACATAAGTACATACGCCTCTTAATCCTTCTGCGGTCAACCGTCCATAGTTCCAGCCATTACCACAATGGTTAATGACATAGGATACGAAACCTGAACAGTCAAATCCAGATGGAGAGTAGCCACCCCATACATAAGGTACTCCCAGATATTTTTCTGCTTCTCGGATCATCCGGGCAAATTCTTCATCCTGCAGTGCTTCCGGTGGAATCTCATAACTCATTCCATTACCGCCTGATCCACTGGTCACATTGTTTACATCCCACAGATAATTTCTGTTTCCATAGGTCGTATTTAATGCATTATAGATGATCAGCTGCTCCGCATTCAGATTGGCTCTTGCCACAGCGTCAAAGCTTCCATTTGTCAGTGTCACATATAGAATCTTCTTAGTGCTTGTACTGGTAACCGTTACTTCCTGACTGCCATTGTCATCTGCGATATAGGCTTCCCAGGTCTGATGTCCATGAGCAGAAGCGGCAGCATGGTTATCATAGTAAACGTCAAACTGCACACCATATCGTGCAAAGGCTCCGGTATCCTCAACTGTGTATTCCACACCATTCATTACTACCTTAGTGCCAATCGGCACAAATGGATTGGAAGCATCTACAGCAATGGTATGGTTTGCAGTTGGATATGCACCACTAGCAGTTGGACCTCCGGACCATACACCACAACAGATTCGACAGTTACAATATCCGCTGGTCACTACCTGTCCTAATGATTCTCCGACTCGAACATTTCTGGTTTCTGTCACCGTTTCTGTTCGACCTTCCGTATTCAGATGATATTGTGCTTCAAAAAGTGCTTGCAGCTCGTTTTCAACATCTGAGTACGTCCAGTCTCCATATTTTGCAGTAAGATACGAGATAAGATGATATGGATTATGACCAATCTCAGCAATGTTGTACTGATACTCGTCATAATTTGGATGTCTTCGTTCCATCTCATTGATCTGCTGATTCAAGGCACTTTCCAAAGCAGCATATCTGTTTTCGGCAGCATAAATATCCTCGTCTGAACTTGGATACGTTGTAATACCGATCACAGATCCAGCACCCTCGATAGAAGCACTGCAGCTCCCCAGAGATACCGCTATGACAAGAAAAAGAAGCGCAAAAATACCGATGCCTGCGAACATGGCACGATTACGCTTTATGATCTCTTTCAAGGCGATCTTTGCTTTTACCGTCATGTTCTCGACACCGGCAATGGTTGTTGCTCCACCCAGACTGCCAGCGGATTTTCCGGCTCTGGCTGCCCGGTAAGCATCCTTATATCGTTTTTCCTGGAAGAAGCGGTTATAGAAATGTCTCTTTTGTTCGGCTTTCTTTACCGTTTCTGCATTCTTGACTCCTTCCATACTTTCTGCAGAACCAAATTTCAGTTTCTTTTCTACGGTAGCCTCACGATAACCTCTGCGATGGGTTTTCACATCCGTCCGTTTGCTGCGGATCTGAGCATGACGCAGACCACGTAACGCATCTTCTGTTTCACGCTCTACAAGTCTGGCACTTTCCACACCTGCATTTTCATCTGTTTCTTCCTCTTCGGAAGAGACTGCTTTCATGCCAGATATAACAGCTTGTGTAGCAATGTATTTCCCGGCTGTCCCTCCCGGTTTCATGCCAGCACCTTTCACCATCTGATTTCCTTCATCATCAAAAGATAATCTTCCAGCTTTTGCCTGTTCTTTGGTCATCTGTTTTTGCAACTGTTTCTTCCGAATGGATTTCTTTTGGCTGTTCAGATTATTATCATCATCCGGGATTTTTTCATAACGATGCAGTTTCTTTCGATATCCGGATACTTTTTCTTCCGGTGTAACTTCAACTGTATCCTCAACAGCTTCCTGCCGGACAGAAGATTTACGGACTTTCTCCATCTGCAGTCGTTTTCCTTTTCCCGATTTTGTATCTTCATTTTCAGCCTTTTTTCGTTCCCGTTCAGGAACAAATTCTTCTTTATTTTCCGGTCGCCCCCGACTCCTGTGACTGATATCTTTTATGCTGCCATCACGGAGATTTTCTTCTATCAGACCATCTCTGGTCATCTTTGCGACCTTTTTATCTTTGCCTTTAAATTCTTTTCCAGCTATAGGTCATCACCTCCTGGCACAACTTTTCTTTCTGTACTCATTCAGTTCCTGGCGTCCTATAATCGGGATACCAGGATAACCATCTGCCTGTGTCCTGATTGCTGGAGAGCTCGCCTGGATATGAAATACCCAATTCAATTCACTCGGATCTCTCGGCCAGAAACCATTGATCAGCATAGCCTCCTTGAACTGATTGTTGTGCAGATGGATCTGGGTACGTTTATACAGAACTTCTTTCAGATCATCACTGGTAAGATGCGGATAGATTTTCTGTGCCGGATAAAAATTCCAGAATACCCAGTCAAGGATAATGTTCTGTGTTTCCAGCGGAAGTTCATACAGATGATGATCATCATTGACTGTATGAACACGGTATCCTGGCTGCACATTTTCCAGATTTTTCATCTGAATGTAAGGATTGTCCTGATTCCACTGCTTGATTCGGATCTTATCGATTTCCTTCATTTGCATCCCTCATTTCTTTATCTCGTTTCAATGTTTCCTCGGGCTTCGTGGTCATCAGACCATATAATTTCAATGTCTTATCGAACTTATCCTTAAATGGAATGATCGTTGTTCCATAGAAAAGAAGTCCTTCACCTTCCCCGGAATTCGTCACATAAGACAACTGATATGGGGAAATATTCAGCTGTTTTGCAAGGATCTGTCTGTCACCTGCAGCCTGGTTCAGCATCAGGATAAAATCACTGTTCTCAAAGATATTTTCAATCTCCCTGCTGGCAAGAAGATCCTTAATGTTCTGAGTGATACCAGTCGGTACACCTCCCCATTTACGGAATCTCTTCCAGATTTCTACGGAATAAGCTGCTGTCTGTTCTTCTTTGAGCAGAAGGTGGAACTCATCGATGTAGTACCTGGTGGATTTGATGCCACGGTTGATCGTAACTCTGTTCCATACCTGATCCTGGACGATGAGCATTCCGATTTTCTTCAGCTGCTTTCCAAGCTCTTTGATATCAAAACAGACAATTCGATTATTCAGTTCCACATTGGTTCTATGGTTGAATACTTTCAGTGATCCATTTACATAGATTTCCAGTGCTGTTGCAATTCTCTGGGCCTGTGGTTCTTTCTGCTTTCTGAGGCAGTCATACAGGTCACCGAGGACCGGCATGTTTTCCGGTTTTGGATCTGCAAAGTACTTCTGATACACCAGTGGAAGACAACGGTCGATCACTGATTTTTCCTCTGCTTCAATACCATCCCTGCTTCCCATGATTAGCTCACATAATGACAGGACAAAATCAGATTTCACACCAAGTGGATTGTCATCATCGGAATAATCCATATTGATATCCATCGGATTGATATAATCCTTACTGGTTGGTGAGATGTGTACTACCTGTCCGCCAAGTGCATGGACCAGCGGGTAATACTCGCCCTCCGGATCTCCGATGATAATGTCATCCTTCGTAACAAAGAACGCATTGGTGATCTCTCTTTTTGCTGCAAAGGATTTACCTGATCCAGGTGTACCAAGAATCAATCCATTCGGGTTTTTCAGCTTTTTACGATCCACCATAATCATGTTGTTACTAAGGGCATTCAATCCGTAATATAAGGATTCTCCCGCCATAAATAGTTCCTGTGTCGTAAATGGAACAAAGATTGCTGTGCTGGTAGTCGTAAGAGCCCGCTTGATCGGGATATGATTTACTCCCAACGGAACACTACTCATAAGTCCTTCTTCCTGCTGATAATCCAGACGTTTCAGTACACAGTTATATTTCTGGGCGATACCGGCAGTCTGGAAGATGGCATTATCCAGTGCCTGCTTTGTCTTTGCGGTATTTAAAAAGAGCGCTGTTACAAGGAACATACGCTCATTTCGTGACTGCAGGTCTTCCAGAAGCCTTTTCGCTTCTCCTCCATACGTGTTCAGATCCGATGGGATAATATCCATATCATATCCGGCCCGGACTGCTTTTTTCTGTTCTTCGATTTTCATACGATTGATATCCGTCACTTTGCTTTTTACCAGCTTGATTGCCTTCATCTGATCCACCGACTGCACATGCAGGTTGACGATCAGGTTCTTATCAATATCCAGAAATTCTGCCAGCATCTTATCCGTAAGCTCCGGCGCCAGGATCTGCAGATAGGAGACAGCCCCGATGGTATTTCCCATCTGGAATGTATTTCTGTCCCGGAACACAAAACTGGTCGGTGCCACATAATCCTTTGTATTGAGTCCTGTCCGGATCATGGATCCATAGTCAAACTGGAAATCTGTCATCACATCCGGATTGAATGTCTCATACAGGATCTGCAGACGTTCCACGCCATTCAGCGGATATGCTGGAACTCCCAGGATCTTAAAGTTATTCAGGATATCCGACTCGATACGTTCCAGCTTTGGTTTTGCCTCCCGGATATTTTCTGCTTCAATGGCAAATGTGATATATTTTGACTTCACCAGACCGTTGTTTCCTTTTGCCAACTGCTGTTTCAACATCTTTGCATATTCCATGCGAACATCATCAAAAGCATCCTCCTGTGGCCGGATCTGGATCACCTGCTCAAACTCCTTCATGCTGCTCTTATGATTGATAAAGCTCAGCTGAAAATGGATACTGGCATCAAAGTAATTGAGGAAATCACACCAGTTTTCAAAGATTGCATTTTTATCTTCATTCTGAGCCAGCTGGTAATTGATGTCATAAAAGCGGATACACTTAGAATAAGTTTTTCCCTGTACCCTGCAGATTCCATCTCTTCCCATTTCCTTATAAGCGATCGACTGCTGGACGGACAGTTTTTTCTGCCTGCGTTTCTCTTCCTGCTTTTCTTTTTTCTTTTTCTCTTTTCTGTCTACTTTTTTGTATCCGGTATCTGTGACAGTTTTCTTATTTTTCTTTTTTCGCAACCGTTTTTCCTCCTTTCGGTTTTCCTGCATCCGGAGACTGTCTGATCTGTTCCGGATCTGTCTCATAATAGTTTTCAGTTTCATATTTTCTGACGGGCGGACGAAGAAACTTCACCCGGATCATATGCATCAGAACATCTTCCAGATGCATCCCGTCTTTTTCGTACATGGCAAATAAAAATTCCGGTAACATTAAAAGCACCATGACCGTTGCTGCATTACTGTTTCCCATCACATTACGCAAGAGAAAATAGCTTGGAATTCCCATTGTAGCACCTATCCCGATACAGATCAGCTGTCTTTTGGTCAGGTTAAATGCTACTTTATTCTTTACCTTCGTTAAATCTTTCGGTACGCTGACATATGCCATGATTTTCACTCCTTCCTGTAATTTAGTGCGCGTTAAATATCGACTTACTTAAGGATGCCGTCTTAAAGAGGCTGTAACATAAGATCACCGTGTAAGCCATAACGCCAAATAATGAAGAACTCAGATTATCTGAATACTGGATACCTGCAACAAGCACTGCATAGATTGCAACGCATACCATCATCAGAAATGCCTGGAAAGCCAGGGCAAAGAGTCCTCTGAAATAATTCGTGCCGATCTGTCCCCATTCTCTGTTACTCATAGTTGCGAATGGAATCGGCGCAACTGAGGTATATAGGTAAATCTCTATCATACGTCCATACATGATCACTGTGATCAGTACAGACAGGATTCTCATACAGAAGCCAGCGATAAGGGTTTCCAGCGCCAATACAACAAGTTCTCCGATTTCCATACTTTCCAGGGTTGCGGAAAGATCCGTCAATGCCGAAGAAATATCAATGGCGGTACTTCCGCTGATAACACCAGCTGCAGAATTAACTACGTGCTGGCCCACATCGAATACCGCCATTGTGATCGTAAATGTGTTACTCACCAGATAAACCGCGATCCACATTTTTACGAAGTACTTGAAAAACATCCAGGTATCAATATCATGCATGTTGTTGCGCTCGGTCAGCATAGAAATCAATTCGTAGCAGAGTACGAGTGTGATAATAATACCTGCAATCGGCATGATCACGGAATCCGATAAGTTCCGGATCATACTGAATATGCTGCCGTTCCACCCTTGCGGGGTCTGTCCAACCTGGGTAGCGATCTCACCAGTCTTTTGATTGACATCAGTAAACATCGTATCTAGGTTGGAAGTGATCATCCCGGTTAAGAGTTCCCTCATCCATTCCTCAATCGCATCAAAAATCTGACTGAACATGGATCTCTACTCCTTTCTCTTAACCAAATAATCCACTCAGAAGCGGGATCAGCTGTGTTCCGATCAGGATAACACCACCACCGCTCATCAGCTGCTTAATTCCCTGGGATTTTGCTTATGTGCGATAAAGAAGTAATAGAAGTGTAAAAAATTTTGCCGTTCCTATCCGGCACTTGGCCATTGTGTCGGATAGGTCGGGCGTTAGGCTTCGGGCAAGTCAATCTTGCCGACAAAGCTGTAATAAATCTCAATGTCCTGCCTGCGGGTGCCGTTCTCGTCATAGCTGCACTCATGCACGACGATTTTTTCAATCATTTCCCGCAAGAGGGTGGGGGTCAATTCCTCAAAGGCAAGGTGCTTTCGGACGATACCCATAAACTTTTCCGCGTTGACGGTGGCGGCCTGCGACTTGTCCAGTTCGGCCTGCAAAGCGGCGGCGCGGTCTTTCAGTTCCCGCTGCTCCTGCTCATAGTCTGCCGACAGTTCCATGAAACGCTCGTCGCTGATTTTGCCGTTTACATTGTCCTCATACAGCCGCTTGATAATGCGGCTCACTTCGGCAATGCGCTCCTGCGCCTGTTCAAGCTGCTTGGTGGCTGCGGCGGTCTTTCTCTTGCCGCCGATCTCGTTCTGCTGGATAAGCAGCTTCACAAAGCGGCTCTCATGCTTGGCGGCATATTCCGTTACTTGCCGGAGATTGGAGAGGACACCGGCGGTCAACAGGTCGGTGCGGATAAAGTGCGCCGTACAGTCGCGGGTGCGCTTCTTGTAGCTGCCGCAGATGTAACAGTCCTGCTTGCGGGTTTTGTTCTGATACCGCTGCTGGTACATCACATGGCCGCAGTCGGCGCAGAACAGCATACCGGAGAACAGCCCCACTTCATCATAGCGGTTCGGGCGTTTGCGTTGCTTGCGTAACTCCTGCACGCGCTCCCATGTTTCCCGGTCTATGATAGGCTCATGGTGGTTCTCAAAAATGGCCTGCTTCTCCACGGGGTTCTCTACACTGTGCTTGACCTTGTAAGAGGGCTTCTCCGTCTTGAAGTTCACCAGACAGCCGGTGTACTCCCGGTTTTCGAGGATATGAACGACGGTGTTCGTCGCCCATTTACACACATAGCCGGGGTGATAGCGGCGGGTGCTGCCCGTCCTGCGGTATTCCAGCGTCCCCGGCGTGGGGATTTGCTGCTCCGACAGCATACGGGCAATCTTGGTCGGGCCGTTCCCGGCAAGGCAAAGCTGGTATATCTGCTTGACTACCGGCGCGGTTTCCTCGTCAACGATATAGTTCTCGTCCTCGTCCATGAGGTAGCCATATACCGGCTTGCTGGTAACGGGCTTGCCGCTCATGCCTTTTGCTCGTTTTACTGCCTTGATTTTCTTGCTCGTATCTCTCACCAGCCATTCGTTGAACAGATTTCGCAGAGGGGTAAAATCGTTGTCCATGCCGCCGTTTGCGCTGT
>OHIK01000413.1_pt1 | contig 24231 bp, 14 predicted proteins | sample 1568241 | NCBI WGS metagenome assembly OHIK01 (sample SAMEA3879567, study PRJEB24766) | human gut metagenome | biome: human-associated habitat; feature: feces | place: USA | collected 1985/1987 | reverse complement strand
TCGCTATCGCTATCGAGCAGAAGGTGAATACCCGTAATCCGCGTTCCACGGTCGGTACATCTACCGAGATTTATGAGTATTTACGCTTGTTATATGCCCGCATAGGGAAGACGATATCGCCGGTATCCGGTACCGAGGTGAAAAAACATCAGGTAAGCGATATTATCCGGGAGGTCATGCGATACCCCGAGGGGACTCGTTTTGCCGTATTCGCCCCGGTTGTCTTGCCGGAAGGCCGGGATATGAAGGAGCAGCTGGAGATCTTGCGGAAAGAAGGATATGCCCGTCTGTCGGTGAATGATACGGTATATCGTATCTCGGAGGTGCTGGCGAGCGAGGAGTTGCTCTCTTACCCGATCGAGTTGTTGGTGGACCGTCTGACGGTATCGGACGATAAGACCTTGAAAAGCCGTTTGGCGGACTCGGCCGAGACCGCTTTCTTTGAGGGCCATGGTACTTGTTTGATCCGTATTTATACGGAGGAAGGGGTAGTCGTGAAGGAATTCTCGAAGAAGTTTGAGGCGGATGGTATGACATTCGAGGAACCTACCGATATGATGTTCAGCTTTAATAATCCGTTGGGCGCTTGTCCGACCTGTGAGGGATTCGGTAAGGTGCTGGGCATCGACGAGAATCTGGTGGTACCCGATAAAAGCTTGTCTGTCTATCAAGGAGCCGTGGTTTGCTGGAAAGGCGAGGTGATGGGTGAATGGCTGAAAGACTTTATCGTGAAGAGCGAGAAATATAACTTCCCGATCCACCGTCTGTATTACGACCTGACACAGAAAGAGAAGGATTTATTGTGGCATGGGGCGAGAGGTTTACACGGTATCGACGATTTCTTTAAGTTCGTGGAAGAGAATCTGTATAAGATACAATACCGGGTGATGCAAGCCCGCTATCGGGGAAAGACGACTTGCCCGGTTTGTAAGGGGAGCCGCTTGAGGCCGGAGGCGTTGTATGTGCAAGTGGGCGGTAAGAATATCGCCGAGCTGGTGACGATGCCGGTCTCGGAGGCGAAGGTTTTCTTTGACCAACTGGAACTGGACGAGACGGATGCGGCGATCGCTAAGCGTTTGCTCACGGAAATCAAGAATCGCTTGCAATTCCTGCTGGATGTGGGGTTGGGGTATCTAGCTTTAGATCGCCTTTCGGCCTCTTTATCCGGAGGAGAGAGCCAGCGTATCAATCTGGCTACTTCGTTGGGTAGTAGCTTGGTGGGTTCGTTGTATATTTTGGATGAGCCGAGTATCGGTCTGCATTCCCGGGATACGGATTTGTTGATCAAGGTATTGCGGCAGTTGCAAGCCTTGGGGAATACCGTGGTCGTGGTGGAGCATGATGAGGAGATCATCCGTGCGGCGGATTATATCATCGATATCGGTCCGAAAGCGGGACGTCTGGGGGGAGAGGTCGTTTATCAAGGCGATGTGAATAACCTCCGGAAAAGTAGTAATAGCCATACGGTACGTTATCTGACGGGAGAGGATCAGATCGAGATCCCGCCTTATCGCCGACCGTGGAATAATTATATAGAGGTGACAGGGGCCCGGAAGAATAACTTAAAGGGCGTGGACGTGAGGTTTCCTTTGAACGTGATGACGGTGGTTACCGGCGTGAGCGGTTCGGGTAAAAGTTCCTTGGTTCGTGATATCTTCTACGAGGGCGTGAAACGCCATTTGGATGATGCCGCCCGTCTGACCGTGGATTGCTCCGGTATCAGTGGAGATTTGAATATGATTCAGGAGATCGAGTTTGTAGACCAGAACTCGATCGGAAAGAGTTCCCGCTCGAACCCCGTGACGTATATCGGCGCTTACGACGAGATCCGTAAACTATTCGGTGAGCAGCCTCTAGCGAAGCAGATGGGATATAACGCCGCCTATTTCTCCTTTAATAAGGAAGGAGGCCGCTGCGAGGAATGTAAGGGCGAGGGCAAGATCACGGTGGAGATGCAGTTTATGGCGGATATCACCTTGGAATGCGAGGCTTGCCACGGCAAACGTTTCAAGCAGGATGTATTGGATGTAGAGTATCAAGGCGCTAATATATACGATGTATTGGAAATGACCGTGAATCAAGCGATCGAGTTCTTCGAGAAAGGTTCCGGCTCCCAAGAGAAGAAGATCGTGAAACGCTTGAAACCGTTGCAAGACGTAGGTTTGGGTTATATCAAGCTGGGACAGACTTCCTCCACTTTATCCGGTGGTGAGAACCAACGTGTGAAATTGGCTTATTATTTAGGCCAAGAGAAGCAGCAACCTACCTTGTTCGTTTTCGACGAGCCTACGACCGGTTTACATTTTCATGATATCAAGACCTTGTTAAAAGCTTTCAATGCCTTGATCGAGAAAGGCCACTCCGTGGTAATTATCGAGCATAATATGGATGTGATCAAATGTGCGGATTATGTGATCGATTTAGGACCAGAAGGCGGAAAGGCCGGCGGACAGCTGGTTTGTGCCGGTACACCGGAGGAGATAGCGGCTTGCGAGGCATCCTATACCGGAAAGTTCTTGAAAGATAAATTATAACATTCAACTGTTAAGTGGCACGCAGATGACGCTGATTAGGCAGATGAACGCGGATCATATATTAAGAATAAAAAATGATCTGTGTTCATCTGCCTAATCAGCGTCATCTGTGTGTCATAATACAAGTAAGTTAACTTCATCGGCAAAGTATGTTAACATACTTCGGCATTTCAGTTAAGATACTTTGCCGATGCAGCTAGCTTCATTTGAATAGGTCTTTATGGGTGAATAATGCTACGATTGAAAAACAAATATTTGATGTCGTTTTAGTATTAGTTGAAGAGGCTCTAGTGCTCGTGAATAAAACGTAAGATTTCTGAAAGTAACTCATTTTAAGAAAGTAAGCGAAACAAGTAGATCGGATTCCCTGTTAAGATTGTACTTATTTATAATCGAATAATTTATACTGTGCGTGTGCTCTTTACGAGACATTCAAGTAGCCTGTGAGGGCGAAAAAGCAGTAATATTAATACTAGTGTAATAAAATAAAGTTCATTCAGCCTGTTCTTCTGTGAAGAAAAACAGGCTGTGTTTTTTATTGCTTGGCAGGATCGTCGTCTTTATTCCATTTATCCCGCATTCTCAAGCGCTTGACTTGCAGATAGCGCAGGAGGATGATGATGACGAGCGTAGCTCCGATCATCAAGAAATATTCGGTATAATTATTCCCCGGATTGTTTCCCGGCCAGCCGATGATACTCATCACGATTAAGTAGACAAGTAAAGCAATTGTTGTGATATTAATCTTCTTCATATTCCGTTTATTCTAAGAACAGGACAAAGATATAAGATTGTTTCGGGCTTTAGGAGGTTAAAACGCATTTGTACTGTGCCCGATAATGTTCTGTTTGAATAATTAAGATATATAAACCTTGCGGGAGGGGAATCGGAATCGTGGAGTTCCCTGTTTGTACCGCTTGCGAGAACATTAATATGCCTGCTGAGGTAAATAGTTCTACTTTGCCGGATGATGGAAGACCCTCAATGAATAAGGTCCTGTTCTCCAAATGATATCTTAATTCCGGAAATGAAAGAACTTGATCGGAGGCAGGGGATTCTTGCAAGGTTTGAGGTTCCGATGTCGGGAAAGACATAGGTGCGTTCGTTGATAATAATTTATAATTAGCAGGCTCGGATGTGCTAGATACGGACAAAATGGTGTTTTTATTCGCTTTGACAAAAAAGGCGGAGAATGGGGGAATGGCGAAATCGCTACCGATCGCGTAGGGTTGGTAGGTGGAGCCGTCATATATATAAATGTATCCGTCTAAGGTGGAATTGGATTCTATTTGACTGAGAGCTAAAGGGGCCGGCAAGGGATTGCCGCATAGATACCAGCCGTTGTGATTCTGGTTTTTACTTTGGGTGTTTATGGTTATATGAATAGAGGCTTGTCCGTTCTTCCCGAAGTCCGTGGGGATCTCTCCTGCTTTTGAGGCGAAACGAAGGGTTTGTCGATTGGCGGAAGCGTCGATAGCGATCAGATAACCTTTGTTTTTCTTGAATAGGGGTTGAGAGGTGTTGACTATGGTTTGGGGTATGACTTCCCAGTTATTGGAGAGACTTTGTGAGTTGGCTCGCTTTTCTCCGTTATAGGTTTGTATGTAAAGATAGTTACCATTCGTATCGCTTTTGTCGTCGCCAATTTGGAAGTCCGGGTCTATACCGGATGCGTATACATTGAAAGGAAAAGAGATGAAGTACCATTTGCCTTTTTGGGCGAAAGTCTTCTCAACCGTTATTTTTCCGGCGATGTTGATATTTCCGGATGATCGTAAGACAGAGGAAGATGCGACGGCATTATCATTGGGATAGATCGTAAGGTTATTTGCGGATAGATTTCCGGTTGGTGAGATATAGATGTTTCCATCACCGATATGGATCTCTCCACAGTTAATATTGGTATTAACGGAGATACTACCGTTTATCAAGGCGTTGCGATGACGGTAAGCGGGTAGGTGGCTCCAACGATCCTCGTTGTTCCAATCGCCGTTTCCGGTAAATAGGGAATAGGAAGGAATCATTCCGTGGGCATAGACGTTGTCTACATAATAATAACCGTTTTTAGTATTGGCGGCCGATGCGGGGACGATGAGATCCACCCCGGGGGATTGCTGCCTATATCCGTCTTTTCGAATGAGGCCGTAGCATCGTCTTTCTTTAAAGTTATGATCGGCGCATATTCGGGCTTGTCTGGGCGGTAAGTCTTTACTTGCATCTCTTCTCCGGGCATTAAATGGATACCCCCTTTCTGTATACTGATTTTTATATCTTGATGATTCGTTAGCGTGAAATGCTTGAAAGCCACTTGCGTATTCATTGGCATTCGTAACCCGTAGTTCCCGTGGCTGTTAGGGATATTTTTCACACCGGAGATATCTTCAATAAGGGTTTCACCTGTAATGGCATAATCCCAATTGTCAGAAGCAACTCCCTCAAATGTCTGCATCCGAAACGTATCCCGAATAGATATATTTGCGTTACTTTGCACAAAACTTTCCCATGTAGACGGATTTGAAACTTGTGAGTGGATAAATTGTTGTACGAATAGGAATGCCGTACAAGCGACAACGCATCTGGATAGATGCCAAATTTTCTTTTTCATAGCTAAGTTGATTTATATTTGTAAATATGTTCGCAAATATACGGAAATAATTGAAATAATATATCTTTGTGGCATGAAAGAATTTATCATATCTGAGGCACAGACCGAAAAGGCCGTTTTGGTGGGTTTGGTTACCCCTGAGCAAAATGAGCAAAAAGTTAAGGAATATCTGGACGAATTGGCTTTCTTGGCCGATACGGCAGGGGTGGACGCGGTAAAGCGTTTTACCCAGAAAATGGATTACCCGAATTCCGTCACTTTTGTCGGAACCGGTAAATTGCAGGAAATTAAGGAGTATGTGGTAGAGAATGAGATCGGCTTGGTGATCTTTGATGATGAGCTGAGTCCGAAGCAACTCCGTAATATTGAGAAAGAATTGCAGGTGAAGATATTGGATCGTACCAGCTTGATCTTGGATATCTTCGCTAGCCGTGCGCAGACCGCCCATGCGAAGACGCAGGTGGAGCTTGCGCAATATAAATATATGTTACCTCGTTTGACCCGCCTGTGGACACACTTGGAACGTCAACGAGGCGGTGTGGGTATGCGTGGCCCGGGTGAGACACAGTTGGAGACTGATAAACGTATTATCTTGGATAAGATCGCCCGCCTGAAGAAAGAGCTAGTGGACATTGACAAGCAAAAAAGCGTACAACGGAAAAACCGGGGTAAGATGGTACGTGTAGCGTTGGTCGGATATACGAATGTTGGTAAATCTACCTTGATGAACTTATTGAGCAAGAGTGAGGTCTTTGCCGAGAATAAGTTGTTCGCTACGCTGGATACGACCGTACGCAAGGTAATCATCGAGAACTTGCCGTTCTTGCTGTCTGATACGGTCGGATTTATCCGCAAGTTACCGACCGAACTGGTGGAATCTTTTAAATCTACCTTGGATGAGGTACGGGAGGCGGATTTGCTGGTACATATCGTCGATATCTCACATCCGACTTTTGAGGAGCAAATAGAGGTCGTGAACCGTACGTTGGCGGAGATCGATAAGACCGAGAAACCGATGATCATGGTTTTTAATAAGGTGGACGCGTTTACCTTTGTCCCGAAAGAGGAGGATGATTTGACCCCTCGTAGTCGTGAGAATATCGATCTGGATGAACTGAAACGTACGTGGATGGGAAAATTGCAGGATAATTGCATCTTTATCTCCGCCAAGGAACGTACGAATATAGAGGCGTTGAAAGAGATGTTGTATGAACGGGTCAAACAAATCCATATCACCCGCTTCCCCTACAATGACTTCCTCTTTCAGCAATATGAAGAGGAGTAGAGTCTTACAAAATTAGTACCAATGAATCATTTGAGAAATTTGCGGCCGGATGAGATCGCCACTTTGCGATCTCAGGCTTGCCGGGCCGATGATTGGAATCAAGTTTGGGTTCCAGAGGTGTTTGACAGTGAATATGTGAACCACGTACGTTTTTCAGGGGTGGTTAAGTTGGGGGCCTTTCGAAAGGTGTTTACCCTGCCGGGAGGACTGGTAAAGCATAGTGGGCTTCGTCATGTTACCCTGCATAATTGCACGTTGGGGGATAATGTGCTGATCGAGAACGTACAGAATTATATCGCTAATTACCGGATCGGTGATGACTGCTTTATCCAGAATATAAATGTTATGTTGGTGGAAGGTAAGGCTACGTTCGGGAATAATGTCGAGGTGTCGGTCTTGAATGAGACCGGCGGGCGTGAGGTTCCGATTTACGATGGCCTGTCGGCTTCATTGGCTTATATTATCGCTTTGTACCGCCATCGTCCGGCTTTGATCGGGCGCTTGCGGGATATGATTACCGCTTATACGGAGGGTATCGCCTCTACGGAGGGAACGGTGGGCGATAAGGTCAAGATTGTCAATACCGGTACGATCCGTAACGTGAAGATTGGTGATTACGCGATCATAGAGAATAGCGCACGTCTGGAAAATGGTTCCGTAAATAGTAAGAAGGAGGCTCCGGTATTTATCGGGGATAGCGTGATCGCGCAAGATTTCATTGTTTCTTCGGGAGCTAAGATCGCAGATGCCGCTAAGATTATCCGTTGCTTTATCGGACAGGCTTGCCAAGTGACGCATAACTTCTCGGCCCATGATTCCTTGTTGTTCAGCAATTGCGCTTTTGAGAATGGGGAGGCTTGCGCTATTTTCGCCGGCCCGTTTACGGTGTCCATGCATAAGAGCAGTTTGTTGATAGCGGGAATGTATTCGTTTTTGAATGCGGGAAGTGGCTCCAACCAGAGTAATCATATGTATAAGTTGGGACCGATTCATCAAGGGATCGTGGAACGTGGCTCCAAGACGACCAGCGACTCGTATATTCTTTGGCCGGCCCGTATCGGCGCTTTCTCTTTGGTAATGGGCCGTCATCATCATCATAGCGATACTTCCGATATTCCATTCTCCTACTTAATAGAGAAGGATGATGAGACTTATTTAGTCCCGGGAATTAATCTTCGCAGCGTAGGTACGATCCGTGATGCCCAGAAATGGCCGAAGCGTGATAAACGTACAGACCCGGATCGCTTGGATATGATCAATTACAATTTGTTGAGCCCTTATACGATTCATAAGATGCTCAAGGCGGTTGATATCTTGAGGAATTTGCAAGCGTTGGTTGGCGAGACATCGGAGATTTATTATTACCAAAATACCCGTATTAAAGGTTCCTCCTTGCGGAATGCCTTGAATTTCTATGGAATGGCTATCAATAAGTTTTTCGGTAACTCTTTGATCAAGCGGCTGGAAGGAACCGAATTTCATTCGATGGAAGAGGTTTGGCGGCAATTGCGCCCCACGGAGTCCAAAGGCTCAGGTGAGTGGCTGGATCTAGCGGGCTTGATTCTTCCGAAAGAACCGCTAGATGCTTTATTGTCGGATATAGAGCAAGGGGAAATCACCTCGTTGGAGGAGGTGGAATGTTTCTTTCGTTTGGTACATGGCCGCTATTATTCATTGGAATGGACGTGGGCGTATGAGATGATCGAACGTTATTACGGGGTGGATCTTCGCTCGATCTCGGCGGCTGAGATCATCAAGCTCGTGCGCCGTTGGCAAGAATCCGTGATTCGCTTGGACGAGTTACTGTATGAGGATGCCCGCAAGGAGTTTTCTTTAACCTCCATGACCGGTTTTGGTGTGGATGGCTCCAACGAAGAAAAACAACAAGACTTCGAGGGGGTCCGGGGAGATTTCGTGAATAATCCGTTTGTTACCGCCGTGCAAGAGCATATCGTGAATAAACGGGCACTGGGAGATGAACTGATAGAAAGATTAAATCCTTTAGTATAAATCTTATGAAGCCATTATTTCAAGAACTGCCTTTTCCGATAGATAGCCATATTCATTTCTATGTGGAGGATCTGCCTCATTTTATCGTGCCGTGGCACTATCATCCGGCTATTGAGATAATGTATATTACCAGTGGAACAGGTACTCGCTTTGTCGGGGATCATGTGGAAGGTTATTTTGAGGGGGATGTTTGCATGATAGGCCCTCAACTACCGCATGAATGGCGGAATGACCCCATTTATTTCGATAAGGAATCCGGCTTGCGGGCTACTTGTGTTTGCTTGTTTTTCAAGCGCCAGATTTTTGAGCCGAATTTGATCCGCTTGCCGGAGATGAGTAATATCCGGGAATTGATAGAGCGCTCTCGTAGAGGCATCAAGTTTGTCGGAAAGTCCCGGAAACGAATTGCGGATTTAATCACATTGATAGCTAATGAAACGGGTGCGCATAAGGTAATCAATTTGATTACTTTATTGGAATTGATGGCGACTGCCGAGGAATATGAGATTTTGGCCAGCACTGGTTTTACGGAAACCGTCAATTCCGATGATTTTGAACGTTTCAATAAGGTTTATAAGTATTTGGTGAAGAATTTTATGACCGCTGTTAAACTGGAAGATGTCGCTGCGTTGGTTGGCCTTACGCCGACCGCTTTTTGCCGGTACTTCAAGAAACGGACGAAGAAAACATTCGTGGAGTACCTGAATGATATGCGTATTGGGCATGCGAAAAAACTATTGATAGAAGGTAACTTGAAGATCTCCACGATTAGCGCTGAGGCCGGTTTTAATAATTTATCCAACTTCATCGGTCAATTTAAGAAAACCACGAATATGCTTCCTTCCGAATACCAAAAGAAATATAAAGAGCGTCTGGATGGCGAATTAGGGTAGGATTTCATAGTTGTTTGGAAAAATCTTAAAATAAAGCCTAGGGTATTCGATCTACTTTTGCGATATAAGTTGTATCGTAAATATAGAATATCATGGAACATAGAAAGATTGTAATCCCATCCTTATCATTTTTCCAAAATGAATTAAAGGGGGAAGGTGTAGTAAAAAGCCGGAGAACTTTAGGTGAGCTTGCCGGAATTTTTGAGAATCAAGACGCTTACTCACGCTTACCTCTCGATCAATTAGCGTACGAGGTTTATAGTTATTTACCGGAGCGGGAAGGCACTCTGGGAGGCCTTTACTTTGGCATTACGCAATTATATCCGGGAAAAGTGGGAGATGAGTATTTTATGACGAAAGGCCATTTCCACCAGCAAGAAGATCGCTCAGAGTATTATTGGGGGTTGGAAGGCGAAGGTATGCTGATCTTGATGGATCGTGAATGGAATACGTGGGCGGAAAGAATGACGCCGGGTAGTCTGCATTATATACCGGGGGGCGTAGCGCATCGGGTGGCGAATACGGGAGATTGTGTCTTGTCGTTTGCCGCATGCTGGCCTTCGGATGCCGGACATAATTATGAAGAGATTGCGAATAAGGGCTTCTCGGCCCGATTGGTTGAAGTGGACGGTACTCCTAAATTGAGATAGCTTATGTATACGATAGCGATAGATTTAGGAGGAACGGTTGTAAAGATAGGGTTATTGTCGGATGGTAAGATCGTGGACTGTGTGAGATTGCCCTCCCGTCTGGCTTTAGGGTTAGCTCCGAACTTACCTAAGATACAAGAGGCGATCGACCAGTTATTGGCCGCTTGGCGTATTGATGGGGCGGCGCTTCATTGCATCGGCTTGGCTTTTCCCGGATTGGTAGATCCGATTCATAACCGAGTAATCTCGACGAATGAGAAGTATGACGATGCCTGTTCGATCAGTCTCGACAAATGGGTATGGGAGAATTGGGGAGTTCCTTTCTGCATGGATAATGACGCTCGTTTGGCGGTAGCCGGAGAATGGTGGCAGGGCGCGGCCCGGGGAAAGAACAATGTGGTCATGATGACAATCGGAACTGGTATTGGTACGGGAGTCGTGATCGATGGACGGCTCCTGTATGGGCAGCATTTTCAAGCGGGTTCTTTGGGTGGACATTTTGTGCTGGATTATAAGGGCCGTCGGTGTTCATGCGGGAATAAAGGCTGTGTAGAAGCTCTGTCTTCCTCTTTTTTCTTACCGACCATTATCCGGGAACATACCCTTTTATCGGCATCGTTTAAGCGAGATGCGGATGTCTATGATTTCAAGCGCATTTTTAGGTTGGCGCAGGAGGGGGATAAAGATGCTTTATTGATTAGGAATGAATGTATGGATATCTGGGCGTCGGCGATAATAACCTATATACATGCTTATGATCCGGAAGTAGTGATTTTAGGTGGGGGGATTTTAAAAAGCCAAGAGGTGATCATTCCTTATATCAGCAAACGAGTGGATGAGTTGGCTTGGTGTCCTTCCGGGAAAGTGCCGATTGTTCCGGCTATCTTGGGCGATGACGCCGCTTTATTAGGTTTGGAGTATTTCATGGTAAAACAACAGCAAGATGAAAGAATTTGTATTTGATAAAGGTATTGATATAACACCGGTTCAATCGCCTATGGGGTTTACGTATGGGGCGGGAGTATTTGGCCCGGAGGTAGAGATTCGTCGGTTGGAAGATATACGGGCAAGTTTGCGTGATCCTCAATGTAAGGGGCCGGAGGAGGTTTATTCGATCGCTATGGATGTCGGCAAGGAAGAACATCGTGTGTTGCTGAATAAGTTGCATTTGTTATTCGGGGTAGTGACATATAGCGCTGGTAAATTGGGGCAGGAACCGGTCAGGAGTCAAGGGCATATTCATAAGATATCTCCTTATAGCGGTTGGTCTACGCCGGAAATCTATGAGATTTGGTCGGGAGAGGCAATTATTTATATGCAGGAGTATGCGGAGGATCGGCCCGGTAGATGCTATGCGGTGCATGCCTTTCCGGGTGATGTGGTGATCGTTCCTCCCTATTGGGTACATGCGACGATTAGTGCGAATCCGAGATTACCTTTGACTTTCGGGGCGTGGTGCGATAGAGATTATGGTTTTGTGTATGAAGGAGTTCGTAAGCATAAAGGTATCGCTTGGTTTCCCGTATTTAATGGAAGCGATGAATTAGAATGGATTGCGAATCCGATGTACGATTCCTCTCATTTGATTTGTAAATCTCCTTCAGATTATATTCCTTTAGATATTCGGAAAGGGGTATCTATTTACAGACAATTCGAGGAAAATCCGGAGATTTTCTTATATGTGCCTAATCCGGCGTTGAAGGCGGAGGTATGGCGTGATTTCGAGCCTTGAGTTTATATATGGATTAAATACACGAGAAAAACATGAGAAACACGAGCTATAGATATTGGATGATTTATGTGATAGCGATTGTCGCCGCTATGGGGGGACTATTGTTTGGCTTTGATACCGGTGTGATTTCCGGGGCGATTCCTTTTTTTCAGAAAGATTTTGGTATAGACGATAGTATGGTGGAGGTGGTTACTTCCTCCGGTTTGCTGGGAGCTATTCTGGGAGCGCTGTGTTGTGGTAAATTAACGGATCGCATAGGACGTAGGAAAGTCATTTTGACTTCGGCTGTTATTTTCGCTTTCGGTGCGTTAGGATCGGGGTGGGCTCCGGGTATTTATCATTTGATCGTCGCCCGTTTATTCTTGGGGGTGGCTATCGGGATCTCTTCTTTTGTGGTACCTCTTTATATTGCGGAAGTTTCCCCGGCGAAGTCACGGGGGATGTTTGTCGCCATGTTCCAATTGATGATTACGATCGGACTTCTGGTTTCTTATATTTCGGATTTGTATTTTGCGGATGAGGCGTTTGTTTCATGTTGGAGACCGATGTTTTATGTGGGGGTGATTCCGGCTATTGTTTTGTTTGTGGGTATGTTGCTTGTTCCGCCATCGCCAAGGTGGTTGATGTCTGTTGGCCGAGAGGAAGAGAGCCTGTCTGTCTTAAAGATGGTCGAGCATCCGGATCAAGTAAATGCTTCATTTGAGCAGATGCGAAATGAGATAAGAAAAAATGATGAGCAGCAAGGATGTTTTAAAGATTTGGCTCAGCCTTGGTTACGGAATGCATTAGTTATCGCTATTGGTATCATGTTCTTCCAGCAGTTTGTAGGTATTAATACCGTGATTTATTATAGCCCTAAAATCTTCTTGATGGCAGGTTTCGATGGTGCGGTCTCTGCGATTGGAGCCTCTGTCGGGGTAGGAGTGGTCAATCTATTGTTCACGCTATTGTCTGTTTATTTTGTAGATCGGTTGGGAAGGCGTAAACTTTATTTTCTGGGGTTGAGCGGTATCGTGATTTCCTTGTTGCTACTCGCTGCCTCTTTTATATTCGCCGCACAATTAGGGGATTCCGGGAAATGGCTTTCCATTGTCCTTATTTTCTTATATGTGGGATTTTTCGCTATTAGTATCGGGCCGCTAGGTTGGTTGATTGTGTCGGAAGTGTTTCCACAAAAGTTAAGAGGGCTGGGGGCTTCTCTCGGCTCGTTGTCCGTATGGTTTTTCAATTCGATTGTATCGTTTACTTTCTTCAAGATATTGAAGGTGTTTTCAATACCGGGAACCGAATTAACGATCAATGGCGAAAGCCAAGGGAATCCGGCGGGAGCGTTCTTGTTCTATGCGTTTATTGGAATTTTGGCGATTATTTGGGGATATTTCTATGTTCCGGAAACGAAAGGGGTCTCGTTGGAAAAGATCGAGGCTTTTTGGAGAAAAGGGGGACATCCGAAAGATAAAATAATATAACATCATATGGATAGAAGAGTATTTATTAGACAAACAGCGGTTGCTGCATTAGGCAGCTTAGCGGCTTTCGATTTATCAAAAGCATCAGCTAAAAGCGAAATGGCTTTTGCGGGGGAAGGAAAGATATCGCCCCGGGCGATTACCATGTGGGATTTCTCTTGGTTGGAGAGACGTTGGCCCGGAGCTGGGTATGAGGACTGGGATCAAGTATTGGATGAACTCTTGGAGCGGGGGTATAATGCGATACGTATTGATGCTTATCCTCATTTAATCGCGGAGAACCCAATCAAGAAATGGTTGCTTAAAGAAGTCTGGAATCAACAAGATTGGGGAAGCCCGGATATGAATGAAGTGCAAGTTCAACCGAATTTGAACTTGTTTTTGTCGAAGTGCAAAGAGCGAGATATTAAGGTCGGGCTTTCTTCTTGGTATCGTCTCGATGTGGATGAGGTTTGTTTGAAATTGGATACTCCGGAGAAATTGGCGGATTGCTGGTTGGCAACCCTTCGTTCGATCGAAGAAGAGGGGCTATTGGATACGATCCTTTATGTGGATCTTTGCAATGAATGGCCCGGTGATTCGTGGGCTCCTTTTTTCGCTAAAACCTATTCGAATGTCGGTTGGGGGAATTGGTATAAGGAGGAATCCTTACGATGGATGGAGGCCTCATTGGAGAAGATGCGGAAAACCTATCCGGATATGCCATTCTTATATTCGTTTGATCATGGAGATGTCAAGAAGTATGAAGAGGTAGATTGTTCTTTCCTTGATTTGTATGAGCATCATATTTGGATGGCCCAACAGAATGGTGGAGAATTTTATAAGTTGGTAGGATATGGCTACAATCGTTTTTCCCCGGATGATTATAAGAATGTCGTGAAAAATGCGGAAAGGGTTTATCGGGAAAGACCAGTATATTGGCAGAAGTTGTTGACTGATAAGATCGAGCTTATGGCTTCCGTGGCCCGGAAGAATCGCCGTCCGCTTGTTACGACAGAGTGTTGGGGGGTGGTGGATTATAAGGATTGGCCTTTATTGAAATGGGACTGGGTAAAAGATCTCTGTGAGTTAGGGGCTATTACGGCTGCTCGTACGGGTATGTGGGTTGGCGTAGCGACCAGTAATTTTTGCGGTCCTCAGTTTGTTGGAATGTGGCGGGATGTGGAATGGCATAAACGCTTGACTTCTATCATCCGTTCTTCTCCGCTAGATGAATCTCTCACGAAGAATAATGAGGTAGCGGCTAAATTATTGAAACGACTTTAATTCTATTAGTATGAAACAATTAGAATATAAGAGTTTATTTATTCTTTGCCTAGGGATAATGCTGTGTGCTTGTGGGAATAAGAAAGATAAACGGCAAGTGGTAAGTTTAAATGGACTTTGGGAAATAGAGAAAACCATGGGTGAGCTTCCTGCTGGATTTAGCGCGAAGGTACAAGTACCCGGATTAGTGGATTTAGCGATACCGAAGATCGATACGCTTCAAGCGATGTATAAAGATGGATGGTACTGGTACAGATCTAATTTTAGTTTGGCGGACACGGATTTTGATAAGATCGAACTTAAGATCTTCAAGGCAAAATATCATACTAAGGTTTATTTAAATGATCGATATATAGGTGAGAACCTGTATTGCTTCACCCCATCTTATTTTGATATTAAGCCTTTCTTGAATCCTGAGGGGCAGTCGAATGAGATCATGATAGGTGTGGGTTGTAAAGATCAACTTCCGGATTCTATACCGGATGGGCATGATTATGAAAAGTTGAGATATATTCCGGGAATCTACGATAATGTAGAGATTACTTTGTCGAACCGTCCCTATATCGAAAACGTACAATGTGTGCCGGATGTGAAAAACGCTCGATTACAGGTGGTCGCTGAACTGGAGACAGATCAGCTAAAAGGTATCCCTTTGGAATATGAGGTGGTAGAGGCTAGTTCTCGTAAAAGCTTTGCGAAAGGGAATTTGGTAGTGGATGGTATGTCCGATTTTCAGAACGGCATGGTGAAAGTGAGCTTTGAGGTTGCGATGGATGGGGCCGAACTGTGGTCACCGGAATCCCCTTTCCTTTATGAGCTTTTGTTAAGAACGGATGCGGATGATAAACGAACTCGTTTTGGAATGAGGAGTTTTCGTATAGATCCGGAACGTAAGATTGCGCTTCTAAATGAGAAGCCTTATTATATGAAAGGTACGAATGTTTGTATCTATCGTTTTTTTGAGGACCCGCAAAGAGGCTCGTTGCCTTGGGATAAGGAGTGGCCCGTACGATTACACCAACAATTCAAGGATATGAACTGGGCGATGATGAGATATTGCATTGGTTTCCCTCCCGAGCGCTGGTATGAGATTTGTGATAGTATTGGTTTTATGCTTCAAGACGAGTTCCCGATCTGGCATTTGAAGGAAACGATAAAATCGCCGCAAATCGCAGAGGAATATAAAAGGTGGATGCGAGAACGTTGGAATCATCCGAGTGTGGTGATTTGGGATGCTCAAAATGAACTTGTCACGGAGGAAACCGGACGTGCGCTTCGTGAGGTGCGTGAACTGGATTTGTCTGATCGTCCTTGGGAAAATGGTTGGTCCACTCCCGATAGGGATACTGATCCTTGTGAGTCGCACCCCTATTTGTTCATAAAATATATGTACGAGGGAAAAAGTGAACCTCTGGAAGGTTATAAAAAAGAATTATTCGGCCGTGCGATAAGACCGATGAACGATGCGAACGATCGTCTTTTGGAGGTTCATAAGAAAGATACTGCCTTGTTTAAAAGTCCTTCGTTGATTAATGAGTATGGCTGGGTTTGGCTAAACCGGGATGGATCGACGACAACCTTGACGGATCGTATTTATGATGTTCTTTGGGATGGAAAGAACCTATTGCCGGAAGAACGGATAGAAATTTACTGCCGTCATCTAGCCATGCTTACCGAATATTGGAGGGCGCATCGGGGAGCTATCGGTATCTTGCATTTTTGCGGTCTTGGTTATTCCCGGCCGGAAGAACCGAGGGGACAGACGTCGGATCATTGGACTGATTTGGAAGCGTTGCAATTCCAGCCTCAATTTTATAAGTATGTGAAACCGTCTTTTGCCTCTGTCGGATTGATGGTAGATTTATGGGAAAAAAGCTATAAGGCGGGGGAGAAATTATCTGTTCCAGTTTATGTGATTAATGATCTTGGGGAACCGTTTAATCAAGAGCTTCGTTTGGAATGGCTAGAGAATGGGAGCGTTATCAATACACAGAAAATAAAAATAGATGTTCCTGCTTATAATGTAAATCTCATTTCTTTCGAGACTAGGCTTCCCGATACAGTAAGCGATTATCAGCTTCGAGTGGTATATACGACAAATGGGGAGGAGATATTTAGTTTAAGGGATATTCCCGTAAAAGACTGATCTTTATGTGTTATATTATGGTAAGATTCTAAAAGTAGGAGGTAAATTTCTAAAAAGTTTATGTTTCTAATACTTGTAACTTGCCTTCGTGAAAGAGTTAAATAAATCGGATGTCATGAAAAGAATAATTTTAATTATGTGTTGTTTCCTATCCGTATTCGCTTGGGCCGATGATGGGAGGACAACGATCTCATTAAACGGGGAATGGGATTTCGATCAAACGGAACTGGCTTTTCCTCCACGGGAATATACCCGTAAGATACCGGTTCCGGGATTGGTGCATTTAGCAAGGCCAAAAATCTCTCAATACGATAAATTCTTTAAGAAACCTGACGGTGTGGAGTTGGTGGAACAGTTTAATTTCTTAGAGAGAGATTATACGCCGATGTATAATTGGTATAAGCGGAAAGTTTTTATCGATGAGAAATTTAAGGATGAGCAATTATTCCTTACGATAAAGAAAAGCCAATATGTTACACGAGTCTTCGTGAATGGGCATGAAGTGGGGGCTTCTATGGAATGCTATACTCCAATGGATTTTAATATTACGGGTGCCGTAAAATATGGCTCGGACAATGAGATTCTGATTCAGGTGGGTGACCGGGCGTGGTTGCCTAGCGAGGCCGCCGGCGGTACGGATAAGGAGAAAGTCCATTACCTACCCGGAATATGGGATGATGTGTTCATTACGGCTACCGGTAAGATGCGGGTCGATAAAGTTTTGTTCCTGCCTTCTCTGGCTAAAGGATTGGTGACAGTTAAGACTTTGGTGAGAAGTTTGTATCCACCCCAAATGTTGTATGGGGATAAGATGAAGGATTCTTGTAAGATTGAGTTCTGTGTCAAGGAGAAGACTACAGGGCGGATCGTGGGAAAGAAAATGATCGAAGGTGAGGCTAAGCGGGATAATAGAACTTATTTCGAAACAAGTATCTCTTTGAATAATCTGAAGGCTTGGACTCCAGATTCCCCTTTTTTGTACGAAGGGGAGGTCTCGGTGTATGACCAAGATGAGATTGTAGATCGCTATTCCGTGAACTTCGGTATGCGTGATTTTTCGAGAAAAGGCAAATTCTTTACGCTTAATGGGGATAAATTCTACTTACGAGGTTCCAATATCACGCTTCAACGTTTCTTTGAGGACCCGGATTGTCAAGCGTTGGCTTGGGATCGGGAATGGGTGAAGAAGCTGATGATAGACCTGCCAAAGTCGATTGATTGGAATGCGATGCGAATATGTGTCGGTATTGTTCCTGATTTCTGGTATGACCTTTGCGACGAGTATGGTATCGTATTACAGAATGAGTGGCTATATTGGCAAAATCATGGATGGGATGAACAGGTACGTAAGGAATATACGAATTGGGTATGGAGCGATGGGAATCATCCCAGTATCGTGATCTGGGATGCGATCAATGAGAACTGGGACAGTTATATAGGAAATACGCTGATTCCCGAACTAAAGGAATTAGACCCGACCCGAATCTGGGATGCCGGCTATATGACATCTGATCAGATGGGAACGAATGATGAGATGGATGAGCCACACCCTTATCGTGCGCTTACGTTGATGCATTCCAGCGAACTGAACGACTACTTCAAAAACAATCCCTATAACTTAGGTGCATTGCATGAGAATTGGGTAGGTTTCTCTTCTATACTAGATGCGGGCGTTCCTCAGTTGGTCAATGAGTACGGATGGATTTGGTTATGGCGTGACGGACGTCCCTCGAAGTTGACACTTAACAATTACAATTACTATCTTGGTGAGAATGCCACTCCGGAACAATGTCGTGAATTGCAGGCATATTGGTTGGAACTTGAGACGGAATGGCTGCGTTCGGAACGTTCGGTAGGCGGAATCTTGGCTTTTTGTCATTTGACAAATAATTATGGTTTCACGGGAGATTGGTTCATCAATGATATCAAGGATTTGGAACCTTCACCGACTTTCCGCTGGTTCAAGCATTGTTTCGCCCCCTCGGCAGTCTTTATCGATTTAGCGGATCGTCGTTATACCAAACATCTCGAGCCCTTGAAACCGAGTAGTGATTTAGTATTCAACTTGGTAGGGGTGAACGACTTGAATAAGGAGTCGTCTGGAAAAGTTCTCTTGAAACTACTAGACGAGAAAGGAACTATTATTTCGACACAAGAAGAGTCTATTGTGATTGAACCTTTTGGTAAGCGGCTTCAACCTTGCCTTCTGAAATTGCCCTCAAAAGCAGGAGGTTATCTTTTGATAGCCGAGTATCATGAGAAGGGGGCTTCGAAACCAGTGCTTAGTCGCCGTTATCTAAAAGTAGGTGATGCGGTAACCTCTTTCAAAGATTACTTCGAGTATACATTAAATTAGTTAGGTTAGCTTTTATATCTGATTTCCTGTGGCGGCACTCCTCGTGGGTGCTGTCGAGGGGAATGCTACCCCTTTTTTGAGAATACTCAGAGTCTGAATAACAAAAAAAGTAATGTTGGGAATATTGTTTAAACCTTTAAATTCGAATAATTTATGAAAAAGAAAAGTAAGGATCAGCGATGGCGTTGGGTATGTGCTGGGTCATTATTGCTCGCTTCCTTAAGTGGCAATCTGGAGGCAAGCGGCCTTTCCCGTCCTGATGTAAATCCGATGGAAGTTTCTCAAGCGGTAGGGAATTTGCGAGGAACGATCTTGGATACGAATGGAACTCCGATTATCGGTGCGAGTATTTCTGTAAAAGGAACTACTACCGGTACGATCTCTGACATGAATGGTGTATTTACTCTGGATGTAAAAAATGGCGATATATTGGAAATCTCGTTTATCGGCTATCTCTCCCATACGGTTCAGGTTGGTACGCAGACTGATTTACAAATTGTCTTGAAAGAGGATACGCAGGCTTTGGATGAAGTGGTAGTGGTTGGCTATGGCGTTCAGAAGAAGAGCGTGATGACAGCGGCTATCAGTCGTGTTACTTCCGATGATTTAGAGAAGCTGACCCCAACCCGAGTAGAAGATGTGTTGCGAGGAAAAGTATCGGGCGTAAGCATTATGCAGAATTCCGGACAACCGGGAGCTGAGTCGAGAGTCCGTATCCGTGGTACAGGAACTATCAATGACAGTAACCCTTTGTATATTGTGGACGGGATGCCACTTGAAGGAGGTGTCGATTATCTGAATCCGCAGGATATACAATCTATCGAGGTCTTAAAAGATGCCGCTTCAGCCGCTATCTATGGTTCACGTGCGGCTAATGGTGTTATTCTGGTTACGACAAAGAGCGGGAAAAAAGGGAAAGCGGTTGTCAACTATGATTTCTCCATCGGTTGGCAAAATCCTTGGCGAAAAATGTCGGTCTTGAATGCCACCGAATATGAGACAATTATGAATGAGGCTTACGTGAATGCTGGGATGGATCCTATTTACGATGATCCTTCGAAAGCGGGTGTAGGGACGAACTGGCAGAATGAGATTTATAATGAGAATGCCCCGATTATGAATCATCAAGCGAGCATTAGTGGTGGTGGTGATAAGGGAAGCTATTTCCTTTCTTTTGGTTATTTAGATCAGGAAGGAATCGTTGGAGGAAAAGATAAATCGGATTATAAACGATATAGTTTACGTTTCAATAATACCTATAATGTGTTTGAGAATAAGGCGAATAAATTCTTCCGTAGTTTCAAGGTCGGTACGAACCTAGGATATACACGGATCATATCCAAAGGTATTTCGGAGAATGACAACTTCTCCGGCCCGTTGGCAAGTGCGGTGATGACTCCACCGAACGAATCGGTCTATCTGGAGAATCCTTCGGCGGAAGATATCGCTTATTACGAGAAAAATTATCCCGGTTATGTCAGGGATGACGAAGGCCGTATTTATAACGTGATCGAAAATCAAGAGATCGTGAATCCGGTCGCTATGATGCAGACCTTAAACAATAATAAGGACTGGGATAAATTTGTAGGTTCTGTTTGGGGTGAATTGGAAGTGTTCGAGAATCTTACGTTTAAGACCTCTCTATCCACGGATATGGCCTTTTGGGGTGAGAGAAATTGGTATCCTGTCAGCTATTTGTGTTATATGGTCAAGACTGAGAAATCGAGGGTGGAGCAAACGATGAATCGTGGCGTGAAGCTTCTTTGGGAGAATACGTTGAGTTATAAACGTTCGATCGATAAACATAATTTCGCCGTTTTACTGGGAACCTCTATGGAACGGTATGATAGTAAAAGGGTAAAGGGAACAGCCTTGAACTTACGGGCGGAAGATGATCATAAAGCGTGGATCGATTTCACCAATAGCGCCTCTCCCGGCGATCAGCATTCGGAAGGTGGGGCGACGGAGCATCGGATGGCCTCCGTTTTCGGACGATTGAACTATAATTATGACGAAAGGTATATGCTTGAGTTAACCCTTCGTCGGGACGGTTCCTCTAACTTCGGCCGGAATAATCAATATGCCTATTTCCCGTCCGTCTCTGCGGGCTGGACGTTGACTAACGAGCCTTTCATGGAAAATAAACCGGGATGGTTCGACTTCTTGAAAGTGCGCGGAAGCTGGGGACAGAACGGAAATGAGAAAATCGGATCGTTTGGATATACTACGACAATGACCGGAGGAAATAACTATAGTTTCGGGGCAAGCTCGAACGGTGTCATTCATAGCGGAACAAAGCCTACTTCTTTGGCTAATCCTGATTTGCGTTGGGAAACATCGGAGCAATTGGACTTTGGATTTGATTCTCGCTTCTTTAATAACTCCCTTTCTTTTAGTTTTGATTGGTTCAAGAAAGATACAAAAGACATGTTGATGGAGCGTCCGATACCCCTATATGTGGGAAGTGGCTCGCCTTTATCGAATGTCGGGACATTGACAAACCAAGGTATTGAGCTTGAAGTCGGTTATAAATTAAGTGTAGATAAAGTGAATCTATCTTTCTTGGCGAATGCTTCTTATGTGAAGAATGAGATCAAGAATCTAGGAAATCAAACAGGATATATCGATAAGGAGAGTTTACCGACTTTAGGTACGGTATCAAGGAACCAAAATGGTTATCCGATCGGTTATTTCTTCGGATATAAGGCGATTGGGGTTTTCCAAACACAAGAGGAGATCGATAGCTATATCAGTCCTGCTACCGGTAAGCCTATACAACCGAATGCGGTACCCGGTGATACGAAATTTGAGGATTTGAATGGAGACGGCTTGATCAGCGATGATAACGAGGACCGTACGATGATAGGCAAGCCTAATCCGGATTGGATGGTTGGACTTACCGTTGCGGCTGATTGGAATGGCTTTGATTTAAGTGCCTTTTTCCAAGGTTCTTTTGGAGCGGATGTTTTCGATGCGTTACGCCGTTATGAGTTGGCGGCAGTCAATTATACGTCGGATGCTTTGGAGCGATGGACTGGACCGGGTACCTCCAATTCGATGCCAAGGATTGTGTTAGGTGATACGCCTAAGAACTTCCGTCCGTCTACTTTGTTGGTTCACGATGCTTCTTTCTTGCGCTTACGTAATTTACAGGTAGGTTATACGTTACCGGCTCAGTTGACCCGGAAAGCTTATATACAACGCTTGAGATTTTATGCGTCGTTTGATAATTTGTTGACTATTACGGGATATAAAGGGATGGACCCGGAAATTGGTTCAACAATGGGTATAGATAAGGGTGTATATCCCCAAGCCCGGGTTTATACATTAGGATTGAATTTGACATTTTAATCATTAAAATTAGCGTTATGAATAAATATATTTATCTGCTTGCCGTTGTATTCGGGTTAAGTAGCTGCAATGATTTTTTGGAGTTGTCTCCGACAAACAAGGTTATTGAAACGGATTATTACAAGACACAAGAAGATTTGACCGAGGCATTGGTCGCTGCCTATGATCCGCTGAAATGGAATGCCTACGGTTCTTATAGTTCTTATGAGTTGGTTAGTAATATCATGTCGGATGATGCGGAGACTGGAGGATCTACGGTATCGGATCAGCCACAATTGCAAAGAGTGAATGATTTCACCAATTGGGTGACACCGACGAATCTTCCCGAAGGATTGTGGGGACGCTCCTATGAGGGCGTGAACCGGGCGAATATCGTGATCGAGAAATGTCCTCTTCTTCCGGAAGGTGCGATCTCGGCCGAGTTGAGTGCCCGTTATGTGGCTGAAGCTCATTTTCTACGGGTCTTTTATTATTTCCAGTTGTGGCGTTTCTTTGGATACATACCTTATTACGAGACGAACTTGGGATTGGATGACATATCTACTGTTCCTCAGTTGCAACCGGATGAGGTGTATGCAAAGTTAATCGAGGATCTAGATAACAATGTTATTGGAAAGCTGCCCAAGATAGTCCCAGCAAACGAGAAGGGACGAGCTACGAATGGTGCCGCTATCGCAATGAAAGCACGTATCGTTCTCTATCAGAATGATGATACTAAAATGAAGGAGATCGCCAGCCAATTGAAAGAGCTAATTACCGATCCTGCCTATCAATATGACTTGATCCCGGATTATAAAGTCCTTTTTGATGATGAGTATGAGTGGTGCAAAGAATCTGTTTTTGAAGTCAATTATACGGAAATCGGGAACTCGAATGATTGGGTAGGCAAGTCTAACCAAGGTAATTCCGATATAATAATGCTAGGTGCCAGAGGCTTGAAGGATCCCAATAACATATATGTGGAGGGTTGGGGGTTTGCGCCTGTAACAAAAGCATTGAATGATGCGTTTTTGCCGAACGATCCTAGAAAATGGACAACGATCATAGATCATGAAGCGTTTAGAGCGGAAGGTGGAACGGTTAGCTCGGACGTGAATCAATACACGGGTTATACCGTGCGAAAGTATCATCCTCGTGCGGGATATTCCTCTACGGTTGGTACGGAAGCGCTGAATTATAAAAACAATTACCGTGTGATTCGTTTCTCCGACGTATTATTGATGGCATCGGAAGCTTTGTTGAGAAGTGGAGGTAGCGTAGGCGAGGCACAGGATTATTATGCGAGAGTCGTTAAACGTGCGATGGGGGATGATTATAAGGTTCCGACGGTTTCATTGGATAATATCTATAAAGAACGCCGTTATGAGTTTGCGATGGAAGGTATTCGTTATTGGGACTTAGTACGTACGAACCAAGCGAAAGATTTTATCAAAGGCTGGGATGATACAAAGAAATACTTGCCGATACCTCAGTCGGAGATTGATAAGTCGGATGGCCATTTGGTACAGAATCCTCATTTCTAAGAATTGAGCTGTATTTACATTTGTTCATTTTAGGAGAACCTGATAGCTTTTAATTTGTTGATAATTAGATATGGATGTGTGATCATTTGTCCACATCCATTTTTTTGTCTTTAAGTAAATAGTTTAAATCGATAAAATATGAGATTAAAATAGAGTAATAACGGTACACGAATACCCATTTGCGACCGCTTACGATCCCGTTCGTTGGCTATTTACTTACGAATCCAAAAAGAAGGACATTTCTTTTTAGATGGGATAAGCTTGTATTCCGGATCTTTTTATGTACATTTGAAGCCACCCAATAGTGGGGTAACTAAAACATGATATGACTATGGAAAAGAAAACAGAAAAAGAGGAGAAGTATATGAAGGAATTACAAGATCGATATATCCGTTTCGACTGGGCCATCAA